>JAEEGL012931222.1_pt1 | contig 13697 bp, 14 predicted proteins | sample 9134231 | NCBI WGS metagenome assembly JAEEGL01 (sample SAMN16246548, study PRJNA631951) | gut metagenome | biome: gut microbiome; feature: rumen; material: fiber-attached | host: Bos | place: Iran: Karaj | collected 2018-10
AAAGGCCTTATGTCACCGACAAAAGATCTGTCTGTCAACAGTATGTATGCTGCGTTCGGAGACGTTCCCGAAGCTAGGATCCTGTCGCCGGAAGAATTCGGACTGACAGATGACGCGGTAGTACAGTTCAGGATGGCGGTTTACGGATTTGCAACAGGCGAACTGACCATAGACGAGGCTGTTTCGGCTTACGGCACTTTTTCCCAATGATTAAGAACCGCGTAGAACACTACTTCCGGCATATAGTTCAGATGGGCAAATTTCAAAATGAAGAGATTTACAGGATAACAGTTTATGGATTTAAGAGAGATCGGAGAGAACGAAATAGACCTGTTGCAGGATTTTCTATATGAGGCGATTTTCATTCCGGAGGGAGTGGAGCCACCAGCCAGAGAAATCATAGAGCAGCCGGAACTGAAACTGTATTATGAAGATTTCGGAAAAGGTGTGGCAGATTACTGCATTGTTGCAGATGATGGCGGCAGAGTGATTGGGGCGGCCTGGACACGGATCATGCATGATTACGGTCATGTTGATGATTATACTCCGTCATTTGCGATATCTCTATACAAGGAATACCGTGGAAAGGGCATAGGAACACGATTGATGAAGGATATGCTTGCGCTGCTTAAAGAAAAGGGCTATAAGAGGGCTTCGCTTGCAGTACAAAAAGCCAATTATGCTGTTAGGATGTACGAGAAGGTCGGCTTCAAGACGGTAGATGAGAATGACGAAGAGTTTATTATGATTTGCGAACTATGAGATCTGTCGTGTTGTGGCGATTTACAATCTCAGATCAATGAAGTGTTTTCATGAAAATGAGACTCGATCAATTCCTTGTAAAAACAGATATATGCTCGAGAAGCGAGGCAAAAAAACTGATCAGATCCGGAAGAGTCTGTGTTGGCAAAATGACCGTGTCGGATCCGTCGTTTCACGTTGATGAAGAAAATGATGAGATATCATTTGACGGACAGATAATAGTATATGAGAGTTACAGATACTATATGCTGAACAAACCGCAGGGATACCTGAGTGCAACGGAAGACGGTACGTGTGCGACTGTTCTCGATCTTCTTGAGGGAGTGAACAAAAAAGATCTTTTTCCGGTCGGCCGTCTTGATAAGGATACTGAGGGGCTTCTTCTTATTACGAATGACGGAAAACTCGCGCATGAACTTCTCTCGCCGAGGAAACATGTCGACAAGAGATATTATGTTGAAACTGATAAAAGGCTGACACCGGATGAACTTGCCGCATTTGCTGAGGGTGTCGATATTGGCGATGATAAGCCGACACTGGGTGCGAAGATCGAGGAGTTTGGTGATACGGAGACGACCGCATATTATGTTACGATCAGAGAGGGAAGGTATCATCAGATAAAGCGCATGTTCAATGCGTTCGACGCAAACGTGACATATTTAAAGCGCCTGTCAATGGGAAGCCTTATTCTTGATAAGGATCTTGAGATCGGACGGTTCAGAAAACTCGTACAGGATGAGATTGACGATCTTTTTAAGATCGGTGAGGTAAACAGATGAGAAAGATAGCCGTGATATTTCCCGGAGTGGGATATACGAAGGACAGGCCGCTTCTTTACTATGCCGCAAAGCAGGCGGTAAAGTGCGACTACGAACTTGTGCATATCGATTTTTCCGGGATTGAATGGAGCAAGGAAAAACTGAAGGACCGGGATTTTCTCCGCAAGGTGATGGAGCGCTGCCTGAAGATCACGGAAGATACTCTTGAAAAATACGGTGACATGTCAGGAGATGATATACTGTTCATATCAAAGAGCATCGGAACAGTCGTTGCAACTGCCTACGCAAATAAAAGATCCGTAAAGGCAAAGCAGGTATGCTTTTCGCCGCTGGAGATGACAGAAGGTTATGTGCATGAAGAGGGTGCTGTATTTTTTTACGGTAACTCCGATCCGTTCGCCGATCACGTGGCCATTGAGAAGATCGGCAAAGAAAAGATACTTGAGATGCATTGCATTGAGGGCGGCAATCATTCGCTTGAGACGGGCGATCCTATCACGGATATTGATAACCTGAAGCAGATGATCGCACGTGTGGCAGATTTGATCGGTTGAAAAGGAGTTGTGAAGTGAAGAAGATAATCAGCCTGATTATAGCAAGTGTGATGCTTTCGTCATGCCTTTTTGGATGCGCTGATAAGGTTGAAAACAACGCAGAGCCCAAGCAGCAGGAACAGAAGGAAGAGGAGAAAACAAAGGAAGAAACAGAAGACGTAAAAGAGCCCGCAAAAGAGGAAACGAAAACGTCAAAGCCTCTCATAAGCCTTAAAGTACATCCGCTGTCATGCAAAGATGAAAACAAAAAAGAGCTTGCGACGGGAAAGTATCCGGAGCTTTTGCTTACTCACGACGGAAGAAAGCAGTATCCGGAGCTGAAAGATATTCTGAACGAATATGATGAAGAATGGAGAAACAATGTCGTAACCGCGGTAAGAACATACAGTGAATACGCACAGGAAGATTCCGGGACTCCGGAAGGGTATTCGAGTGAAATGACGGCCGAGGTAGAACGGTTTGATGAGAAGATGCTTTCGGTAGAACTGACGTATTATGATTTTGCCGGCGGAGCGCACCCCAGCCATTCTGTCGATCATCTGAACATAGATCCGGAGTCGGGTGAGAAGATCGAATTATCGAGGATCATCGGCAAGGAAAAAGATGTCCCTCAGATAATCATGGATACGGTTTATGAAACATACCCGGATCTTGTAAGCGAGATAGAGAGCATTATCACCGGGCCGGATGGCGAGACGGCAAAAGACACGTTTGTTTCGAAATATGAACAGGACTCATATTCGTGGGCGCTTTCGAAGAAAGGCCTCGAGATAGTTTTCTCGCCCTACGAGATCGCAAGCTATGCCGCAGGTTATATCGAGATCACGATCCCGTATGACAAATATCCGGATCTTGTAAAGAAGAAATATATACCTGAAGAAGAAACCGATGTGGCTTCTCTTGTTAAGGAAAAAGAGCTTGAGTGCGAAGAGGTTGAATTGCCGGAGGGTTCTGCGGTCGTGACACTTCCGAACAAAACGTGGAAGAGCTTTCATGATGCGGATTATGAATATCCGGCGGCCGGGTATATCTCTCTTAAGAAGCTGACGGAGAACAAACTTGACTGGCTTGATACGAGCAGGTGGGCCGATGAGAACGGCTTCAGGGTCGCGAGCATGCCGTATGCGGATGATGAGTTTTATTACGAGCCGGCATCTCCGGTTCAGTACGACTATATGTACAACGAACTGAAGATCTATGATAAGGACAAACAGAAACTGCTTTATGATTTTGACCTGTATACTCTTATCAACGGGCCCGACGAGGAGACGGGAAAGAGTGCGGCCGTAACGGAATTCATCAGGTGGGCACAGATGTATAAGGACATACTGTATATTGCATGCGGGCATAACACATATGCTTCATCGGAACCCGACAGCAGTTATATCATCGCGATCAATCCGAATTCGAAGAACGTGATATGGAGAAGTGAACCGCTGGTAAGCAATGCCCTTAATTTCCGGATCGTGGGAGATACGATCATCTGCGGGTACGGATTTACCGCCGAGGATGATTATATCTATCTTCTTGATGTCCATACGGGAAAGACGATTGACAGGATCAAAGTGAACACCGGCCCCGACCAGTTTGAGATCGTTGACGATACATTATATGTTGCAACCTATAACACGGCCTATACGTTTAAGATCATTCAGGAATAGACGTTCTTCTTGACGGGCACAGCCATGACATTGATCAGGTCGTGATAAAAGATATAGAAAATTGTGGACAGAAGTGCATATCAGGCTTTATCATACAATATGTAGTGTCTTGATCTTTTTGATGGTTAGAGGGGAAGTATGGGAAAAGCAAAGTTACTTACAAAGATGATCGCGCTGGCTGCGGTGATGACTCTTGTGTGTCCTGCGACTGTTGCTGCAATACCTGCGCCGGGATCGACAACAGCGGTACCGGGAACGGGAATACTGACATCGATCATTCCGTGTCAGGTCAGTTCGATAACTATCAACACAGCGACCGAGCAGGTTATTGCATTTGACCTGAGCAACAATCCGATACAGGTGTTTGCATGCTCGACCGGAAAGAACGGGAATACTTATTCCGGAACATATAAAACGACCAATTACTATGAATGGCATCTGATGAACGGAAACTGCTATTCGAGATATGCGGTGCGCTTCAATCAGCATGAACTGATGCATTCGGTGCCGTATTACAGGCATTCACCCGATTCGCTCGAGTACAGGCAGTATAACAGGCTCGGTACGCCCGCCTCGATGGGGTGCTGCCGCCTTGCTCTTTGCGATGCGAAATGGATATATGAGAACACGGTTCCCGGAACGACGGTAAATGTCGTTAAGGATCCGAATCTTATTTACCCGCTGTCACGTCCGATCATTAAGATCGATGAGGCAAACACAGCGACAAGAGGATGGGATCCGACCGATACCGACCCGAGATCGCCCTACAATGTCATCAAGACCGGAGGGCTTATGTGAGATGCCGCATACATACAAAGAACAGGGACCTGCAGGGAGCGGGTCCTTTGTTGTACTTTGGAAAATACACGGAAAAAGTTGACAACCCGGATCGGTGAGATTATACTTTAGTGGTTAAAAGCGTTAAAGCGCGAAAGCGTTTCGATAAATACTGATGAAAAGAGGAAAAGATCATGATCATTGTACTTAAACCGAATGCTGACGAAAAGAAATTTCAAAAACTACAGTCGTGGATAAAGGATGACCTCGGGCTTGACATACACTTCAGTCATGGTGAGAAATCGACTATCCTCGGCCTTGTGGGCGACACATCCAAAGTCGATATTGATGCGGTCAGTGCACTTGATATCGTTGAGAGCGTCAAGCGGATCCAGGAGCCGTATAAAGCCGCGAACAGAAAATTCCATCCGCTCGATTCGGTTATAGAAGTCGGAGGCGTTAAGATCGGAGGCGGAAACTTCGTTAAGATCGCAGGCCCGTGTTCCGTTGAAACGATAGATCAGATAACCGGTATAGCCAGATCGGTCAAGGCAGCGGGCGCCAACATGCTCAGAGGCGGAGCGTTTAAACCGAGGACTTCGCCGTATGCGTTCCAGGGTCTCGGAAAGACCGGTATAGACTATCTTATCGAAGCAAAGAAGGCAACAGGACTGCCGATCGTTACGGAGATCATGGAGCTTACCGATCTTGATATGTTCGATGATGTTGACGTTATACAGGTCGGCGCAAGGAACATGCAGAACTTCAGACTGCTCAAGGAACTCGGTACGATAGACAAGCCGATCCTGTTAAAGAGAGGTCTTGCCAATACGGTTGCGGAACTTTTGATGAGCGCCGAATACATCATGGCAGGCGGAAACGAAAAGGTCATACTGTGCGAGCGCGGTATCAGAACGTTTGAGACCGCTACAAGAAACACGCTTGATATTTCCGTTATTCCCGTGTTGAAGGAGAAAACTCACCTTCCGATCATCGTTGATCCTTCGCACTCGACAGGATTCTCGAAATACGTGAAGGACGTGACTTTCGCTGCGACAGCAGCGGGCGCCGACGGTATCATCGTTGAGGTTCATAACGATCCTGAGAACGCATGGTGCGACGGACAGCAGTCTATCACGCCGGAAGCTTTTGCAAAGCTCTCCGAGGGAATGGATAAGATCAGGGAGGTTATTACATGCCTGTAAGATCAGTCGGAGTGATAGGACTCGGCCTTATAGGAGGTTCGATGGCGCGTGCGGTATCATCAAGGACCGATCACGCCGTATACGGCATGGATGCAGACGAAGCGGTTGTAAACCGCGCGATATCCGACGGGGTTCTTGCGGGGAAGATCGAGGACCGGTTTGCCGATATCGATCTTCTGATCGTTGCGCTTTATCCGACGGACGTGGTTGACATAATACTGGAAACTGCACCGAAACTTTCAAAAGGATGCATTGTCGTTGACTGCACCGGCATCAAAAAAGCGGTCTGCAGTAAGCTTTCCGAAGAACTGGCCAAGAAGGGCATCAGGTTTGTCGGCGGACATCCGATGGCGGGAAAAGAAGTGTCGGGATATGCGAATTCATGCGACGATCTGTTTGAAGGTGCTTCAATGATACTTTGCCGCGACGGGTTCACCGACGAAGATGCGCTTAAAGTAGCGGCAGAGTTCTTCAAAAAACTCGGGTTCAAAGGGATCATGATCACGACGGCCGAGGAGCACGACAGTGTCATCGCGTACACTTCGCAGCTTGCACACGTCGTATCAAGTTCATATATCAAAAGTCCGACGCTGGACAAAAGGTACGGATTTTCCGCAGGGTCTTTTAAGGATATGACGAGGGTCGCAAAGCTGAACGAGGAGATGTGGGCCGACCTGTTTCTGGCAAATGACGAGGCGCTTGTATCCGAGATCGATAATCTTGTCATCCATCTGATGGAGTATTCAAACGCAATAGATACACACGACAGGGACAAGCTCGTGTCGCTTCTTCGAGACGGACGGATTAAGAAAGAAAACGACGAAGCAAAGGATGATAAATGGATATCAGGGTGACGCATGGGCGGGCTACAGCAAAGACCGTTGAGGCCATCTCGTCCAAATCATATGTTCACAGACTCTTGATCGCAGCGGCGCTTTCAGGCGAAGATACAGAGGTTAAGACCAACATCGTATCGAAGGACATGGAAGCAACTATGAGAGCGGTAGGTAAACTGACCGTATCCGCGCAGGCACCGCTCCGTCTGCCCGATCATAAAGATGATCGGGTTATAGATTGCGGTGAGAGCGGATCTACCGCAAGGTTCATCCTTCCGCTTGCGGCGCTTCTGGCTGATGGAGCAACGGTAACGGGAAGCGGAAAACTGCCGGAGCGTCCGATGGGACCGCTCTGCGGGGTGCTTCGCGCCGCAGGTGTTTCGGTGAGCGCTGATCATCTTCCGATAACAGTCAGCGGCAAGCCTCACAGCGGATCTTACGAGATTCCCGGAAATGTTTCGTCGCAGTTCATCTCGGGACTGTTGTTCATGCTGCCGCTACTTGACGGCGACTCTCATCTTAAGGTAACAGGTTCTTTCGAGTCTGCGGCATACGTTGACATGACGATCGAAGTGCTCACACGTTTTGGTATCAGGATCAACAAAACTCCGGACGGATTCGACATCCCCGGCAACCAGAAGTACTCTTCTTTGTCGACGATTACGGCGGAGGGTGACTGGTCGAACGGCGCATATATCATGGCGATCGGTGCGCTCGGCTCGGGCCGGATATTTGACAGCCTGACGGTAACCGGGCTGAACCTTCAAAGTATTCAGGGAGATCGGGCGGTCGTTGATATATTTGACCGTTTCGGGATCGATGTTGATATAATACCGGCGCCGGAAGGCAATACGGCTGAATACGTGATAAAGAGCGGACCGACCAAACCGGTCGATGTGGACTGTTCACAGATCCCCGATCTTGTTCCCGCACTTGCCGTGATCGCCGCTTTCACAAAAGGCGCCAGTCGTTTCCGCAACATATCAAGGCTCAGAATGAAAGAAAGCGACAGAGTTGAGGCGATCGCGGAGATGCTCGGGACGGTCGGCATGCAGGTTGACATAACTCAGGACGGTGGTAACGAAGATATGATCGTTCACGGAGCAGGAAGATGTTCGCATGATTCACAACCGACATCGACTTCGTCGATGTCGCCTTGTCCGCATCTTTTCAAGATACGGACATTTAATGACCACCGCATCGCAATGGCAGCAGCTGCGATCGCTGCTGCGATCGATACTCCGGTTGTGATAGAAGATGCGATGGCGGTAAACAAGTCGTATCCGGGATTTTACGAAGTGATACAAAAGATAGGTCTTGAATGTGAGCCAATAGATTAACATAACATCAAGGAGAAGACACATGTCATTTACTCTCGGAAAGAACGTAAAGATAACGGTATCAGGTGCTTCACACTCGGAATCCATCGATGTCAAGGTTGAAGGACTGCCGGAGGGTGAGAAGATCGATCTTAGGAAGATAAATGAATTTCTGAAGAGACGTCAGGGCGGAAATGCCTCATATACAACGGCCAGAAAAGAAAAGGATGAGCCGGTCATCACAGCGGGGATCGGGGACGGTGTATTAACCGGCGCTCCTCTGATCGCAAGATTCATCAATTCCAATGCGAAGAGCTCGGACTATAAGAAGATGCGTACCGTTCCGCGCCCGTCGCATGCCGATTACGTCGCGTATGTCAAATATAAAGGTGAGATGGATATGTCCGGGGGAGGTTTTTTCTCCGGAAGGATGACGCTTCCGATGTGCTTTGCGGGGGCTGTCTGTTCGCAGATACTTGAGCGGCGCGGCATACGGATACAGGCACATATGCTGTCGGTCGGCAACGTGAATGACGAGGCTTTCGATCCGGTCGCAAACGAGCCGGCTGTGCTTGCGGATCATGTTCTTCCGGTTATTTCCAAAGATGCCGGAGACGATATGACAGCTCTCATGGAGAGCGTCAGCCGCGACGGAGATTCTGTCGGAGGCTGCATAGAGTGCAAGGTTACAGGGATCGGAGCGGGGTTTGGCGATCCCATATATGACAGCGTTGAATCGGTCATTTCCTATGGGATGTTCGGAATCCCTGCGGTCAAAGGCATCGAGTTCGGCGAGGGATTCGGCGTCTGCACCGACCGGGGTTCGACCAGTAACGACGGCTTCTGCATAAAAGACGGGAAGGTCTCATGCATCACGAACAATTCCGGCGGTATCCAGGGTGGGATCACAAACGGAATGCCCATCGTTTTCCGAGTTGCCGTCAAGCCGACACCCTCAATATACAAGCCGCAGCCTTCGGTTGATCTTGAGAAGATGGAAGAGTGTACGCTTCAGATAGAAGGCCGTCACGATTCGTGCATAGTTCCCCGCGTCGTGCCTTGCGTTGAGGCGATGACTGCGCTGACACTTTTTGACATCATTTATGAGTAAGCAAAGCGAAAACAACAGATACGGACTGATCGGGGAAAAACTGGGACACAGTTTTTCTCCGCTTCTTCATGCGCGTTTCGGTGAGTATGAGTATAAACTCATGGAGATACCGAAGGATGAGATAGATGCGTTTTTCGAGAAGAAGGATTTTGAAGGTGCGAACGTGACGATCCCTTACAAAGAGAATGCGATGCGCTACTGCACGTCGGATGGGATTGCGAAGAGGATCGGCTGTGTAAACACACTGGTAAATACGTCGGATGGCCTGAAGGGATACAACACCGACACGTTCGGCTTCGAATACATGGCCCTGCGCTCGAACATAAGCTTCAAAGGGGAGAAGATCACTATCCTCGGAAGCGGCGGAACGTGCAGGACTGCCGCTGTTACGGCATCACGCCTTGGTGCCGCGAGCATCACGATCGTATCAAGACATCCGTCGGATATGGGACTCATTCTTGACTGTCCCGTAAAATATGTCTCGTATGATGAGAAGTCCGATGACTGTACGATACTGATAAACACTACGCCCGTGGGCATGTATCCTGACATTGACGGAATGCCGGGAGAAGATCTCAAGGTTGACGATAAAAGTAGTTATGTAAACCTAAAAGCTGTTATAGATGTTATATACAATCCGCTCAGGACCAGGCTCATCAGCGCCGCCAAAGATTGCGGGATCAAAGCTACGGGCGGACTGTCAATGCTGGTTGCGCAGGGGTATTTCGCGTCAAAGCTCTTTATGGGCGGTGATATCGGTGACGATCCGGTGGGCAGTCTTGATGAAAGAGAAAAGGAAAAGCTTGAAGAGGTCATTGACGAGATAACGGCTGCCGTGTCAAATGTCGTTCTTACCGGAATGCCCGGAAGCGGAAAATCGACCGTCGGAGCTATCTTGGCCGAAAAACTCGGTCTTGAATATGTCGACACTGATGAGATATTTACCGAAGATAATGGCATGGATCCCGGAGCATTCATAAGAGAATACGGTGAAAAGGAATTCAGGAAGCTCGAAAAGGAAGCAGTGAAAAAAGCCGCTGCAAAAGGAGGCAGAGTCATCGCCACCGGAGGAGGCGCAGTGCTGGATCCTGAAAACACAGAGTATCTGAGCCTTAACGGCACGATCATCTATCTTCACAGGAGACTCTCCGATCTTGCCACCGATAACAGACCGCTGTCAGAGGGTGCCGAGAACCTGAAGGCGTTGTACTACAAGAGACTTCCGATATATCTGGCCGGCTGCGACATAAAGACCGAAATAAAAAGCAGTGCGGAGTCTGTCGCGGAAGAGATCATTTATAGTTTACATAACTACAACAAACTTGACAAAAAATACAGAGAGGAAAGCAAAGGAAAAGCCATGAAACTGCTGATCGTCAACGGACCGAACCTTAACATGCTCGGTATCAGGGAACCTGATATATACGGGCGCGAAACATATGATGACCTTTTGAGACTCTGCAGAAAGAAGGCAGAGGAACTGAATGTTGAAGTCGATTTTTACCAGAGCAACCATGAAGGCGATCTGGTTGACATAATCCAACAGGCATACGGTACTACCGACGGGATCATCATTAATCCCGGCGCATATACGCATACTTCCGTGGCTATCCTTGATGCGCTCAAGGCAGTCGGGATACCCGCGATAGAGGTTCATATCTCGGATGTTGACAGTCGTGAGGAATTCAGGCAGACGAGCTACATACGCTCATATGTTAAAGAAACGATAACCGGCCACGGCCTTGACGGATACACCATGGCAATGGAGAAGCTTGTAAAATGATCATGAACCGGCGAGCCGGTGAAAGATCCTTCCCAGGCGCTGATCGTCCGTGATGGTCCTGTACAGTTCGTCCAGGGAAGAGAATTTCTGCTCGGGCCTGTGAAAATCAAGCAGGGTGACTTCGACGGCCTTTCCGTACAGGTCACCGACATAATCGTATATAAATGTCTCGGCATTCACCCGGCCGTCAATGCTGACGGTCGGACGGATGCCGAGATTTGTTATGGCGGGATACTTTGTCCCGTCAATATCGATCGTTGAATAATACACACCATGCATAAGAGAGCTGATATCTTCTGCGGGTGATATATTAGCGGTAGGCATATCAAAAGTCCTGCCCAGCCGGTTGCCTTCCTGAACGGTCCCGGTCATCGAAAACGGAAGATTCATCCGAGAACTCCTATAAGTGCGAGAAATGCAAGCACAAACGTTATAAGTACTGCGAGCGAGATCAGAAAGAATCCGAGGGAGAACTTCGGCTTGCCGGAGCCGTCTTCGCTCTCTTCAACAAGGTGCGAAGCGCGAAGTGCCGTGACCACCGGCTTATACAGAAGTAATGTAAGTCCGGCGTTTATACCGCCCTTAGTAAGGTTAAACGGCAGGAACACGGGAATCAGCATTTTGACAACCGTTGCTCTGTCCACATGCATGTAAAGCGGTGTGATTATGTAGTTCCACAGAAGCATCGCCAGTGTCATGCATATAACACCGAAAGAAAGGCCGATGAGCGCCCCTTTTTTTGTTTTGTTCTTCTTGTAGAATACCGTAGCGGGAAGTGCGAATGCGCATGTTGAGATCACGTTCATCAAAAAGCCGATCGGGCCCGTTGTGCTTATCGTTATCATCTCGATAAATGAAACAACAAAAGCTATGATCACCGATGCGGCAGGTCCGAACAGCAGGCCTGCGATCACAATGATCACATCCTTTGGTTCATAACTTAAAAATCCTTCGACTTTGGGGATCGCTTCGGATAATGCGACAGTTACGAATGCGAGTGCCGTAAACATTGCGAGAACGGCAAGATGACGTGGCTTGCTAAGATAGTTTTTCATATTCTTTTCTCCTTCTTTCATCCGGACTGTACCGTCGGTTCCGGAATCACACCGGATCAGCCGCACTTTGTGCGGGTCGCGGACTTGCATGCGTGGCATGCTTACCGCCGGTCGGGATTTTCACCCTGCCCTGAAGTATGTCATAAGAAGGGGCCCACGAAGTGGGAAGATTTCTTATGACCAAGCGACATCCACGCAGTGGATGTTGTTTCCTTACTGGTGGTTGTCACCTCAAACAATATATACTCCCCCAATTCTCTTGTCAACCACTTGTCACCGCCATCGGCGCATTTTATAATAATCCTCAGGAGGATCAGTAACGATGAAAAAACACAACACCGGATCATTTGCGATGTTCATCGCACTTTTACTCATAACATCTTTGACGCTTACGGCCTGCGGCCGCAGATCGTCCTCTGAAGTTTCCGGGGGCGAGCCGGCAAAAGAACAGGCGGCGGAGGCAAAGCCGGAGGGCGATGAGGTTCCGGAAGAAGAGGAGAGCGTTGCCGAGCTTTCGGATGTTCCCGAGGATGAGAGCGATGCACCCGAGTCCGATTTTCCCGAAGGGTCGGGCGGACCTGTAGGGGATGAGGAATACACCGGACCGAGCGATTTTCTGCAGGAGCAGTCCGGCAAGACCGAATTTAAGGATTATGACGAGATCGTGTCGCTTCTTAAGAGCGGCCAGGGATACGCATATCTCAAACTGAAGGGAAGCGATGAAGATATACTTGCGATCACCGAGAAAGTGGCTGATGACGGGAGCGCTTCGGATGCCTCGGTCTACGGGAAATTTGAGGGAAAACTTCAGGAGTTGAGCAATGTCGGCGGATACGGCGAATATCCGCTCAGGCTTGATGAAGGGATACTGTATGCCGGAGATGCCGACAATTACGAATCCTATTTTATCTCGAAGGAATACGGAAGTATCATGATGAAAGACTATGTCATGCGCGGAGAGGATGAAGGGAAGGTCGAATATACAGGCTTTCTCAGGCCGACGAATGATTTCGACCATGACAAGAACTTTATCGGTGGGGAAGCGGAGTTCGAAGAGATGATAAAAGAGCGCGACTTAAAGCCGATCGTCGAATTCACGAAAGTACAGTGAAGCGAAGAATATTGAATATAAAGAAAAGGCCCGGAATGATCCGGGCCTTGTTTTTCAGCTATGCTATGTGTTTGAAGGCGTGAGCCACATTGCCGCCGGCCCAGACGATGTCATAGCCGGGAGCGTATCTTCCGGTGCTGTCGTCATGGACTGTCCAGAAGTGCTTGTCCTCGTCGTCCATTTTGTCGAAAGCTTCCATCATCTCGGAAAATGAACCGAAGTACAGCGTTTCATAGCCTCTCCGCGTGATGTAAAAATCTCTCATCTTTCATCCCTACCTTTCTTCATCTCCTCCCAAAAGCGCAGACACCCGACCATATATAGCATCCGAAAACGATTTCGGTCCCCATATTGCTACAACATGTATGGTATGGCCTGCAAGCATATGATACCACGTGATTGGTAAAAGTCAACAATTTCAGCAGTTCAAAATTGTACTTCTTGACGAACAATGAAAAATAATTCTTTTGTGCATTTTTTTCATTGACGAATACTTTATAACAATATATTGTATATGAGTACACAAAAACAGTCATATATTGTGACTGGAATTCATTTTTTACCGGGAGGATGGTTATGAAAAAGATTGTTTCGTTGCTTCTTGCAACAGTAATGACCGTATCACTTTGTGCGTGTGCGGGCGCGGCTGCACCTGCTCCGCCTGCTCACACTGCCACTGGTGATGCTGCCGCAAGTGATGCTGCAGCTTCCGAGGATGCTGCACCGGCAGAAAAGCTTGACATC
>JAEEGL013666256.1_pt1 | contig 13697 bp, 6 predicted proteins | sample 9134231 | NCBI WGS metagenome assembly JAEEGL01 (sample SAMN16246548, study PRJNA631951) | gut metagenome | biome: gut microbiome; feature: rumen; material: fiber-attached | host: Bos | place: Iran: Karaj | collected 2018-10
ATTTGGGCTTGTTTTTCTGAAAACAGAATGGCTGTCTGGCATGATTATACATATCCGTTTCAAAATGATGTTGAAGTTATATACAATATAGATGCAAAAGCCGTTTTGAAAGCTTTGAACGTCAATTCTTATCACGATGCCGCAATCGTTATGAAAGCTCGTTTTTCTGGCGCCATGGCTTATCACGATATAAAAGCACTCTTAGATAGGAACAAAATTGCATATCAACATGTCGAAGAAACTACTGAATATGAAGACCCACTTGGCTGATAGGTAAGATGATAGAATAACATTCCTGTTCAAATTCAATGAATATGATTTCTTTATTACAACTAAATAATCTTTTAAAGCACCACCTTATTCTTGAGTATTATGAACGGGGAATTGAAGCTATGTGCGTCAAGGAATTCCTCCCTTTATGCGCAGCTTTGTTATATCCATATAAAAACGAGTATTTTCCGCCAGAGAACAAACTTCAAGGAAATATCACACCAATTATCGAATCTGTCAAATCATTTACAAAAAAGACAAAAGGACTTGAAAACTATAGTTTGGATGGTTTGCGAAAGTATTTCCAAAGTAGATGGTTGCCGACTCTAGATTTTAACACTCAAATTCGTTTGATTAAGGGTGTTTCGTTGATTGATAAGGTTGAAGATGACGGATTCTTTTCTCTTAACGGCAATGATAAAGTATACCAAGCCTATCTTAAAATTCCGGTTTTGGACATTTCTCATAAATATGGAGAACTTCCATTTGAAACACCAAACGAAGAAGAATTAGTGATGGAATGTAATAGTACAACCCCAAATCCTGAAAATGACGAGGAAGCCATATCGCTGGAACCGTTAAAATCGTTCCTATGGACTTCTAAACTCTCCGGCTTGAACACAAATAGCCGTTTTTTCTGGGAATACAAATTAAACAAGAATCAGTACGATAGTCTCAAAGATATTCTCATTAAGATGAATCTTGGAAAGAATACATGTTTGCTCAGAAAGGAAATTGTTGGATACGGAACTGTTGCCCGTGTTGTTGCGCTGTTTGTTTCAGAATGGTATAAGAGGGAGTGTGATGACCTTAGAGGTTTCAGAGGCCTTGAGTCAATTGGATTGACAGGTAAGTCCGAGCAAGTATGGACAAACGCCGCTTTGCCCAACACATTCTTGCATCAAGAAGGCGATAGAAATCAAATGAGGCAGATTGCTATGTGTGCATTGGGTGGACTTCCTCTAAAAATTGTAAACTCGTCGAACAGATTTAAGAATCTTATCAATGGGTTGTTTGATATCTATCAAAAGGGAGAGGCGGCAGACGAAGATATAGAGAATGTTGTCAATAGCTTTGATGGTAAAAACGGTGTTTTCAAAAAATCACTGATATCAGGAAGCTGCAAAGAGTATCTTGTCCAATTGGTAAAATATCTGGAAAGTGGAAATGATTCTGATTTGCCATTCAATGAAAGCGATGTAAAGGAATCTCCTTTTTCGGAATTTATTTCCCAACTTAAAGAAGGATATGACCAAGAGTTACCGAAACGTTTCTTTACACCAGAGATTCGAATTTGGACTTACGATTATTTTGAGGATGGAGACGACTCAAGTCAGATAGAAAGTGAGTTCTATATTCATATAGGTCTACGCAAAAGCAAAAATGTTATTACTAAACGAGAGTTGTCTAAATTGGGAGTCTTTCTTCCTGATGGAATCAATACATTCAACCTCCGGCTTAAAACAACAAATAATGATGCTACCGAAATATGGTCTGATGAATTCCGAACATATTTTAAGATTGGGAACAATTGTGATGATTTCTGTGGTGCTTATGGTTCTGATATCACAATCCCTATCAATTTGTTTGATGCGAAAAAAATCTCCCTATTGATTGTTTGTGGTGAATATCAAAAAGAAATCTATCAATATTCAATACCACAATATATAGAGCTATTTTCAACTGATGACTTCTATTTGTGGACAACCAGAAAAAACAATGCTGCAAGAAAAGTCCTGTTGTATAATACCTTAGTATATAGACTCCAGAATATAGACGATTTGGTTGTTTATTATAAGAAAAATAAAAATACAGATAACGATTATACAAATGATAAAGGTACGAGTAAAGAATGGGGTTGGATATATCAGAAAGATATCATTTATCTTGAAGATAACAATGACGAAATTATAGAAGTTTCTCTTGGCGCATCAGAACTTATCACGGTTGATTTTAGGACAAAGGAGTTGGGTAAAAACATAAAGTTAATTTCTGATGGTTGTGTGCAAGCTATAATCGATGGGGAAACTTGTGAGCCGGTTTCTCTGTTATATTATTCTCAACGGAAACAATTTATGCTTACTTGTGATGGATATAAAGACAATCAACTCATAAATAACTATAAGATTGAATTCAAACCAATAAATAGTCACGAATATACCGATTGGACAAATACGAATTGTCCAACACAAGGCTTCATAAAACTAAGGATAACTTGCAAGTATAGCAGCAAGAAAAAAAGGCCTTGGACTAGCATAGTCTATTTTATTCCAGAATGCAATCCAATTGTTAGCAGAAATCTTGACAACAAGCTCATCTATTTTAATGCCAATGATGTCTGTCCATTAGACAAATCCCTCCATGAGTTTTCTAGAAAGGGCAACGATAGCTTTAAATATAGATTTCAAGATGGCACCGAATGCGGACTAGATTCCCCAACAATAGCTTTCCGTATAGGGGATGATGACAACCATATTATTGTAGATACCTATCGAGCATTCAATTGGCAACAAATTTGGAATAATAATGTTCGTATCAAAGATAAAATAGATGGAAATAAACCACCAGTTGCTATTATTCTTCAGAAAAACATTAGAATTAAAGCTGTTAACGAGAACGGATATCAGGTGTACGCCCCACAATATAGTAATTACATAAACTATTTTGAGAATCCCTTGAAAATGTCTTTTTCTGAAAACGATGGTAAATACGACGGAATAATCATTGATTCTAAAGAAGCATACCAACAATATGTCTATTTAAGTCGGTATGAAGACAAATCTCAAGGAGAAACTAAAATTCGAGAGATAAAAAAAGGCAATGAGAACATCATTCTTTATATAAGCAATGATTTTAAAGACCAATATGGTTTTTATTATTGGTCAGGACAAATAGAGGATAATCCAATTAAACTTGTAAGTCGCAAACTTGAAGATAGAAAATATGAATATTATATTCCCTTCCGTCTGACAGACAAAGCAGTTGTCTTTCAAAGTTTAAAGGAGTATTTGCCGAATTTCTATTTTAGACCATTCTATGCTGATGAGAATATACGTTGGGGGTTTTATATAGAAAGATATAAAAATGTTGGCATTGACTATTTAATTAAGTGTTATCAACTTGCTGTGGAACATGGAGTATATTTCTGTGTCTTCCCGGCTTTGAAATGTCTGCAAAATAGGGATAAGTTCACAGACTTCATCAAAACTTTTATCCAAAGAAAGAATTATCATCTTTCAAATAAAGACCGGGATAATATAACGAGACTTGCTATGGAATTGGCTATGGATTGGTTTTTTGTCGACAGGAAAAGACTTTTCCGTGACCTTAACGTCGAAGATTCCTCAAAGATGTGTGAATGCATGAAAGGACTCCTGCTAAAATCCTCGATTGAACGAGGAGAGCATGCTTATGCTTTAAAATTTATAGACAGATTCTTGCAAGACCACCACCCATTCAATCAAAGAAATGGCAACCTTGCAAGACAATTCTTGAAAGCGATAGATAAATTTGCAGATTACGATGGTTGTGACAATACAGAGAATCGAATCGGATTATTAAATCAACTTGTTAATTCTCCAGATAACATCTTCAAAGAAATATGTAGAATCTTAAATATTTAAATATATGAAATTCTTAGAACTTTATCAATCAAATTTACGCTCTGTTAAGAGCAGTCTAACTTCACTTTGGTGTAGCGAGGCTAGTACTGACAAGCAAAAAGGTTACGCTGAGCAATTAAAAAAACTCATTGACAACGAGATATTTGCTTCTGAAGACTATGAACCATTAGTTCAAAGTATGGAGTTCTATGAATCTGCTAGCCAAACGGATGCTGACGGCATCTTTCAAACCATAAATAAAGATTTGTGGGCAAGAAGTACTAATAGCAAGAATTACCCTCCTTATAAACACCAAATCGAAGCATGGAAATCGTTAGTTGCACCAGATTGTCGCTCTATGGTAGTTACAACCGGAACAGGTTCGGGTAAAACCGAATGTTTTATGATTCCGTTGGTCAATGAACTTCTTAATACTACTGATGGGGCCCATAGTGTTAAAGCTATTTTCCTTTATCCGCTTAATGCGCTAATGGAAGACCAGAAAAGTCGTTTACAGAAATTGTTGGACGATAATGGTAATAGGAAGTTAACCTTTGCTGTTTACAACGGAAACCTTCCTGATAGGAAAGATGATACTAATAGAGATGAAATTGAAAAAGAAAAGGAAACTTTTAGGAATATTGTAGCCACAAGAGACGAACTACATAGAGAAGGGGCGGATATTATTCTTACCAACCCAACCATGTTGGAATATATGCTCATTCGAGACAAGGATCAGCATCTTTTTGAGACCAACTCATTGCGTTGGATTGTAGTGGACGAGGCTCATACTTTTACTGGTGCAGCAGCAACTGAATTGGCGATGTTGTTACGCAGAGTTCTGAATGCTTTCGGGACAAATAGAGACCAACTTCATTTTGCCGCATCATCAGCCACAATCGGTAATGATCAAGATAGAGCAGCACAAGAAAAGTCATTAAAAAAATTCATTTCTGATATTAGTGGAATATCTGAGATGAAAATAGATGTAATCAAGGGCAATAGAAAACCCTATCATCCTACAGAAAATACGGAGTTTGCCCAATGTAAGAAAAAACTGACAGAAGCCGCTTGTGATTATATAAAGTTGTCAGAATTGCTACCGGGTTATAAAAACACCGAGGAAAGGCTAAAAAAGTTAGATGAGTTCTGCGAGCAAGGACTTCGGGCTAAAGTCCATTTCTTCTATCGTGTTGCAAATAATGGTATTCGTGTCCAACTTGACCAATGGTTTGATGAAAGTAAGGGATTACTGAAATTGCAAAGCCTCATGCCAATTGATTCCAATGCAACACCAGCATTAGAAGTAGTTAGATGTAATCATTGCGGGGAATATATTGCTATAGGTGAATATTACCAAAAGCCCAATAGTCCTCTATATTACCGAGCCACTTCCGATTCAAATGAAGACCTATTTGATTTGAACTCAGAGCAGAAAAATAAGATTTTCTTTGGAGTTGTTCCCACTTCAGGCCAAAGAAAGGATGGGAACATTTATGTTTCAATAAATGGCAACACATATCAAACAAGTCAAAATCCTACAGGGAAATGGGTCGTTGTTGCCAATACGGACAGCTTATGTCCTCATTGCTCCGCAAAATTATATCCCGACAAGAAGGCGAACAGTTCGACAAGTCAAACACAAGAGGAAATTGAAGATGATACTAAATTCAAAGCGACACGTTTAAGGATATCTGCAGAATTTATCGCTAGACTAATGGCACCCAGTTTGTTGGATAATATGAAAAAAGTGCCATCCGGTGATGTTCCACATAATGGTCAACAATACATAAGTTTTGTAGATAGTAGACAGGCTGCTGCAAAAGGAACATTCCACCAAAATGTTGAAGTCGAGAGGGATTGGGTATATAGTCGAATTTTCCATAATCTTCTCGAAAGATCTTCTGAACTAGACATTACAAGACAAAAACAGAATCTTACTAGCCAGATTCAAGATGCACAAAACGCAAAAGACTGGGATTTGTTTGGTAAATTATCCGCCCAACTTGCTCAATTGAATGTTCAATATCCTAATACAGCAGATAAGGATTATTTGGAATGGAGTGATATTTACACGCTCCTTGGAACGGATGTTACATGTGACTACTTATGTCGTCAATTTGCAAATCAGACAAATGAGGAGATAGAAACAGATGGTATTAATCCTGTTATCAAGGACCGCTATGTTTTTGCCGTCATGCTATCTAACTTGGCAAAGTATCCTCCATTCCAAGCAAGTGCTGAAACCATGGGACTTTTCATGTCCTATTATCCAAAATTGAAAAGAATAACAGAGCTACCTGATGCAGTTAAGACTTTTAACCAGAACAATAATGTCAACATTGAATTAAAAGATTGGAAGGCTTTGTTGAAAATATATTTAGACAGGACGCCTCGTTCAAATGAATCTATCTATATGAAGTTGAAAAGTCATCTTCATTGTGATATATTTAACTGCTCTGAGCGTTTTGGACTTCAACGGCCACCACATAGAACAGCCCGAAAGCCGTTTTTACCTGACAACAATATAGATAAACACGTTTCGCTTGTTCCTTTACTATTAGCTAAAATAATTAGTCCGCAAAGCGACAATCTTGTTGCTGTTATTAAATCACACCGGGATGAGATCAATTGTGTTATTGATGCAATGTGGAAAGACCTTTTCGATTCTGAATTGTTACAATATAGTGATAAAATAAAAAACTCTAAGAGAAATTCATTAAATATCAACGGAATAGTAGCTAGTGATTGGGAATACGACGAAGACTCCAATGAGGATATCAATAAATACCCAAAAGAACAGCGAAATGACAATGGATATCAACTTCGTTTAAATGTAGCAGACATCGCATTTAAATTACCCGAGCATGTATATTATTGTGAAATAACAGAAAAAGGTGGAATAAAGACACATATTCGTCCTACCTATACAACCTTCTGCGGTTATAGTCCCTACCCACAATCCAACGAAATCACTAAACCTGTTTTCGAGAGAGAATGGGCAACAAAGTTTAAATACATCAATGGCAAAGATGCACAACAAAGCAGGGTCTCGTATGCAGATATTGAAACATGGCTGAAAAATAATCGTCCAGAGATGTATGAATATGGCCTGTTAGGAGAAAACGGCTGTTTCAACAATAGAGTACTATCCGTTCTTTCTTATCCCGAACCATTCATCCAAGCTGAACACACTGCGCAAGTAGAAAAACTACTATCCCGTAAAACACAAGAATTGTTCAAGGATCATAAAGTAAACATCCTTGCTTGTTCAACAACAATGGAAATGGGTGTTGACTTGGGCGATCTTGAGTTGGTTGTTATGGAATCAATACCTCCTCATCCCGCAAATTATAAGCAACGTGCAGGACGTAGTGGCCGAAATGATTTTCCGAGAAGTGCTTGCATTACTCTGTGTTCTTCAGATGCAGTTGGACACAGAGTCCTTCGTGACCCGATGCAAACTATTATTCAACGAAAGGTTGAAATGCCTTTTGTTGATTGGGATTCTCCTACGATTATCCAACGCCATGTCAACGCATTCTTGTATCGGAGGTCTGGAGTGTTTTTTAGTGACAATAACAAAAGTAGTCTTAACCGGGAATTAATAGATGTGTTCACGAACTACAGATATGGAACTAAAACTATTACAGACAAGAATGGCCGTCAACATACTGTTGTTGATTACTGGAAGATAATAGATAATGTAACGGACAACGAATTATTCCCTGTTGGAGACAATCCTTTAGGTTCAATTTCTGGAACTAAATACGAAGACTTTGCCCTCTGGTTAGAAAATAATGCAAATCCCTCCGATGTTGATTTTCTGTTGAAGGATACAGATTTCATGGGAATGGCAAATCAGTTTATTGACAAATGTGGTGAAGATTGGAAAAAACGCTACGAGGAGCTAGAACGCGAACTTTCATATTATGGAAAGTTGTATGATGAAGCTTATAACAAAGCATGGCTTGATAAAAATTTAAGGGAATCAAATAAAGTTTTAAAAACAAGAGAATTAAGTACTGCGTGGGGATTACTTTTGAGAGCAAAATACAGCAATATTCTGAAAAGACGTCTGATAGATTATTTGGCAACACACCGATTTACTCCTAATGCAAACATGCCTGTTGACGTTGTGGAATTTGATATTTATCACAACAAGAAAGACCTTAACAGGGGAAAAACTCTTTTAAGCAATCCTTCATACTCTTTGCAACAGGCACTCTCCCAATATGCTCCTGGAAATATGATTGTTAAAGAGAACCGGGTTATCAGAGTTGCTGGAGCTGAGTATTATGGAAAAGACACGGCTCATGATCGTGTTGTGTTCTATACAGATGGAGAAGATGTGGTAGGTGCAGAATCTCAAAAGAAGATAGATGATACTAAAAAACTACCTTGGCCTGTAAGTGGTAAAAAAGAGTTGGAATTGGTTCTTGTGAAATCATTCATTCCGGATATCAATGCCCAAGATTCACGTGTATTAGATCCTGCACCATACACAAATGTTAATGCCTATTTAGTCGGTGCTGAGGAATGGAATTCTTCCGTACACCATCTAATGAGTGCCAGATGTAATCTTGACGCGGGAGAAGCAAAAATTATGTACTATAATGATGGCATTGGCTATGGCTACTGTATGTGTCCCGCCTGTGGAAAAATGGAATTGGAGACAGGGCCTAATCCATCTGGAAACATGAAGGGAATTCCGTCAGGAATGATTTCTGAGTTATCTGTAAAAGGATTTGCATGCCATCAAGCAATTGATCGTGTAGAAGACAACGGAAAGCCTAAATTCTGTATTCCACCTAAGAATCGATATTATAGAAATATTATTATTGGAGGTCTTATTCAAACCGATTTCTGCGAAATGCGCATAAAGAAACCAGATGGCACCCCGGTCAACAAGAATGATGATAAGGGGTTGCTGACCACAATTGGATTGGTTCTTTGTCGTGTATTCACTGAACATATTGGAAAGGACAGGAATTCTGTTGATTTTACAATAATGATGAATGGAAACTTGTGCATTTTTGATACTAATCCTGGTGGTTCTGGTTATTCAAACAAGCTGGCTGAGTCTAATTATAGACAAATTGTAATTCAGAAGTCCTTGGACATGCTTAAAACTATTAAAGACAAAGAGGAGATTCTTGATAAGTTTACAGTTCGGTATCTAAATGACATTGACATTGATACAACTAAAGAATGGTTAGAGACAGAATTGCTTTCATGGGACAATACTCCTGCGAATGTGAAAGGATCACGATATGCTTCTGCTAAATGGGCTAATGTCTTTGATATCCTCAAAGATTTCAAGGTTGCACCTTCAGGAGCAGTGCTGTTTTGCAATGATGACTTCGATAAATGGAACTATATGTCGCCAGATATAGCAGAAATGCGACAGACATGGGAACATCGTGTGAGACAAATCATACAGGACCATGCAATAGGTTCAAACAAAGTTAGCCTGCTTGTCCCAACAGAAAGAACCATTCCAACTGAAGTTCTTTCAATGCTTCCCCAGAATGGATGGCTATCCATATATTCGACAAGAAAACTAATGGATGACGGCTTTTATCCTTTAGCATGTGTAAATGGGAATTTCTATTTTACTGATGAAAAAGAAACCGCTTCGATGAATGGCGACTGGGCTATAGGCAGTGTTTTTTGCATTTCTTCTGACGCATACGATTTTTCTGAGAAAACACCAGTTGATTTCAATACTGCTGCTTCAACTTGTGTGTTCAACATTGACTCGGACGAAACGAAAAAATGCAATAGTGATGAACTTGCTGAAATTGTTTTGAAATTGACAAAAGGAAAAGGATTAGCTATAGACAAATTCTTTGAACATTGCAAAGTCAGTGACGATATTGTGCGAATTACATATATCGATGAGCATTTTAAGAGTGTAACTGGAATGATAGTTACCATGCACTTTATAGATTCACTACTGGCAAAGATGGGACGCAAAGATAATTTCCATGTGAAGTTTGTCAATGAGAAGTATTATACTGCGTCTTCAGAGGTTTATTCTCCTTGGTTATGTATTGAGAAATGGGAACGACGTAATTCTATTTTGGAAGAACTCGCTGATAATTGGATAATGACAAAGTATGGTAAAACAAAAGACGAAGCACATTCGATGTGGGAGAATGATTGCAAAAATGAGAAAACAATAGCTCATTGGCGCGTTCTTACTATAGAATGTGGCAACAAGAAGTTGAATATATATCCGCATGGAGGTATTATTAATGAATGGCAAGTTGATAGAGGTGCAGACCGTTCTCGCCGATATACAATGAATGACACTGCTGAGAAAACCATACCACTCATCCGAATCAACCCAATTATGTATATTGTTGAATTTGAAGACAAATGATAACACTAGATAAATACGACATCACTCAGCCTTCCATGCGCAAAGCGTGGAAGGCTGAGTTCCATGATTTTCTTGTAGACTATTATCGTCCTTCGTTAATAAAAGCTGAAGATGTATTTAAAGCAATTAGCAATGTAGACAATTTCATCAAAAAGCAAAATCTTGGCGACAAAATGCTTCTTATAAAGGATGTTGAAGTTGTTCAAAATGTGAAACGAACTCTTCTGTCACATAGAGCGTTTGCTTTTGGCGGAACAGTATCTGCTAATGACCCCAAGGTCATTGTATTAGAAAGATATAGTGAATTTCTAACAATTAAGTCCAATCAAACCTCCAATCAGATTTCTATAGAAGCCCAATCAAATGAAGAGGCAACTGAAGGATTAATAAAAGAGGTTAAATACTTTAGAAGTGCAAGAAATCGTGCTATACGCGACCAGTGTGCGGAACGGGATAATTACACCTGTCAAGTATGTGGATTTAACTTTGAAAAAATCTATGGAGAACGCGGAATAGGCTTTATTGAAATCCACCACACAAAACCTTTATCCTCTTACGATGGAGAACATGAGGTTTTATTAGAAGACCTTGTTGCACTTTGTTCCAACTGCCATTCAATGATTCATTATGGTGGAAGTCTTTTGGGTGTTGAGGAACTAAAAACGTGCTTAAAACAACATATTACAGAATAACAGTGTGGCCTCTATCCAAAACATCTCTTCTATCGAGTTGAAAAAACAACTTCTTAACGCTATAGGTTAATAGAAGATCAACTCATCATTAACCTTTAAATCCAATCTCTATGCAAAACAACAACGAAACCCAAACCAACTTTTCAGAAGTCTTCGTCGGCGAGAACGGCAAAATGGGCGTGAAGCTCGCTAATGGTCAGGTCATAGTCCCGGCGCTTTACGACGAGATTGCATACACTTATCACGATTACATTGCGGCCAAACGTCCCTATGTGGCCATCAAAGACGACAAATACGGATTGGTACTCCCCGACGGCAAAGGAACAGAACTCACTCCTTTTGTCTATGAGATCATTGCATCGGTGCCTGAGATTCCTAACCATTTCCTTTACAAGAAGGAAAAAGGCGAACGCTTTGGCATCATGGCAATAGGTGGCCGCGAAGTCACTCCCTGCAACCTTGATTCCTACAGCTGCAACGGCCAGACGGTCTATTTCCGCAGCGGCAATCACCGAGGACTCTGGCAGTGGGTTATCGACGAACTCCTGGAACCCATCTACGACGACATCGAAGTCCTCGACATTGACGCGCCCACGCTGTTTACCCTTAACGGTGAGAAAGGCTATGTGAAGGTCGAAGACCACAGCTTCATCCCGGCGAGTCTGAAAGCAACCATGGATGAGGACGCATGGCACGATATGCTGATTGAGTGCTTCCGCGACCAGTATCTTGACATTTTTGACTAACACTTTTCACATTGATTCTACACATCTTACAAACCATCCCGCGTTTTTCCTAAAAAACCGGCCTAAGTATCAGACTTTTTATGTAGTTTTGGAGGCGTTTTAATAGAACAAGGCACCGAACCTGAAGGCTTCATCATGGAAAAAAACGACAAAACCAACCCTAAAAGGAAAAAATATTGGACAGAATTCTTCAAGAACCTCGATAAGAACGATAACAATGAAATAATCATTAATTTCGATGATTTCGTTCGTATGCTGGAGGTGAGGAGAAACGGATATGGCTACCATCATCTCACCAATTGGAGAACGCTTTGCAAGATGATGGAACCTGTGGAATCTCCAACCGATGGACAACCGCATCGAATGTTGCATCTCGGTGCTGCTGCCAACATGAATGACGAGGACGACAAGAAATGTGGAAAGAACGTGTTCTTCTCTAGCTTTTCTTTTGGCCCAATGGAAAACGTTTCGATGTGGAATGGCTATGGCATCCCAACCCCCGAGGCGGTTCGCGTCAAGTTCTCCAGCAGGTCCATTAGCGATTGGGAAAGAAAATTCAATGCGGGCAAAATCAATGTATATGGTGTCAACAGCGCAAACCAATTGGAGCCTTTAAGTTGCACTGCAAAATTGGAATTGGTGCAAGTGGCCTATTGGAGCAAGAAAGAAAAAGGTTTTAATTATGCAGACTCAAACGAAGGACTGCTATTCTATGACAGTGACAAGTTTCGTATTCCCCGAAAAGAGAAGGTAGTCGAACGCATGAGAGAAAAGCCATACATGTTCAAGGAGGCTGGCTGGAGTTATGAGAATGAAACTCGGCTGGTACTCGTTTTTGACAAAGACCTTGCTGATACCTACCGACGCGTAGCCGTGGATTTCGACGGACCGTTAGAATGGTTGAGCAATAACTTTGCGAAGGATGTCACCCAAGGACCTTGGTATGATGAGAATTCTCCGTTGGTAAAGGACAAAGCGGGCGGCCACTCGCTGGGCGAGGCCAAACCAAGCCGCTACTTTGGAAAAATCAACATGCGTTCGATGTGCGATTTTTGCGGTCAAGCCAAAGACAATTGCCAATGCCCGTTCAAACCTAAAATTTAGGTTTATTGAACCGTTTCTTAATACATTGATTTTGTATATCTTACAAATCATCCCGTGTTTTTTTCATAAAAACCAGCCTAAGTATCAGACCTTTTATAATAAAACAAGGCACTAGGCCTGAAACTTCGTGAGACCCATATCTAAACTGTTTTTACCCACCTTATAAAAAGTTTAGATATGGGTGTAAACTTTTTTAGAGGTGGGGTGGCTATGATTTTTTTCGCCTTCAAGTTGAAAATTCCAAGAGTTGGAGCTATTAATCATTGAAAACACCATACAAAAAAACAAATGACTATGAACACAGACTATCCCAAGAAGGTAAACTATCAAGACTACGAACATGCTTTCAACAACTATTGGCTGAAAAAATTCGTGGAAGGACAGCTGCGTGATTTCGACACGGAAACCATGCGCGGCTTGGTGTATGGCTACACCTTTACTGAGGATTATGCGAAGGGCATTATCCCCGACGTCCTCAGTGCGGAGTATTGGCGCCAAGAAGAAAGCAAAAAACAAAAAACGCATAACCCCAACATTATTGAAAGGTATACTGGCCTTTCCCTTGCCGAATACCTTGGTCGGGGACCACTGATTTGCGAGGCAATAGAAAGTACGGGGAAGGGCACGCTCGACAATCCGTTTTGCGGCATCTGCGTGGGACATGAATACGAGTTCCTCAGAACCTACCGCCCAGCCATGAGGGTGGTGAGCCAGCGCCTGCTTCCGGAACATATTGATTGCCTTGAGCTTGAAGGGTTAGGCGGCTATAGTGAGACCCTCTATTTTGATATCAGCCGTTGGTTTGAGAGAGGCAAGATAAAATGACAACACTATAGACATGAACAGACTTCCATTAATAAAATCAATCATCATGGGCATCATCAAAACACACGAC
>JAEEGL013954083.1_pt1 | contig 13697 bp, 10 predicted proteins | sample 9134231 | NCBI WGS metagenome assembly JAEEGL01 (sample SAMN16246548, study PRJNA631951) | gut metagenome | biome: gut microbiome; feature: rumen; material: fiber-attached | host: Bos | place: Iran: Karaj | collected 2018-10
GCTTCTTATCGACGATGGATCGACAGATGCCACTTCTGCTATAGCGAAAGACTACTCCGAAAAGTCGGATAAGGTTTTTTATCACCATCGAGTAAACGGAGGTTTATCCGCGGCAAGAAATACAGGATTAGAACTGGCAAGAGGTGAATATATTGCATTTGTCGACTCGGATGACTGGGTTGATGAAAATTATATCAGCTCTTTGTATGACGCATTAAAGAGCGGATATGCGGACTTCTCGGTATGCGGATATATAAAGGAATTCGAAGGTGACGCATCTGCAAATGAGTCTGTAAGCTTTGATCGGGACATGGTACTATCGTCCCACTCAGCCATGAATATACTTGGAGATATTTATCCCAAAGAGAATGTGCTGCTGGTCGTGGCCTGGAATAAACTGTTTAAGCGCAGCGTCCTGGAAAACATCAGGTTTCCCGAAGGGCGGATTCATGAAGATGAGTTTACGATTCACAGGTTTATTGGTGCCGCAGATTCCATAGCGGTTACGACAGCTAATCTGTATCACTACCGGATACGAGAGGGAAGCATTACTTCGGGCAAAAAAAAGCAGGATCTTCGCCATCTGGATTATCTCGATGCGCTCAGGGACAGGCTTGAGTACTCCGAAACCATGCTGTATGGAGATTTGTTGATCTATATGCTCTATGCCTACTTTGAGGGTATTAAACAGCTTATGGCGATGTATTCAGATGAGACAGTTTCACAGAAAAAGCTTTTCTGGTACTTCAGGAAAAGAGCCATTGAAGTATACGTCAAATACCACAAGGAATTATCCGGTTATCAGAAGAGAGATTACATAAAACTGATCCTATCACCGTCACGGTACAGAAAGATAGTACTCAAACAAATAAAGGAAAAAAATTAGTGTAAACATGGAAAAAATAAAAAAGACATTTAGTAACGTAATCAAGTTTTTGACTCCCGCTAAACTTTATTTTGGGCGATATGCCAGCAAGCATGCAGATGAGTATAGTATGCTTATGCGACAGTCAGGTGCTCCTGAGTATTATATAACTGACGAAAGTGTTAAGAAGGATTATTATGAATCTTTCAGACTGTATGGTTTGCCGGTGAAGTATTATGCAGAATTGGGATTCTATGAGATGAAAGATTCAGCGCGAAGAGACTCCTATGTTCTGCCCGGAAAACTCACAGCCATGTGGCTGGGTGTTAATTCAGGTCCTTCCAGGAAGCTTCTTGACAATAAAGTTGCCTGCATGGAGACATTTTCGGAGTATCTTAGCCGCGCCTGGTTATATGTTCCGCGGGCTTCTTTTGATGAATTTATGGATTTCTGCAAGCGCTATCCCAAAATGCTTGTAAAAAGAGGCACAGGAAGCGGTGGAAAGGGAATCCATATCTTCGAGTATACAGGTCAGGACAGGGAAGAACTGGAAAAGATTTATCGTGAGAACATCGAAAATGACAGCCTGATTGAAGAATTCATCAAGCAGACAGGCATTACTCATGATCTTAATCCGGATTCTGTCAACTGTGTGAGGATCTGCACCATGAGATTTAAGGACCATGTTGAGATCTTTCAGTGCTTCCTGAAGATGGGAAGAGGAAATGTATGTGTTGACAATGCCGGACAGGGGGGAGTTTTTGCTCCCATAGATGTTGATACAGGAATCATAACCAGGGATGCTTACGGACCACTGTGGTCTGAATTTCCCGTTCACCCCGTTTCGGGTATAAAGATAAAAGGAATACAGATTCCTTATTGGAATGAAGTTAAGGATCTTGTCCTTAAAGCATCTGAAAAAGTCAAAGATCTGGTATATGTCAGCTGGGACGTGGCTGTCAGTGGAGATGGGACCCTGTACCTGATCGAGGGCAATTCCTGTGGAGATGGAATGTGGCTTAAAGAAGGTGGAGAGTGGCCTGTATATAAGAGGGCTATAAAAGATCACCATAAGACGCTTCAATATAAACTAATGTACAGCTATCTTACAAAGTTCCACACAAAGGAGCTTATGTCATATATGGATCTTTAAGAAATACGTCATTAAGGAGTTTTTTAATGCTTAACATTAAAGGGAAGTCTGTAAAAAAAGGAATAAAGCAGATCTTTTGGACATATACTCTGTTTAAGGAGTATTATGGCAGGCTCATTGCATATACTGTTCTCAGAGTAGTTAAAACAATGATCGATCTGGCACTTACCTACGCGGTTGGTAGTCTTGTGGACTATATAGTCTGGGACGATATGGCAACCCTTATACGATTCGTTATAATATTTGCTTTGAGTTTTATAGTTAAGCTTGTAGTAACATATGCAGCAAATCGTATGAGTGTATATAATTATTCCGACATGCATAAGAGTCTTACGATAAAGCTCTATGACAAAACCCTGCGGGCTGATTGGGAAAGCCTTGAAGAACACCACTCGGGTGATCTGCTGACCAGAATAGGTCAGGATGGGCAGGTTGTTGCAGGAAACATCAGTGGTCTTATACCAACCCTGCTTTCTCAGGCAAGTTCAGTCATTGCGGCAGTTGCTGTAGTTTTATACTTTGACTACACCATCCTTATAGTATTTGCTCTGGCAGTGCCATTTGTATTTCTTTCCACCAGACTGTTTGCCGGAAGGGTTCTGGATGCACAGAGAAAGGGCAAAGAAGCTGAGTCCAACATCATGCTTCTTAGTAAGGAAACCTTCCACAATATGCAGGCTGTGAAGGCCTTTGGACTATCCGATGTCTTCCACAAAAAAATGGAGGACAGGGCTGAAGCACTGCGAAAATGCGATCAGTATTCTAATCTGATGTACATGATCTCATGGGTTATTGCCCAGTGTCTTGGACTTGTGGCCGGAATTCTGTGCGGAGCCTGGATGGTATACAGAGTTCATACCAACTTCATCACTGTCGGTAATATCACCTCTATGGCTGCTCTTGCTGTATCTGCTGCGACTGCGCTTTCAACATTATTTGGTATGATGCCGACAATTGTCGGATATATCACATCTTCGGAGAGAATACAGGAACTGCTGGAAATACCTGATGAAAGAGGCGGAGCCATTTCAGACAAAGAGCTTAAGCTGATCGAAAAGCATAAAGGCGATAAGATGGCCCTTAAGGTTGAGGATATTTCCTTTCACTATCACACAGGGCCAAACATCTTTGAGGGCGCTGATATGTTTGCAAATTCCGGAGAGATCGTGGCAATGGTTGGGCCTTCCGGAGAAGGAAAGACGACCATGTTGCGCCTGATCCTTGGAATTGTAACAGCCCAGTCTGGAAAATCTGAACTTACCTGGGAAAATGGCGACAAGGTAGACATGGGACCGGTTACAAGATCCATGATCGCGTATGTGCCGCAGGGTAATACAATGATGTCCGGTACAATTGCCGACAATATGCGTGTTATCAAGCCTGATGCAACAGATGAAGAGATTATAGAGGCACTTAAGACAGCTTGTGCATATGAGTTTGTAGAAAAGCTTCCAAAGGGTATACATCACTACATTGGAGAGGGAGGCCTCGGATTTTCTGAGGGACAGAACCAGAGACTTGCAATAGCACGTGCAGTGATCAGGAATACCCCGATCCTTCTTTTGGATGAGGCGACCTCAGCCCTTGATGTCACTACTGAGAGAAATGTACTTAGAAATCTCATGGCGGCAGATGAACACAGGATATGCCTTCTGACAACACACAGACCGACAGTTTTGTCTATGTGCAACAGGGTTTATCGTATATCTGACAAGAAGACACAGGTTATTGATGAAGATGCAATTCAGAAACTGATGAATGATTTCTGATGGGAGGTTACAGTGCAGGGACTAATATTGGCAGCCGGAATGGGAACCAGGCTGGGGGAGAGAACCAAAGATATACCAAAGGTCATGATGGATGTTGAGGGGAAGCCTTTGATAATGTATGCTCTTCAAAGGCTTTACGAACAGAATGTATCAGAGACCATAATTGTTGTTGGGTACAAAAAAGAATACATCATGGAAAAGTGTGGCGATCATTATAAAGAAATGAAGCTCACATATGTGATCAATGACCGCTACGAAACGACCAACAACGTGTACAGCTTTTATCTTGCGACAGAACAGATCCATGATGACCTTCTGATGGTAGAGGGGGATCTTCTTTTTTCCAAAGAACTGCTTGATCGCACAGTTGCAGATAAGCATGATTGCAATATAGTTGTCAGCAGATATAACAGGGAAACAATGAATGGAACTGTGATCAAAGCTGAAAGCGACGAGGCCCGTGCACTGATCACCAAGAAGTTCCAGGGAGAGGGCTTTGATTATGACAGCGCCTGGAAAACAGTCAATATATACTATTTTGACTGCGGATTCATGAAAAAGTTCTCCCGTATGCTGCAACTGTATGTGGAGACCGGAAATCTGAACAATTACTATGAGCTGGTTCTCGGCGCGCTCATTTATTATGGCGATGATGATATAAGGATCGTTGTTGTTGATGAGAATGACTGGTTTGAAATAGATGATGAGAGAGACCTTTTGATAGCGAGGGAACACGGAGCTTTCTGATGGATTTGTATGTTGTTATTCCGCGGACTGACTCTACGGACCCGGGATTGTTTCAAAAATGTAAAAAGGCTTTATCTAATCAGTGGAGCCCCTTGTATGAGATACATGAGGTGATTTCCGAAGGATCTGATTACTGTGAGGCTTTTAATAAGGCACTTGATGGACTTTCAGACAGGCAGGGATTTGTGCTCTTTATGCTTCCATGGGTTATTCTTAAGGATAAAGCCCTTGAAAAGCTGTCACTGAATGCCGATGCCCGGACAGGCGGAAATCTCGCTGTTTTTTCTTTTGAAAAGTACAGCTTCAACATTCCGTATCTGACTAAGTTTAATGACGAGCATCTTGCGGTATCTGATTATGCCTTAAGACTTCATGACTGCCCCGGGGAAATGGGATATTTTGTCATATGGAACAAGATCTTTTCCCTTGAGACGATCAGCGGCAACGGCATAAGATTTGACCAAAGCTTAGCTGAACTGTATGACAGGGCTTTTGTTATAGATTATCTAAGTGTGTGCAAAACGATAACAATTAAGGCTGATCTGTTTGCTACATTTTATGAACAGCCTCCCATGGGCGTTAATGCACTGGGACGTATTGCAGAAAAAGAGTCAGTATTTGAAAGGTTTTATGAACTTCTGAAAAGGTGCGGCTTTGGAGACAGAGCGGATAAGATTATTGATGCTGACAAAGAGGGGTATTTTGTTTATGAAACCCTTCGTCTGCATGAATGCGCATCCTCGGAAAAGCGAGCTGTCAAAAAAGCTCTTGATGAGCTTAAAAACAGCATTTCCAATATCACAGTCAAAACCGGTGTGAGGATCAACGCCAGAATAGCAAAAAAAAAGCTGGTCAGTATCAGAAACTACTGGCTTAAAGATATATGGAGGGTAAGACAGAGCAGGAAAAGTGAGAGATTAAAAAAGCGGGAAGAGTTTCTTCAGAAGAATTACCACATCATAAGAACACCGATACGTAAGCTCCATAAGATTTTTGTACATGATAAGTATGTGCTCCTGTACTGTGAGAGCACGACCATGAAGCCGCATATCATGGATTACTATAATTGCGTCAGGAATATGGACAAAGTGAAGTTCTATATCTACTATCCGGCTGGTTGGGATAAAGAGGTCCCTCCCGGTACTAAGGCAGTTAAGTCACGGCTTAAGGCGCTGATGATGCCCTGGGATATGGTGGTATGTGCTGATGCGAAAGTGCCTCTTTATTATAACAGGGATGAAGCGGGACTTTTATATATCAACCACGGACTTCACATGATCAGCTATGACGGAGGCGACACGCTTTATGCATACGAAGAGGGCAACGGCAGGTTCAGCGCCATGATAGAACCCAATAAGCGCTATGCTGATGAAATGGCACATCGCTACCCGTCTGATACGATCGTGCATTCCGGCTATAAAAATGCCGAAGGGATTATCAGAGAGAGCGGCAATAAGTCGCTGTACAGGCGGCAGTTGGGAATCGGAGAAGACGAAAAGCTCATTGCTGTATTTGGAACCTGGGGCCCTGACAGCCTGTTTCACAGAGTGGGAAACTCACTTATCACAGGAGCTGAGCAGCTGATGAAGGATGGTTACAGATTCATTCTGTCAATCCATCCAAAGGAGTATTCAAGGTACGATCAGACTACCGAGCCACTCGGTGATTACATTGAATCTCTTTCTTCAAAAGGATTTATCATAAGAAATCCTAAAGAGAGCAGCGTCAGATATATGGCTGCAGCTGATGTGGTGATCTGCGACTACTCCACACTCTGCGAGGAGGCGATGATTGCAGGAAAGCCTGTGATCCTTAGCGATTTTCCGATGGAGAGGGTCTGGAAAGAATCTATTATTGCAAAGTATCAGAAGAGGGGATTGGTCTTTGGCAATGAAAGCAACTTAAGAGAGCTTATAGATTTGGCTCTTTCAGACACTGAACTTATGAAATACAGTTCTGAACTTGTGCGGGATCTGATGCCGCCAAAGCAGGGCTATGCAGGAGCAATTTGTGAAGTGACCAAAAACTTATTATGGGGAGCTGGTTGTCAGTAAGTTTGTTGGACGGGAGTTATAAATATGTGTGAAATGCTCAATAAGGAAGATGTAAATACTAAAAGACAGTATAACCTTGACATACTAAAGACTATAGCGGTCATAAGCATGATAATGGCACATGCCATAGTACTGCTGGGGAGACACAGACCGGGCTTTGAAAATGAGTTTTTATATAAGCTAGGTGAGTATTTTTTTGCAGACTACCTTGCTGTTGCTCATGCTTTTATGTTTGCGTTGGGAGTTGGACTGATCTTCACGCGCAATAATGATCCAAAGAACCTCATTAGGAGAGGGTTTAAGATCTATCTTATGGGGTATGCTCTTAATTTTTTCAGGTATGGTATTTACAATTTGCTGGGAGCTTTGGTGGTGGGAAAATTGACACAGAGCTTCTGGAATTCGCTTTTTGAGCAGGATATTTTACAATTTGCCGGTCTTGCCATGATAGTGACCGGGATTTTCAAAATGCTCAAACTGGACATAAAAGTGATACTGATATTCAGTATCGTATTATCTGCCATCGGATCCTGCATCTCTTATTTTGATACAGGCAATTATGCGCTCAATTTAATTGTTGGGCATTTTGTTGCAACAACGGATATTTCCAACTTTGTTTTTTTTAACTGGTATATTTATGTTGCTCTTGGAATGCTTTTTGGACGTATTATCAGGCGGGTTTCCAATCTGGATGCTTTCTACAAAAAGCTCTTATATATTTCGGGAGCGATCAGTGTTATCTATATTTTGCTCACAGTAAAATATGGGGTGTTCTTTTTGAGCAAGAGTAATCGATATTATTCACACAGTACTTTAGAAGCGTTTGCTCTTTTATCCCTTGATATGTTTATTTTATCTGCTGTTTATTTTATTACGGATAAGATTGGGGACAGACTGCTTGAATTCTGCACGATTACGAGCAGGAAAGTAAACGAGATGTATATCATCCACTGGATTATTCTTGGTTTTATTGATTGTGTTTTCTGTTTTGGCATGGGAGTTGTAATGCCATACAGTCTTATATATGTGATAGGCATTCTTTTGGTTGTCGCATCATACATTATAGCCGGAAAAAAGAGGAAAAAACCCATAAACAATGTTTCAACACAGTAAGGAGAAAGTTTTATGAAGAAGTACGAATTGGAGTTTTTCAAAGGAGAGCGTGCGCTATTTGCTGAAGATGGAGCTCAGATATATGACTGTATCTTTGATGATGGTGAGTCCCCTCTCAAAGAGAGCAGGAATATTGAGGTATATAACTCTCAGTTTAAGTACAAATATCCCTTGTGGTACTCCACAAATGTCAAGGTGGAAAACTGTAACTGGTTCGAGATGGCTCGATCCGGTGTATGGTACACCAACAATATCAATATTAAAGATTCGCTTATAACTGCACCCAAGAATTTCCGCAGATGTGACGGTGTCACACTGGAGAATGTGGACATGACCAATGCGGAAGAGACCTTCTGGACATGTAAGAATATCAAGCTTACCAAAGTTAACGCTAAGGGAAATTACTTTGGAATGAATTCAGAGAATATAGAGATAGACGGACTGCGTCTTGACGGCAACTATTCCTTTGATGGAGGAAAGAATATATCCATAAAGAATTCAGTCCTTCTTTCCAAGGATTCCTTCTGGAATACAGAAAATGTCGTTGTGCGTGATTCATATATCTGCGGCGAGTACCTGGGATGGAATTCCAAAAATCTCACCTTTGAGAATTGCACAATTGAGAGTCTGCAGGGGCTTTGCTACATTGACACTCTTGTTATGAAGAACTGTAAGCTTATAAATACAACGCTTTCATTTGAGTTCTCCAAGGGAATTGATGCGGATATCACGACTAAGATCGACAGCGTATTTAACCCTGTCAGCGGAACCATTAACGCACCGGAAATTGATACACTTATTGTTGAAAAAGACATTGTGGATCCCGAAAAGACAACGATAACCTGCAAAACCATTGGTAAGACTGAAGAAATCGTTGAGTGGAGAAGACCAAAGCAGTAATCAGTGAGGCTAAAATGGGTAAATACAACTTTGATGTACCTGTAAACAGAAGAGACAGTGATTCCATCAAATGGGATGTAAAAGAGAATGAGCTTCCCATGTGGGTAGCGGATATGGATTTTCAGACTGCTCCGGAGATAATAGACGCATTAAGTCAGAGAGTTGCGCATGGTGTCTTTGGATACACCGATGTCAACGATGACTGGTATGACGCATATATAGGATGGTGGAAAAACAGACATGATTTCATCATCGACAGAGAATGGCTGATGTTCTGCACAGGGGTTATTCCGGCCATTTCGTCCATAGTGAGAAAGCTTACAACTCCCAATGAAAAGGTTATTATTCAGACACCGGTTTACAACATCTTTTTTAACAGTATAATCAACAATGGCTGCAGAGTGTGGGAGAGCCCGCTGAGGTACGAAAACGGACAGTACTCCATGGATTTCGAGGATCTTGAGGAAAAGATGTCCGATCCACAGGCAAGTCTTATGATACTGTGTAACCCGCACAATCCTGTGGGAAAAATCTGGTCTGAGCAGGAACTTCAAAGAGTTGGCGAGCTTGCCGCAAAATATGGTGTCACAGTTATCTCTGATGAGATACACTGTGACCTTACAGAGCCGGGCAAATCCTATGTTCCTTTTGCATCAGTTTCAGACACATGCAGGGATGTCAGCATAACATGCATCGCACCCACCAAGGCTTTCAGCATTCCCGGAATACAGACTTCAGCGATAGTTGTGCCCAATAAGTTCTTAAGACATAAGGTCTGGCGCGGAATCAACACTGATGAAGTCGCTGAGCCCAATGTTTTCGCCCATCACGCTGCTGTTGCTGCATTTACCAGGGGCGGACAATGGCTTGATGAAGCCAGGGAGTATCTGTTTGCTAACAGACATTTTGCAGAGGATTATATTGCTTCTGACATACCTGAACTGTCGGTGGTTAAGGGAGAGGCCACTTATCTTGTCTGGATAGATATAAGTGCACTTAATGCGAGTAGTAAGGAATTTGCTGCGTTCATGAGAGAGAAAACGGGATTATATGTATCTGCAGGTTCTGCCTATGGGGATGCAGGAGATAAGTTCCTAAGGATGAACGTTGCCTGTTCAAGGTCAATTCTTGAGGATGGGCTGGGGAGACTGAAAAAAGCAGTTGAGATGTTTAAGTAATAAGGAAGGACATTTGGGAAAGATGCGTATTGAAATCCTGGAAAAAGATTTCCCTTATGAGGAAATAACAGAATTATTACATGAGAGCTATAAGGGGCATTTGGAGGCAGGGCGGAATTATCTTGCAGCTGTTCAAAGCGTGGAACAGACGAAGGAAAGGCTGCAGGGCGCTTATTGCGTAGTGGCTTATGATGAAGATCGTCTTGTGGGAACAATGGCTTTCCGCATATGCAGGAAAGAGCCCGGGGCTCGCAGAAAGTGGTATGAGGACGATGTTTACGTGTATGGAGGTCAATTGGCAGTTTTGCCATCATACAGAGATACAAAGGTATTTGCGCTTATGGCATTGAAAGCGTCGAGATTGAAAGAAATCCGAGAAGCAAAATCCTCTATTGCGGACACATCAGTAGAAGCTCATGAACTGGTTGCAAGCTATCTGAAAATGGGATATCAGATAGTAGATCTGGTTTCCTGGGAGACAACTAATTATTACTCTTACGTATTTAGAAAAAAAATGACGGGGAGAGCGTATAGTGATGCTTATTGCAGATTCCGTTTTGAGATAAGCAAGTTACTATGTAAGTTGCAGTATAAAAAGAATGGAGAAAGGAGATTTGGGAAATGAAAGATATTGAATTGGGGGATTACATAAAAACAAAGTGTGCAGAGTATTGTGAGATACCGGCGGACCAAATTGCTTTGGATGCGAAAATTATGGGGACTTATGATCTGACTTCTTTGGATTTTCTGAGCTTGCTGTCAGATGTTGAAGAAGAGTATAATATTGAAATTCAGGATGAAGAAATCCTGGAAGTTGAGTCGTTGGCGGATTTGATTACGATAATTGAAGGGAAAATAAAATAGGATGTTTAATAATTATGCAGAGTTTTTGGTTGATTGGCGTGAGCATTGTGCAGGAGTTGTAGCTATAGAATGCTTTCAAACAAATCGTGAAGTTGTTCAGGCAGATACGGAGACTTTATATAAAAAGGTCGTTGATGTTGCTGCACTGATCAAAGAAATGGGATTAAAAGGGCAGCATATAGGTATAGTTTCTGAAAATTCCTGTTTTTACTATGCATATTATTTTGCCATCGTCTCTACCGGAAATGTTGCAGTGCTTTGTCCGGTAGATGCTGATGCTGATGAAATGAAAAAGCTTTTGGATTTTACTGATACGAAAACACTATTTGTATCAGAGAAAAGCAAACTTGGACAGATTGATGGAATTAATACAATAACAATGACGTCTGAGATTGGGGATGTTCAGGTAAATGCAGAAGAACTGTTTGACTTTGATGCAAAAGAAACAGATCTTGCCTGCATGATCTTTACTTCGGGAACAACTGGGGAGAGAAAGGCAGTTTGCCTTAGCCAGAAAAACTGTCTTTTCCGTGTCAATCTTACAATTGATAAGCCTATGCAGGGTGGAAAACTGTTCTATACGAATCCATTTGAGCATGTAGGACTGGTTGCAAGTGTGGCTGTTTTATACTCAAAGATGACAATGCTGATCTGCGAACATCCCAGGCTGTTCTTTGCAGCAGCTCGTAAAATGAATCCTGCTCAGATTTCAGTAGTTCCATCTTTCCTTAAAACAATACAGAAAAAGCTGAAAGTATCAGATGACATAAAGGAAGTGCTTGGCAGCAGTGTTCAGTTTTTATCTGTTGCCGGAGCAGCATTGCCAAAGGAACTGATCACATATTTCCGTGGATATGGTGTGTTTGTTGGAAATAATTATGGAATGTCTGAGTCTACTGGTTATGCGACTACTGTTTGCGTAGATGGCCGTGGTTCCGTGGGACAAATAGCAGAAGGTGAAGATATCGAGATAATTGATGGTGAAGTGGTTCTCTCCGGAGATAACATAATGATGGGATACTATCATAATCCTGAAGAAACACAAAAGACTATTAAAGATGGAAAACTATATACCGGTGACCTTGGCTACTTTGATGAAGAAGGTTATTTGTATATCACAGGAAGAAAGAAAAATCTCATAATTCTTTCAAACGGCGAGAATATTTCACCTGAGGAAATAGAGAGTAAATTAGAGAAGATTGATGAGATTGACGAGGCGGTAGTGAAGGAGTGTGATGACAGATTAATGCTCTGTGCAGTGCCGGTTCAGGATACCGACGAATGCAAAAAGGCAATCAGCGAAAAGGTTGATGAGTATAATCGTACTGCGCCATTAAGTAAGCGCATTATGAAGATTTCCTTTGTTGACGAGTTACCGAAAACGTCAAACGGTAAGATAAAGCGATGAGAACAGGAACTCTTGTGGCTTGATAAAAACAGGCATGGGTAATCAGAAGTGCGGCACGGATCAGGGAACTGATTTGTGCCGGATTTTCTTGATTTATTTGCGAAGCGTGAAGAAATATTAACTTAAGATGGATTACTCTATCAAGAGGTCACTATGAAATGGTTTTTTAAGTACTTTTATCTGGTAGTGCTAATTGTAGCTACGCTTCCTTTATTCTACCTTTTTGCTAAGGTTACAGATAATAAGGACAGGCTGACTTTTCAGATAAAGCTTGACAGTAATAATGTATATAATATTGATGCGTATGAGCGCAGGAAGCAGTTCTATCTTTTTGTTCCGGGAAATGTGGATCGCCAGAACGTGGAGCTGTCATCTCAAGAACTTAAGGTTGATGGCAAAACACTGTATGCAGGCGACAGCATAGAAGACATTTCTTTGAATGACAGACATGAAATGGAATATAAGAACAGAAAGTATAATTTCTATGTTATTCAGGGTTCGGAAGTTCCGAGTTTATATTTAAGTACTGCTACAGGAAGCATGAATGAGGTCTATACAGACAAAAATCACAGAGAACCTGTATCTCTGATGGCTTACGATGAAAACGGTGAGCTTGATTATCTGGATAAGACCGCATACATAAAAGGCCACGGGAATTCTACCTGGTCATGGGCGGGGAAGAAACCCTTTACCATTGGCTTTGATCAGGAAATCAGCTTATTGGGGATGACCAAAGGCCAAAAAGTGGTCCTTCTGGCTAATGCAGGGGATTATACCTCTACGAAGAATAAGACAGCAATGCTCCTTTCAGAAAGGCTGGGCCTTGAGTGGACTCCGGCTGCAGAGTACGCCGAGCTGTATGTTGACGGCGAGTATCTTGGACTATATCTTGCATGTGATAAGGTTGAATGTACTGACGACAAGCTGAGTCTGGATTCGTCGGAAGACTATATGATCCAGTCCACGAACAGAACAAAAGCAGGAGACGTCCTTTTTTATACGGACAGTGGTCAGTATTTTCTTGTTGACTACGGAGATACAAGCATCAAGGGAGTAGACAAACTGACTGAGATCATAAAGGATATTGATGACGATATTATGGGCGGAGATGAGCCAAAGAAGCTGGATATGGATACATTTGCCAGAAAGTATCTGCTGGAACAGATCGTCTATAACACAGATGTCCACTCATTGTATTTTTACTGGAAAAACGGGAAGTTGTTTTCCGGCCCTGCCTGGGATTATGATCTTGCTGCCAGAAACCTTGAAAGCTATGAAAACGAGGTCGGTTTTAAGCGCTTTCGCTGGTATAACAACGCACTTCAAAATGATCATATCAGAGAGTATATAGTGAACCTTTATGACTCAGAGGTCAGGGATATAGCGTACCAGTTTGTCGACGATGTGATCGAGGTGGAGAATCTGATCAGAGAATCCAACAGGATGAACCTGATCCGCTGGGACAAAGAGTATTTAGATCTGGACAAGGAGTACAGTCAGCTCAATGACAACTATCTGAGGCATATTGAGTACCTGGACAAGGTGTATCTGCAGAACAGTGACGGATATGTTCTTCGCATCACCGGAAGGCATCCTGATGTTGATTTTCTGTATTATACGGACAAAAACGGAGTCCTTTCTCTCCC
>JAEEGL014619330.1_pt1 | contig 13697 bp, 11 predicted proteins | sample 9134231 | NCBI WGS metagenome assembly JAEEGL01 (sample SAMN16246548, study PRJNA631951) | gut metagenome | biome: gut microbiome; feature: rumen; material: fiber-attached | host: Bos | place: Iran: Karaj | collected 2018-10
ATAATCCATTTGGCAATACGTATATACGCAATAACGAGGGTGATTATCTATGTTCCGATGATGAAGTGCGCATTATGTTTGCTGATGCACAGGCACTCCAACACCCGTATGATTCAAACATTTTGCCAAATTTCACAATGGATGACATTGATATCGCTTCCGTGCGCGCATATCGCCAACGATTCTCACTTCGCAAACCGACTCATCCTTGGAACGAAATTGACGATTTGGCTTTCTTAACAAAGATAAATGCATATAGCAGCGATCGAAAGACCAAAAAAGAAGGCTTCACGCGAGCGGGTATCCTAATGTTCGGCAAATATGCAAGTATCACAGACCGCTATTGTGCTCCCTGGTATTTCCCCGATTATCAAGAATGGTTCGGAGATGACTCAGCACAGAGATGGACTAATCGTATCTATCCGGATAGCACATGGGAGCCTAATCTATACCAATTCTTCCATCGTGTATATACGCAGGCAGCACAGTCACTTCCAACGAAATTCGCATTAAAAGGCATAGAGCGCATCGATGACACATCTGCCCATGTGGCTCTGCGTGAAGCCTTGGTGAATACGCTGGTGCATTGTAATTATGCTATTCAAGGCAATATACTTATTAAGCGAATCAGCAACGGTTTCATCATGAGGAACCCGGGACGAATGCTTGTCTCTGTGGAAGATTTCTACGCTGGGAGCCATAGCACGTGCCGAAATCCGTTGATCCAGAATATGTTTGCATTGTTGGGATATGGTGAACATGCCGGCAGTGGAGCGGACATCATTGTTAAGGGCTGGATGTCCTATGGTTGGGAGCGTCCTAAGATTGTAGAATCCGTCCATCCGGAAGAAACAACTTTATCTATGATGATGGGACAAATTCACGTGAGAATTCAGAAAAATGAGCTAGATGTCCCCAGTAATGTCCCAAGCCATGTCCCAAGCCATGTCCCCAGTAATGTCCCCAGTAATGTCCCCAGTAAAGCACTAGAAATCTCCCGACTGGCTGCACATTTATCTTATGCTATTCCTACAATGACGCAAACGCATCAAAGTAAAGCATTGAGCGTATTGCAAACATTAGATAAAAGGGAGTTATCAACACATGACATCATGGAACTAATCGGGGATAGCAACCGCAGTAGAGTTCGTAAAAACATCATTACTCCACTTGTTAGTTCGGGTCTGATTAATTATACGTTAGCCGAAAATCCGAATAGTCCTACTCAGACATACCAACTGACGGAATTGAGCCAATCCTTATTGAAAACACCAGACTACATTACCGATCCACAATCATTGAATATCCAATAACAAACGAGCAACAGGGGCAGACTGATAAATAATAAGCAGGTCGGCAAGGCAAACAATAACAAGAGAGAATAACTTGTATATCTCAGAAAATTTTAGTATCTTTGCACGCTTTTTGCGTGCAGAGCAGTAAAAGAAAGAACGATAATTAGTAAGACTAAGATATGGCAAAGCCAGAAGTGATAGAGCAAACTATCAATTTCGCAGAGGCAGATACGGAAGCCGGTGAAATTCGTCTTTTCCGCGATCACGCGGAGAGACACTTCTTGGTTGGCTATTGTAAACGAGATAGACAAAAGTGGATTAAAGACCACAACCTATATCCTATACGTCCTGATACGGCGAAACGTAGAGGAGTGGTGAATGTCAAAGACCCGCTATCATATGCTATCGATTATGTTATTCTGTATAGCAACGGACGTCAGAATAAATACAAAATTTTCAAAGCCGAGGGTTGCAGGATATATTCCGCAGAAGAAATGATTGCTCTTGGCTACGGAGATGTTGAGCACGAATACCTTGTTTTTACTTTGGGAGAAGACGTTCTATTTGAAGATCTTGATTTAAAGTATTTATTGGAAGAGGAAATCGAAGAAGGTGTAAATCCGTATATTAAGCCGCCATTATATTTGACAGGACGAACTCTATTTGGTAGATACACAAAGAATCGTAGTAAGAAGGTGGGCTTGGTGGACGCCGATTTGCTCTATAACGGGACACGTCACCCGAATTTAGTTTTACTAAAGATTGCTGGTTATTTGTGGGATAATGATGTGCCTTTTGAGCTGATACTTGATCCTAATGCTGATACCACTCAATATGCGCATATCTTCATGTCTCGCGTGTTTACGTTTACGGAGGAGCCTGCGCTATATTTAAATGCCACCAAATCAGAAAAGAAAAAGTTCCACAAAGGCGGAACAGGGTATTATGCCACGGAGAAGTCTGTTAGTAAGTTCCGGGAATTGCGCGAGAAAGATATGGAGCAATTACCGAAAGATGAATACTTGTTGACATTAACGTGTAAACATACTGGCAAGAATGGAATCAATATGGCAGTCCAAATGCCATACTACCATTTGTATGATGAGTTTGTGCAGCGCCAAATAGATGCGGGATTTAAACGTGAAAAATACAAGGACTATCTGGATTACTCAATTGGGTTTTTGACACGCAAGTGTTATCGCCATTGCCCCTTCTGCGTGAATAAATTAGAAGACGGGGTGGTGCCGTATTCAAACTTGGAGTGGTTCTATGACCGAACTCGTCCACATGTGTATTTTTGGGATGACAACTTCTTAGCTGCACCGTATGAAGTATGGAGACCGAGGTTGCAATATCTAATAGATAATAAGATCTCTTTTCAATTCCGTCAAGGCTTGGACGAACGCCAGTTAGCAGAGAGCCCACATGGTGAAGAAATGGCAGAGATGCTTAGTCAGTCACGTTATCATGGAGATATTATATACGCGTTTGATAACTGGAAGGATAAGGAGCTTATAGAGCGTGCTTTAAGAATATGGAAACGACATTGCCCTAATAAAGTAACTAAGTTTTATTTGTTCACGGGCTTTATGCAGAAACCTGATGGGTTTGATAAATTTTATAGGGATATCTACGAATTATTTCAGCGAATACGCGTGCTGATGCAATATGGATGCATAGGCTACGTTATGCGCCACGAAGACTACCATAAAGCGCCTATAGAGAACTTCTACGTACAGGTCGCTCGTTGGTGTAACCAACCACAATTTTACAAGAAGATGTCTTTTTGGGAGTATACATACCGTAATCAGACTTTTTGGGAGGAACACGCGGGTTTTGATGTCCCACAAAAAATCAGACAGTTTGCAGATTTCGAAAGAGATATGTATGCGGGGTATTATGAACGAGAAGATGCAAGAGGAAAAGTAAGAAAAATAGTTCGGCCGCTAAAGACCTTGCTCGATATACTCGAGATGTTTCCCCAACATAGGGAAGATTTGCTTGAGATGTTTAATTATAAGCTAGAGAACTTGAGAGACCCTCACTTGTGGGAGGAATAATCATAATGGAAGCCAGAGATCTCGAAATATTGTCAAACTTTTATGCGCACAAGTTATTTACCGACGAGGCGTGTTATATTGATGAATTGCCGTTGGGTGATGATCGAATCTTGTTATGCAAGGATGTCATAGAAACGTTAAAAAAACATTCTGTGGAACAAATAGTAGATGTCATTAAAATTGGACATCAGCCATTTGACATTCATACTTCAGATATCTCTCAGTTCAGTGATTTAATGGCATGTGTGCTTAAAACGCCATATTTGATTATAGCATCCAAATTAAAAGATATATCATATCGACAGATGGGGTATCTACTGTTGCAAAGTCCTAAAAAAGAGATGGCGTATATAAAGTATGGTGAGAATCAAGCCAAAACCGCAGCTCAAATTGGGTTGTGTTCTGTTGATAAGGGCAAAATTAATATTTCGTATATGGGCATCGTTTTTACAAAACTTACGAAAAGAGAACAACAAGAACTAACGCCAAAGTTATTGCTATATATTCCCATTATACAAAATTATTTTGCTGCGAATAAAGATCATGCTTTAATACAAAAATATTTGAATCAACTATCCGTTTCTACGCAGGTACGTAGAATGCGGAGCATAAACACTCTAATAGCGAAAATAGAGCAATCTTGCAAATGAGTTTTAAGGATATAGACATAAAAACGTGTTACGAATCGCGAGTCTGAGATATTGTCCAAGACTTCTACGAACCGGTGTTAGCGAATTCTATATTATATGATAGAATTGCTGGATTCTTTACATCAACGTCTCTGGCAGTAGCCGCTCGGGGGATGGCGCAGTTTATTCAGAATGGCGGCATTATGCGTTTGATTACAAGTCCAATATTATCATCCGAAGATTATTCTATCATCCAACGTGTAGTGGAAAATAGCGATAACATTTCAGCGAAGGAATTAGGGCTCGATTTAGCTCATCTTGAAGATGCCCTTCTAAGCGATCATGTTAAAGCATTAGGATGGCTATTGTCCCAAGGGCGTATGGAAATAAAGTTGGCAGTTGTTGTAGACGATAATGGAACTCCTCTTACTAAAGAGAATCTATTCTCAATGGGTTTATTCCATCAAAAAGTAGGTATATTAACAGATGTGGAAGGAAACCATCTCTCGTTTAGTGGATCTATAAACGAAACAGCTTCAGCTTGGACTCGTAACGATGAAGAGTTTAAAGTATTCAAGGCATGGAGTGACTCCGCATCCTATTATGAGGAGGATCGCAAAAAGTTTGATGACATATGGAATGGCGAGAAAAGGCATGTCCAAATAATACCATTGCCCAAAGCCGTAAAAGATGACTTGATTAAATTCTCCGAAGATTTTGACATTGAATCAATTTCCGCACGCAAGTATATAGAGAGAAAGAAGGCGATAAAATCACCATTTGAGTTAGATGGAATTTCACTATTCTTCTATCAAAAGCAAGCTCTGGAAAAATGGCGTGATTCGGGTTTCCGTATGCTTTTTGAAATGGCAACGGGTACAGGTAAAACCCGAACGGCTATTGCCGGCATGAATTACGCGATGCATCAACACGAACGTTCGATAGCTATTATATCATGCCCGCAAAACACATTGGCTAAGCAATGGAAAGGTGAAATAGATAAGCTTAAAGTTGCGTACGATTGTGCTGATGTTATAGATGGAACGAATACTGATTGGAGAAAGTCTTTGAGTACGATATGTCTTCAAAACGGAGCAGGTTTTGCCAAAAGATGCCTCATCTTAACGACTCACGATACCGCATCATCCCCTGATTTTATTTCTATACTCACAAGTAATGTAGATTCTAAGACAAAATTAATATTTATAGGAGATGAAGTTCATTGGCTGGGAGCACGAAAACTGAGAGCTGCATTAATAGATAGATATGATTATCGAATTGGATTGAGTGCAACTCCTTCTCGCTGGTTTGATGATGATGGAACAAGATATTTGGTAAATTACTTTGGAGACAACCATTTCGAATTTACTTTAAAGGAGGCTCTATCGGAAATAAATCCTCTAACCGGAAAACATTTTTTGGTTGACTACTTTTATTACATCCAAAGTGTTTCGTTAACGGAAGAGGAGGGAATGGAGTATGCTGACATTACAGCAAAAATCAGCAAACTATTCCGCGTAAGGGATAAGGATGAGAAAACAGCAACATTATATGAGCGGTTGCTTGAAAAACGAGCAAATATCATAAAAAATGCAGAAAATAAATATGCTGTATTGTCAAACATATTGGACGACTTGATCTCTAAGAATAAATTAGAAGATTTGATTATCTTTGTCTCTCCACAGCAGAAATCAACGGTTTTAAGGATGTTAGACGACAAAGGTATATTTGCTCATCAACTAACACAAGAAGAAGGAACCGTCCCGCAGGAAAATTATAGAGGGTTGACGGAAAGGCAATACATAATACAAAAATTTGCGGAGAAAAAATACAAGGCACTTGTCGCTATTAAATGTCTTGATGAAGGAATTGATATCCCCACTGCGAGTAGAGGAATATTAATGGCCAGCAGCACAAATCCTCGTGAGTACGTTCAAAGGATTGGACGGATTATCCGACAGGAAGCATCAAAGCAATATGCGTATTTGTATGACATTTGTGTTGATTCATCCGGATGTTTAGAAGACGACGATACTAAAGCACTTGATGCAAGAATAAGAAAAGCAGAACGTGCTCGTATGCTGGAAATAGCTAAATTCGCGATGAACTCTGCTGACGCGCTAAATAACATTTTTAAATAATAAACTTTGAAAAACTATGGCACTTAACAAAAAAATCGTAAAGAAAGTCCAAGAAGAGACTTTGCACGATGATTTTCTACGTACCAATTTAACCGATTTGTTGGTACAAATCGAAGCTGGGCATCAACCCAAACGAGAAATTGATAAAATTGTAAATAAAATCAAAGTATCATGAGAATAGAATCAATACAAATTCATAACTTTCGCCAATACAGAGATGAGAGTATTTCTTTTCCAAAAACACAAGGGAAGAAGGACATTCATATCATAGTAGGCGAAAATGGTGAGGGCAAAACCAATATTCTTAATGCTCTCACATGGTGTCTTTACGGCGAAGAATTTCACCTTGGTGATAGGAACACCGCTATATACACCATAAATAGTAGTGTGGTCGATGAACTGCGTTCTAGAGGAGATGATCAGGGTGATATGTCTGTGAATGTGGTGATCTCGGACTCGGATTCAAAAATCAGATTTGAGAGACGGGCTACCTATCGTATATCCGAGACCGATGCTGTACGTATTGATGAGACTCTTACGGCATATATCTCTGGTGGGGCTCGGGGTGGAGATATAATAGAATCGAAAGAAGAAGTCGATATGTGGATATCTCGTTATATTCCACGTGAGATACATGAATACATTTTCTTTGATGGAGAGTTGTTGGATAGATATTTCAAAGAAGCTCAAAGAAGTAATATTGAAAATGGTATTAAAGACCTCACGCAAGCTTCCATTCTTGAAAAAACGATTAAGGGCTTGGATAATTATGTTCGCCAAGAGCTTTCTCCTGCAATAGAAAAGATGGGGGATGATAAAGTCAAAGAAGCCGAGGAGAAGTATAAAAAAGCTTTTGAGGCATATTCACAACAATATGGCAAAGTTAAGGATATTGAAAGTAACTTGTCAAAGTTGAAAGAAAAGATTGAAGAACTCAATTCTATTATTAAAGGTCATGAGAATTTAAGAGATAAACAATTAGAATTGGAAAGACTTGATCTTGAAATAGACAAGCTTAGTGCTAGTGAGAAACAAGCGAATGAGGATCTGATAGATTTTGCTCAAGAATATTATACGCTATTCGCTTTATTTCCCGCACTTAAGCAATTCTATGATCGTATTAAGAGAGAGGAAAAAGACGGTAAATTGCCTCCGAAAATCGATAAGGAACTGTTACAATCCATATTTGATAACAAGAAATGTATTATTTGTGGTACCGAAAAACTTGGGAATGAAAATCTGGAGCATGTTTTATCACTCCTAAAAAAATTTGACGTATCGTCAGACACGTCCGCCGAACTTAATCAAGCATCAAGCGCGTTACAAGCTTTGTTTGATAAAATGAAGGAGTATAAAAAGCGTAAAGAGCAGATTCAGAGAGAAATCTTAATGATTGATACTAACCTAGAAAAGGCTGACAATGCAAGAAAGGAGATAGAAGCTTATTTAAAAACGGTTCCTAACACTGATAGTATTAGAGCGGCAATAGAACAACGAGATAGTTATAGAGGACAATATGAGGAGGATAAAGAGAAATTAGGACGAGAGAAATTGATCCTTGAAGGCTTTGACGCTGATGAGAAAAGTGCCAAAGAAGAGAAAGACAAGGCTATTGCTAAAAATGGAAGATTAGATTCGTTTAGAAAGAAATTAGAGTTCTGTGAAACCAGCAAACAGATTTTATCAAAGATTAAGGATGCTATCTTGTTAGAATGCAGGAACGAGATGCAACAAGAAACCTTTAAGATTTTTGATAAACTGATATGGAAGAAGGGCGCATTCTCAAGGGTAAGTATTTTGGACGATTATGAATTCCAATTATTTAACCCATATGGGGAGCAAACACTTGGCTCTTGTAGCGCCGCTGAACGCGCACTTTTAGCCTTATCGTTTACGATTGCTCTTCAGCAGACTTCCGGTCATGATTCTTTGCTGTATATTGACACTCCTCTTGGACGTGTGGGAGATAAGAACAGAGGAAACTTCACCGATGTCCTTACTGACGTCGCAGAAAGCAAACAGGTGATACTTTCATTTACTCCTACAGAATATGATGCTAATGTGCGATCAAGGTTGGAGGGGAAATATAGTTCATTTAGTCAACTGGCATTTGAAAATGGAATAACAATCATTAAATAATATTAGTTATGGCTTTCCTTTATATATCAAATACAAACAAGAAAAATATTCTGTCGAGCATTGATAGCGAAAACTACTTCCATCTAGGATTATCTCCCAAAGGAGGAAATCGTCTGAAAATGTTCACTTTTATGGCGGCACTCGGATATAACCAAGGTTATCCAAGTAATTTGGAGGGGGGCAAAGACTCTTTCATCCGTGAGGAATATGTAAGAGAGGCTTCTGATAGGTTTAAGTTTTCTGCTCTATATTATGCCCATTGTGAAAAAGAGCATAAATCAGAGTTGGGGAATGTTATACAGGCTGATGTTGTATATCCAATCATAGATAGATATGCTAATACTGGATTTAGTGTTATCTCGGATTACATGAAGAGATTTACAGAGAAAGAATTGGCATATAAGTTGATTGGAGAAATGGACGAGATGTACGATAGGTTTATTCAAGATTTTCCTGAAGAATAGTCTCCTAGCATACCCAAGGTGGATTGACTGGGAAGGGTAATTGCCTGCGGAATACCGCAGGGAACAGGACTGGAAACGGCGGAATACCGCAGGGAACAGAACTGAACAGAACGGCGGAATACCGCAGGGAACAGAACTGAACAGAACGGCGGAATACCGCAGGGAACAGGACACGAAGAAAGCGAGGAGGAAAAGACCCAGCGGAATACCGCAGGGAACAGGACAGGAAACGGCGGAATACCGCGGGGAACAGGACTGAACAGAACGGCGGAATACCGCCGAGAGCAGGACATTGAGAGAGAAAAAAACAGATGGAAGACAAAGAGCAAAATAGCAAGAATGGGCACACCTATCGTGCGACGTGGAAGGATTATAGCGAACCTACTATATACCTGCTAACCATGAATACGGAAGATAGGCAACCATTATTGGGAGAGCTGGTCGGAGAGAAGATTGTCCTTTCTGCGTATGGAGAGGTGGTAAGCGAAGAAATAAAACGCATTCCCACTTACAAAGACGCAAGCGCCATACAGATCTACCGATACGTAGTAATGCCCAATCATATCCATATTTTGCTGCGCGTTCATAAACAACTGCCGCATCCACTGGGTTACTATATCAGTTGGTTTAAGCTCCAATGCATGGAGCGGTGTTCGGACATTGACGGTATCCCGTCAGAAACAAGAGACGGCGGAATACCGCCGGAAACAGGACATAGCGCTGGGGACAGGACTGAAAACGGCGGAATACCGCCGAAAACAGAACAGAATACAGAGAACGGGACACAGAAGCGCCCGAGATTCGGGAAAGAATACCACGACCGGATACTAATGCACAAGGGGCAACTAGCGCATATGGCGCGGTACATACAAGATAATCCGCGACGATTAGCGATGAAACGCGCCAACCCAGATCTCTTCCGTATAAGGCAAAACATACGCTTTGGGCGCACACCTTGCGTGGCATTAGGCAATATATTCCTCGCGGAATATCCGCTACGCGAAGTGCTCCAGTGTTCAAGGCGGTTGACACAAGCGGAGATAGATACCAAGCGTGAGGAGTGTTTGAAAGAGGCTATAAACGGGACGGTTTATGTTAGCGGAGCAATCTCCGAAGGCGAGAAACAGATATGTAAGGCATTGAGAGAAGCAGGGTTTCCGCTCATCATCCTGCTAACGGAAGGATTCCCGGAGCCGGATAGTCCACACTACAAGTTCTTCAAACCGCAAGGGGTCTATTTTGAGGCTTGTGCTGAAGGGAAACTGCTGCTGATTCAGCCGGATAAAGAGGTACTGGATCGCCCGGATATTGAGGAGGCTGTAACGGCTAAAGTGGGCAATATCCCGCACGAAAGCCAGCGTTACCGGTTCGTGGCGATGAACAGCATCGCGGAGGAGATCGCGAGGGATTGAAAAAGGCGCCGGAATACCGGCACCAACAGGACACGAAGAGGGCGGAAGGGAAGGAACCTGCGGAATACCGCAGGGGGCAGGACAGAAAACGGCGGAATACCGCCGAGAGCAGGACAAGAGAGAGAGAAACGGCGGGAATACCCGCATAGACAGAACATATTAAAGACAAAAACACACAAATAGTCATGGCAAGATTCACATTATTATCGTATGAGTTTAGGGGGATCAATCCGCCACAGATGCCGGAATTATTCGAGACGAGAACGCAAGAAGAGATAACGGAGAATTTTAATAAGAAACAAGATCTCTTTGCATTATTCTTTGAGCAAGGCACATTCCCAGATATGTTCGAGTTCAAGGGAAGATTTTACCATGTGCGATTGGTATGGAACTACAATGGAATCATTGTCTTTCAAATGGAGAAAAGAGGTTGGACAAAACAAGCCATAGACTTTCATCATAATAAGATACCTAATAACCCGTGGATAGATATTATCGTTGATAACCGCTACCAACAACAACTGATAGCCGTTAGGAAAAATACATCCATGTTCAAATACATGAACACCGTAGCGCTGATACTACAAGAGAACTTTAGCAAATGGATGGAGGCAAACTATGGGTTAGAGGTGACAGTAAAACTGCAATATCGTTCCAAAGTGTTCTGGGACATATACAAGCGTTTCAACAAGGTACATGGAATAGAGAAACTGCAATTCAATTTCCCATTCCCGAACAAGGATTGGATCAGTGAGAATATAGAAGGGCTAATGCGGTTTGGTAAGGATCGTAATGCTGCTACTCGTCTCGGATTGGAAGCAGCAAAGAACGAAAGCGTTTATTTTGAGGAGAATGAGGAGAATAAGAAACTGGTGAATGCTTGTTCCGGGACAGGAGCGGATGTGATCATCAAACCTAAGAGCCATCGGGTGATTCATGTGGTAAAAGAGATGAATCCAATAGAGCAAGAGATGAGCGAAGGCACTCTGCAAAAGGTGTTGGCGACATCGGCTCAACAATCTATCTTTGAAGAAAACGATTTGACCCCCTATTTGAAAGCAGCGGAGTTCTTTAACAAGTGTCAGCAGTATTACGAGTAAGATGTACAGCCCATTAAGCACAGAAGAAATACAGGAGAAGCACAAAGAGTATTCCAAAGACAGACTCTTTCAGAATCTATATAGCGCCATGGGTTCCGTGTGCGCTAATACCAACGATATAACACCGGAAGAGATTTGGCAACTCGCAAGTGAGTATGTCCGCCAGATAGTTCAGACGGAGAATGAGTTATTTGAGATAGACGCACTACCCAACAAGCTTTACTTCTTGCTATCCAAATACAAGATAGACGAAACAATCATTCCCCGCGAGGACGAGGATATAAAACGTACGATCTTCTTCATTGAATTGGTCATGCTATATCAGTTGATGCGTTACCAAAAAGAATTGGAGAAACATCCCTACAAGAAATACTGCCTTGCTATTCTTGGTCATATAAAGGATAACCCATTGATGGAGAAAATCATTCCCATGATCAAAGAGACTAACGACAGATACGAGCAGATGTATAACGGAAAGGAATTGGAGCCTCATGATTATCTCCCGTTTGTGATTAAGAAAGATTCCCTTATCAAAGAAGCCGTACAATTGTCCGCAGCGTGTCAAGATTATTTGACATACGGCTACGATATTGCATGGTTGGAGAATTTCTGGGCATACATGATACACTCTAGAATAGAGAAAAGCCTAATCGAAGATTTGCAAGGGAGCAATAAATATACGACCATATACGGAATCATTGGAATGTTGAGGAAGGCAGGTGTGTTCAATGGGACACAGACGGATTTGTCCGAAACATCACCGTTGGAGAAGCCCAGTAAAGATTCTATACGTCGCTACATTGGAAATGGCATGAACGACAATACCACAAGCTATGCCAAAATTGTCATTCAATATGTAGAAGACAATAAACCTCAAAAAAAATAATTCTTATAACTCGCAGACATTAAGCGAGATACAAAGAGCGGATTGATTTGGTATCAATCCGTTTTTTTGTGCTATTGCATGAATTAATAATCCATACTACCTTTGCAATGCTTTTCGATGGAGAGGCATAGTAAACTTTATTATTAACACGCGAAAGTTTTGGTGGGTCGGATATCCGTAGAGTGCGCACTCACTATCAAGGCCAAGCACAAAACTTTTGCAAGATGAAAGCAAAACTAAAGATTATTGAGTACGGTTTTACATCAGAAGACAAATCAACCGTACGTATCTACACTGAGGACGGAGGCATGATAGATGCACGTCGCTGTCCGATTGAACAAACAGGCAAGCGGGTTCTCTATTGCACCCGTGAAGGGGTATTCTTGTCCCTGAGCCGATTTGGGCTACGAGAGGTTCAACAAAACGAATCTGCACGTTATCTGGCAGGTGGGCACAGAGGCGGTTCGCGGTATCCCAAGTTATCGTATTTCGGCAATAAGGCTTGCCACATTCTGATGTGGGAGACGTGGGTGGGAGCACGCACGTCAGGCAGGGAAATTGATCACATCAACGGTGACAAGATGGATTGCCGCCTTTGCAACCTTGAAGAAGTCACGCCGGAAGAAAACCGCAAACGGGCGGTGATACTGCGGGCACGACGGATGGTGGCACGGCAGGACAATGATCCAAGCAAAGACCCGAAGAACATGAAGCCGGAGGAACTGCTGGCATTGTTCAACGCGTACAACGTAGCAGGGGACGTCGCTTAAACTAAGGCTCGTGCGACTGCGTGCTCTGCACTTGTAAAGCACTACGCCTTGCTCTACGCTTTCCCCATAGCAAACAGCCTACGGCTTCGGTTTACTCTGGGGACCCCAGCCGACATCAGATGTCGGGCTAATTAACGAAGAGACGGGATGGTTGTCTATGGTCAGAGCTACGCTCCCCACTGCTCTTCCCGTTCGAATTGCCAAGTCAAGGCAATTCTCCATCTGACAATTAACAAAGCTAATAATCAGCGAGATTAAATCTCGCACAATACAAAGAAAGAATTATGAAAGCAATAGAAATGAATGAAGCCCTCATGGAGGCAATCAAGACAACGGAAGTATTAGGTGCAAGCGCATTGGAAGAGACACGTGCTTTGCGGCAACTCATTGCGTCGGCAAACACGCGTATCGAAGAACTCGAAACGGCAGCGGTGGAGGACGCGAAAGTCTGTGCCATTGAGCAGAACGGCGAAGACAAAGGTAAGTTCCTGTTTGACGGTCACCACTTTGAGTTGCGCAAGGCTGAGACCAATGATTTCGTCGGCAAGCCGCAGAAATACACGATGGAAGAAGGTGTTACCTTCCGTCAGAAGAATGCCGAGCAGCAGGTGCTGAAAGCCAAGTCTGCCAAGCTGACGAAAGATATGAAAGCCATCAAGGATGCGTTCCCGTTGACGCACCCGAATATCGAGCCGGATGAGGTAACGTACACGGTGGTTTGCGTCGATTAATGCGGCAGGGTTTAGGGGGTTAAGAAAAAAGGTTCTTCCCCCTACAACCCCCTTTAATAAAAAAGAAAAT
>JAEEGL016380765.1_pt1 | contig 13697 bp, 7 predicted proteins | sample 9134231 | NCBI WGS metagenome assembly JAEEGL01 (sample SAMN16246548, study PRJNA631951) | gut metagenome | biome: gut microbiome; feature: rumen; material: fiber-attached | host: Bos | place: Iran: Karaj | collected 2018-10
ATAATAATAATATAAATAAAAATAATAAAAAAATAAAAAAAAGACTTTCCTTATCAAAAGATAAAAAAATAAATTCATCAGCAAATAGAAGAAAAAAAGTAGACAAAGACTTATTAGAAATACTTCAAAAACAATTTCCAACATCAAGTTACGTTCAAAAAATTTCAAAAACATTTTTAAGAAGACGTTTAAATAAAAAAGAAATATATAAACATGAATTTAAATATAAAGAAGATGGAACATTTAATGATGAAAGATTAAGAAGTTCAGGTGAAAGTACAGTTTATAAATATGGAAAAATGATATTTAAATTTATAAATGATGATATGAGTCTATGTGATAAATTAGAAGAATTTATTATTGGTTATTTAAAACAAGCTTTTATTAAAAAAGAAATTGAGAATAAAGTTGAAATTATTGCTGGAAAAATTAGTTTACAATTAAATGATTTATTAATTAATGTTTTTAAAAATGATACTTTGAGAAGTAAATTTAATGTAGAACAAGTTGAAATTGATTTTTTTGAATTTTATGAGGAATTAGTATCTGAATTTAATCCTAAAGAAAGTAATGTTAGAATTGAAAATTGTGATGAGAAAATGTTAAAACATTTAATGGATGATTGGAATATGTTAAAAGAAGTAAGAGAATTTGTTGATAAATGTAAAAAAGAAGGTATAAGATAGAATATTTATGATATAAAATTTACCATATTATAACAAAATATTTACTTTAATTATTTTATTTAATTATAGATGATACTAATTAAATAAGATATCATTATTCCTTATTTATATATGATTTTATCATATTATTATATTATATTATCACTTTATAAACACCCACAACAAAGTAATTTTTTTTTTTTTTTTTTAAAAGTAAATGTAACTGGTGTGACACTATTTTTTTAAAATTCTATTAAATTTTTCATATTACTACTACTTTGTTTATGGGTATTAGATTTTTGATTTTGATTTTTTACTTGCAAACTAGGCTCATTTTTATTTGAATTATTAATATTTTTCGGAGGTTCAATTTTTTCAATAGTATTATTATTAATATTATAATTAATATTATTAATATTATCATTATTATATTTATTCTTAATTATTTTTTTAAAAATATATAATTTACGTTCTATAAAATTATCATATAAACTTTCATAATTTTGATTACTTAAAGATAAAGTAGTAATTATATTACGAATTACTTTTTCTTTTTTTAATTCAAATAATTTTTTAATTCTATCATTACATAAAAAAATACAAGAAATATTCCCTTTAATTCCTTTCAATACACATTTTTCCATTATATTCATAACAACTTTTTTTAACATAACTTCATAATTTTTTTTTCTTTTTATACACTCAAGCATACTTTCATAAACAGTAACACATAAATCTTTATTACTTAATCCTTTAAAAATAAATTTAGAACCTAAAATAATAAAATCAATATCATTATTCCATTCAAGCGAAAAAATATCAGGAATACTACAAATAGCATAAGGTTTTCCTCCATATTTAGGAATTTTACTTTCAATATTACCAAAACTTCTTGTTGCAGAAGTTCCATTAACAAAACTATTAATTGAAATTTGTGGATTCTTAATAGATAAATTCTCACCATTTATTTCTTTTATTCTTTCTTTTTCATAATCATTTGTAAGATTATGTATAAGACATAATTCATTTATTTTTTCTGAATTTTTAATACTAATAATTGCATGAGAATCACCTAAGTTAATTATATAAATTTTTTGGTCAATATTTAATAAATTTAATGATGTTGAACCACTTGTTTTTATAATTTGATGACTTTCTTTTTCACGTAATAAATTTGAAATAATATTTGTTTCCATTAATTCATATGAGTCTAAAATTGTTTTTATTGGAGATAATAATAATTTATTATTATTTAATAATGAATTACTTAAATTTTCTTGAAGATAAATTGAAGTTTTATTTCCATTATTACCATCATAAATTCCAAAATAATTTACTTTTTGAGATTCTATTTCATAATTTATTTTAATTCCTATTTTATCTTCATTTATATTTTCAAAATTCTTATATGTATATGCAGAAAAACCAGAAAAAATTCCAAATTGTTCTGATAAAAAAATTATTGGATTATTTTTTATATGTTTGAATAATTTATTAATATCTTCTAATTCTTTTTTTTTAATATGTTTATTTTTATTTTGAAAAAAATTAGAATTTGTACTATTAGCATCATAAAAATGATTAAACATAATTTGACTTTCTTTTTCATTTTTTGGAGTTGCAACTTTTATACTATTATCATGATCAGATAATTTAAAAGTATATTCTTCACAATTACCTTTAAATAAATCTGGATTTGTTTTAATTGAATTTATATTATTATTAATTATTGAAATTGAAGGTTGAATAATTGAAATATTGATACTAGTATTTACTTTATTTATATCTTTTAATGAAAAATTTAAATTTTTTTGCATTGATTTTGAGGAGAATTGTTCTGCTTGAATTGAAATATTATTATTTGGATTATGGAAGATAGTATTTAAAACAGATTGACCTTCATTATCTAAATTTATTGGACTGTCAAAATTTTCATCTTTTTCCGAATCAAATGCTTCTGAATTCTGGCTTTGTTTACTCTTTAAACTTTGTTTATTTTTTGTTAATTCATTCTGAGAATTTAATACTTTCATTCTTATTAAAATTATTCATCTAACCAAAACTAAATAAATAAATAAATTATAATTTATCCCTCATAAAATAATTTTCAATGAAAAATTCTTTTTTAATATGATATTTAAAATTTTTACTATGTTTATATAAATTATTTAAATTTAAAGTTATAGGTCTTAATAATATTACTAATTTGAGTATAAGTTTCAGATGACAATCTTTTTGCATTATATTCATATTTATCTTTTTTTTTAGTTATAATTCCTTCAATAGCACCCATAATATATTCAATTTCATCTTCTTTCATTTTAAAATTGACTATATATTTATTTAAGCTTAATTCATAATCTTCTTTTGTTCTTTTATATTGTCCAATTTGATCTTCATACATTTTAATTGCATCATTTTGAGTAGAAATAAGATTATCTTTTGATTTTGAAATATTATATAATTCTTCAATTTGTTTATTTGCTTCTTTACATTTTGTTTCAAAAGATTCTTTTAAATGAATTTGTTCAGTTAAATTAACATCTTTTTGAGTTAATTCTAGTTTTAATTCATTTACTTGATTTTGTATTTTTTTATAATTATCTTCATATAAATCATTCATTGATTTAAATTGAGCTTCTTTAAAATTTTTTATTTCCTCAATCCAATTATTTGCTTTATTTTTAATTTCTTTTGTTTCATTTTCTATTTGTTTTTGTTTTAATAAATTATCATTTTCTTTTCCTAATTTATCAAGACTTTCTTTAAATTCCATAAAAGTACTTTGAATATTTTTAAATATTGTTTGATTTATTACTGGACCATCATTTTTTTGATTTTTTTCTTCTTTTAATTTTTGATTTTCTATATTTAATTTAGAAATTTCTCTATTTAGTTCATTAATTTTATTTGAATTATCTTGAATTGAAATTGACATATCTTTATTTAATTTTTCTATATTTAATTTCTGTTCTGAAATTATATTTTCTTTTTCTTTTATTTCTCCTATATAATGATTTTCCATTTGTTTATATTTTTGATTATAAATAAATTCTTTATCATTAAATTCTTTATCTTTTAAATTTGTGTCTCTTGTTAATTTATCATATCTATTTTTTAATTCAAGATAAGTTCTAGTTAATTCACTTTTTTCAGTTTGTAAATTTTCAACTAAATTCTTTGAATTACCAAATTGATCATTTAATTTTTTAATTTCAAAATTTAAATTATTCATATCAGTTGATGCAGTTTTTGAAGCATTTTCTGAAATTTTTCCTATTTCATCTCCAATTTCACTCAATTTTTTAGTAACAAAATTATCAAAAATTTCAGATATCACAAAGAGTAAATTTTTACAAAAATCAGGATTAGGAATATTTAAAAACTTTTTAAAATTATATTCAAAAGATTTAGAATAAGTATAAAAAAATGTTTTAGCTTCTTCTAAAGAAGTAAATTTCATATCACTTAAATTTTTTTTTAATTCATTATATTCGATATTAAAATATTCACTATAATATTCATTATTAGTTTCAAAAATACTTTCTAATTCAGAATGCATTCTTTCATTCATATTTAAAATATAATCACCACTTGATTTTGGATTTAAAAGTGTTTTTACCTCATTTGAAAATTGTTTAATTGTTTTATCTTGTATTTCAAAAAATATTTTATATATATCATTTATATTCATTGGGAATTTATTTTCTAATCTTTTATTAAATTCATTTCTAAAATCTTCAAAACATTTTTCAGAAATACTTTTTCCTCTTGATAAAAGAACATTATCAATTGCTTGTGAAATTATTGGTTTTTCATCATTATTTAAAGTATCAATATAATTTTGTAATATACCAAATAAAGTATCTCCATCAATTTGTACATCATTTATTTTTTTATAAGGTATATTATTTTTAATTTCTTCTAATAAATTATTTATTGAATTTTTATAATCTTCATTTAAAATTGATAAATCTTCATTTTCTAAATTTTTAAATTTTTCTTCATCTGAAGTTGGATTTGGAATATAAAACATTTCTCTTCTATGAAATAACTTTTTAATATTTTCACTATTTGAATTTTTTGCTAATAATTCTTGTAAATAATCATCTGGTTTTTTTTCTTGATTTGTATAATTAGATAATGTCCATATTAAATAAGGATAATAATTACTTAAATTTTCAATTGTATTTTTTTTTTTATTTTGATCACTTACAAAAATTCCTTTTGATAAATCAGAAAAAAAAATAAAATCTTTTAAAACATCATCATTAACTTCACCTTTAGTATTATAAATAATATAATTTGATATTAAAATATTTAAAATATAAATTTTATGACTTATTGAATCTCTATCATTTTTATTTAATCCTTGAGAATCAAAAATTAAAAGTTTTGAACCATTTTCTAAATTAATTGGTTTACCCCAAACCCAAAGTCCTTTTGTTTTTTCACATTTAAATCCTTTCATTTTTCCTATTAAAGAATTACCAAGAAAAGATTTTCCACTTTCTGGAATTCCATTTATTGATACTATACTTAATTTTTCATTGTTTAGTTTATTAAAAAAATTTATTCCTTCTATTGTTATTTCTAATATATCATCCTCGTTTACACTTATTATTTGTAATGGTTCTTCTTTAAATTCTTCTAGAGACATTTTTATTTTTTTATATATTATTTATTTTTTTTTCCAATCTTATTTAATTTTTTCTTTTCTAATTTAAATTTTATTGTTTTTATATTTATTTTTTTTTATAATAAATAATCTATTAATATATTTACATTATTTTGTTAAAAATAATAATGGAAATAATAAATAAAAAATAAATAAATGTCAAATGAAAGTTTTCTTCAATTGAAGTAAAATATAATTAATTAATAAATATAATTAGTAATTTTCATTTGAAGATAAATTCAGAATATGAAAAATATGTTCAAAAAAGTAAAGAACTAACATCAAAAATTTCAAATAATTTAAATTTACTCCAATTTAAAATTGATTTATTACAAAGAAAAAGAATGGAACAACCATATTTTTTCTTAAACTCAAACATATATAATTATTACACTGGTATAAATAATATTTATCCAAAATCAGATTTTCAAAATGAAAATTATTTCGAATCAAATGACTTTCCACAAATTCCTCATCACGAAAAAATAATTCGAACAATAAAGAATAAAAAAGTAGTTTATTGTCAAGGTGACTTTAATTCAATAAATCAATACCCTCAAAATTACATATTAAATGAAATAAGATCATCAAATAAAATAAATTTAAATAAAGAAAAAGAAATAAATAAAAATAGAGGACAAAGAGGAAGTAAATATAGAGGAGTATCAAAAAATGGAAATCAATGGCAAGTTTTAATAATGATAAATAAGAAAAAAAGATATATCGGAAATTATAAAAATGAAGAAGAAGCAGCAAGTTCTTATGATATTGTTGCAATACAAAATCATGGTTCAAAGGCTAAAACTAATTTTTATTATACTCCTGAAGAAATTCAAAGAATTAGAAAAATGAAAGATAATTTTAATTTGAATAATTGAGGAATTTAATAGGTATTTTATTTTTTTAGCTATATATATTTATTTAATGAACGGATTTTATTTCTTGATTTCAATTATTTTATTATAAATTGAAATCTAGTGGTTATTATTTATCTTTTTTTAAGGTATTAATGTACCATAATTTTTATCGATGAACCATTAAGGTTTAATTATTTGTATGATAATTAAACTAACAAAATTTTATAAATGATTTTTCAAGCAAATATATAAAGTTATATGAATATTATATAAAATATAGTTTATTAGTTATAACAACATTTTAATTATATATTTAATTAATTTTTTTAATATTTTTTTTATATTTTATAATTCTTTAATAATATTAAGTAATATTAAATTATCTTTTTATTTACTTTAAATGTAAAAATTTAGTTTTAATATTGTTTTTAATTTAAATGTTCATTTTAAATATAAACAAATATGTCTTAAATTTAAATCTAAAAATAATTTAATCACATAAAAAATTGTCAAAATTTTTTATTATTTTATTTCAATAATAATTATGCAAAATAATGAAATACAAAAATGTTCACTCATAAATAAAATAATAAAATATCCATATTGTGGGAAAAATAAAAATCTATTTGATAAAATTTTAATAATAGGATATGATTATCCATCATTGCAAAGAGAAATATCATCAAAAATAATAAATACAGAACTTAATCAATATATATTTTTGAAAAATTCAAAAAAACTAATTAATTATGAACCATTGTATAATTTATTTTATTTTATAATAGAAGAAGAACCAATTGTTTTAAATGATATATCTAATAATTATAGTAAATCATTATATGATAATGAACAAATAATCAAAAAAATATTTCCAAAAAAACCAAAATGTTATATTTATAAATCAGATCTTATAAAAAAAGATAATAGATATAAAACACCTAAATCATATTGTGTAATATTTAATAATAATCAAAATAATAATTTAAATCAATATTCAATAGGGTTTGTATTTTATCATAAATTTGAAAAAGAAATTGAAAAATGTAATTATTTTTATTTAATGCCAGTTTGTTATTGTTTTATTTCGGATTATCCATTTTTTACTTCATATTATTTTGTAGCATCTCAATTCAAAAATTTATTAAATAAAGAAATAAATATTCCTTTAGAATTAATAATTTATAATATGATTTTATTTACTCCTGCTCCAATTAATAATATGGTAACTTTAAATATTATTCCATATATTCAATTAAATGATAATGATAATGGTAATAATTATAAAATAAATGTATCAAATCTTTTTGAAATTAAATTTAATATTGTTTCAGGATATCCTTTAATTCAATTTAACCTTTTGAAAGTGTTATTTAGTACTTTTTCTTCTCAATCTATAATTGAAATTTTTATTATGAGTTTTTTACAAAAAAATATTATATTTTTTAGCGAAAATATTGAACATTTAACTTTGTTAATGTATTCTATTATACATTTAAATTATCCTTTTAATGAATATTATTGTATAAATATAATTGGTTCATTTCAGGAATTAATTGAAAAAATTTCATTAATTTCTGATAAGAATATTAATATATACTTAGGAATTAATGAATCATATGATAATGAATATGATAAAAAAATGAAGAATTTAAAAGAATATATTATCTTTGATATTGATAAAGGAAAAATTTTTTATTCAAATAGAAACGATATTGTAAAAAAATTAATAAGGAAAATTTGTAAAGATGGTTCTATTACATTTAAAAAAGAAACAAACCATTTATATAATGCAATTAAAAGACTTTATAACAAACTAGAAAAAAATATTATTCAATTTAATTTAGATAATAAATTCAATTTTTTTGAATATAATGATAATATAAAGAATAAAAATAATGAAATACAAGAAGAATTTTATATATTTATAATGATTATTTCATTATACATTTACAATAATATAAATTTTACAAAAATAAATGAATTAAAATATGAATTTAATGAACAATTAATTGATAATAATTACACAGAGGAAGAAAAATATTTTATAAATCAAATAAAAGAAACAGTAAAATTTGACTTGATGATACAGGGATTTATTCCTTCATTAAATTCAATTAATTTAAATCAAATTTCATTATCATTTATTAAGGAATTTATATTTCTTTTTGTTAAAAAATATAATCAAAAAATTGAATATGAAAATACTTTAAAACATCTTAATATTATTAATATGTTTTATAATATCAATTCAAATAAAGATATTATTCACATAAATTTTAATATAATTTATAATTACTTTTATCAAGAAATGAAAAAAAAATATCTTAGAAATATATCTGAATATAAATATTGGATTATAAAAAAAAATGGAATTAAAGATGAAAATGGATTAATTGATGTTTCGACTGTTAATTATAATTATATTCAATTAAATAATGAGTTAATATTGGAATATAGTCATTATTTAAATGAATTAAACCAAGAAGAAATATCAAAACTTTTTCCTTTTAATGAATATATAAATAAAAATGAATTTGAAACAATAGAAATAAATAAAATTGAAAATTTAATAGAAGAACAATTAATTGAATCTAATTTTATTACAAAAAATGATATTTTAGCTTCATCAATTATTATGATATTTTCTTTATCATTTCAAATTATTAATTTAAATGAAATAAATATATTTAATTTTATAATTGTTGACAATTTATTTAAATCTAAATTTTTTATTTTAAGGAAATATTATACAATATTATTTGATATTTTATTTAGATTATTAAATGATGAGGAATCAAAAAAAAATTTTTATAAACAAATGCAATTAATCAATTGTTATCGTCCTTTATTTAATAAAATTTTAGAAAATAATATAATTCCAAATGGGAAACTATTAATTGAAATTAAACAAATTGATGATTGTATTGATAAATTAGGTTTATCAAATTATGAAGATAAAAGTGATATATCTTCAAATTTAAATGAACAAATAAATAATGAATATTATACAAATGAATTATATAAATTTTTAATTGATGATAAAAATATAAATATAGGTGATAATATAAATATTAAACTAATAAAACAAAAGAGTAAAATTGAATGTCATTTAATGAATATTATAACAGTATATAATATATTATCCAAAATAGTTGAAGATTATCTACATGATTTAAATTCAGAAAAATTAGATAATTCTTTAATAACTGAATGTATTATTAATACATTATATTATATAGAAAGAGAAAAATATTTTGAAGAAGAAAAACCACAATTAATACATTTATTATATAGTATATTAATTCAATATAATAAATAACATAAAAAATTTAATATTAACTTTAATAAAATATAACACATTAACAATAAAATGATAATTTATTTATAAAAAAAATAAATAAAAAAAAATTAAACCTCCCAAAAAAAAAATAAATATAACTGAATAAAATAAAAAAAAAAAAACAACTTAAAAAAAAAATGGTAAGTTACTTTTTTCTAACCATATTTCAAAAAATAAAATAGTCACTATTATCAAAATCAAACTACAAACTTCCAGGTCAAGCAATATCTCGTGCAAAAATGAACGCCTTAAAAGACAGTGCAATATTAAGTTTAAAAGATTTCGACAAAATAAAACTGGATGCAATATATCCACCTCCACATCAATCAACATTTAAAACAGGAGTATCATTTGGTTTAAACGAAGATTCAAAACTTCAAAAAGCAATAGATCACAGACAAAGAATAATAGACTTAGATAAAAAAAACCAATTAGAAACATTAAGAAGATTACAAGAAGAAGAAGCTAAAAAAATTTTTGAAAATGAAAATAGAATATCAAGTGAAGATGATTATGTTAAACAAATGGATAAAATGATTTTATATGCTAAAGTTGCTACAATTAGAGATCGTCAAATGAAAGATAGAAAAAAAATAGAAGAAATTTATAAAAAAAAAGAAGAGAAATTAGATTTACAAATGGAACTTGAGAGATTAAAAGAAATGAAACAACAAGAAGAACAAAAAGAAAAAGTAGCTAAACAACAAAGAGAAGGTGCTCTTGTTATTATGGATCAAATTAAACATGCTCAACATGAGAGAGAATTACAAAGAGAAGCTGTTGAGAAAGAAGGTAGAGAAATGAAGAAATTAATGGCTCAAAGAGTAGAAGAAGAAAAGAAGAAATTAGAACAGGAAAAAATACAAAATGAAATAAGAGTTAAAGAAGCTTTAGAAGCTAATAGAATTGCAATATTAAATAAACAAAAAAGAAAACAAGAAGAACAAGAAGAAGAAAGAAAAATATTTGAATATAATCTTGAAAAAGCTAGAAAAGAAGAAGAAGCTTATAAAGAAAAAAAAAGATTAGAAGCTGAGAAAGAATTAGAATTAGCAAAATTAAGAGATAAACAATTAAAAGCTAGTGATAATAAAGCTGAATTAGATGCTTTAAGAGCTAAAAGAGCTTTTGAAGATAATGAAAGGAAACAAAGAAAAAAAGATTATGATGATATGATTGCTAAACAAAAAAGAATTGCTGAATTAATGAGAGATAATAAAAGACAAATTGATGCTAAGGAATTAATATTAGCTGAAGAAGCTATGAAAGAAAAAGAAGAATTTGAGAAGATTATTAAAGAACAATTAATGGCTATTCAAAGACAAAAAGAGATTGAAGAAAAGAAAAAAGCACAGTTACTTCATCATAGAGAAGAATTAAGATTACAAATTTTGAATAAACAAGAAAAGGAAAAAGTTGATAAAAGAGAAATTTTAGAAGAAGGTAGAAAAGTTAGACAAAATAATGATGAATATAGAAGAGGTTTGGAAGCTATTAAAAAGGAAAAAATTGATTATTTGAAATCTTTAAATATTGAAGATAAATATATTGTACCACTTAGATGCTTTACTTTTGGACCTGAATTACAAGGTTAAATAAAATATTTAGTTTTAAAAATTATTATAATACTTTTAAAAAAGTTTTTAAATTTTTATTAAATTTTAAAAAAAATAAATAAAAAATAATTTAAAGATTTATACTTTAAAAAAAAAAAATGTCAGACTTACCATTATACTCAAATAAATATTTTGAAAGTAAAAAAAAATAAAATAACATTTTATAGTAATTGGAAAATATAGACAAAAATTATTAGAAAAAGGAGCTAATACAATAGCAACATTACCAAGAGTATTTAAAAGTTTACCATCATTTGATAATAATAACAGAGTAAATCCAACAGATTTTTTTAATGCATTATCATCATGTGGTTTACATATAATTAAAGAAGATGCTTCTTTAATTTCAAGATTTATTGATCAAGAAAATACAAGTATGTTAAATTTTGAAGAATTTTTATTTGCTTTAAGAGGAAAACCAAATGATGAAAGACAATCTGCAATTGATTATGTTTTTAGTATTTTTGATAGAAGTGGTTCTGGTGTTGCTGATGCTAATGAAATGAAGAAAGTTTTTAATTGTCAAAGACATCCTAAATTTACTATGGGAAAGTTAAATGAAGATCAAATGTTTTATTTATATCTTAAAAATTTCAATAATGTTGTTCAACCTACAGTTACAAAAAAAGTATTTTTTTAAATTTTTTATATTTTTTTTAGGAATGGAATGATTATTATGCTGGATTGTCTGTTGCTATTGATAATGATGCTCATTTTATTACTTTAATTAAAAATCAATTTAAATTAGAATAAGGTTTAAAATGTTAGTTAGGGAAATTAAATAAGAAATATTTGACATTTTTTTTTTGCTTTTTAATTTTTTTTTCCTTCTTTTAAAATAATTAATTAATTCTTATTAATAATAATTAAATATAAATATAATTTAATTGGAATTTTTCTTAATAAATATATATAATAAATAAATAAATAAATAAATAAATAAATAAATAAAACACCATTTAATAAATTAATAAAACATAGAGAGATAAATTTTAAGTTTATGTATATCAACAGAACAAAAATAATCAATATCATATTAGTCTAATTTATTAAAAATAACATTTAAATTTCTTTGAGGATATTTTTTCCCATCAATTTTATTATTATTACTAGTAAATTTAATTTGATTTTTATAAGGTGAATTATATAAGGAAATAATTTGAATTGGTTTTGTCATTTGTGGAATACACATTGGAGTTTTCATTTCAGTTGAAACATTACTATCTAAATTTTTAAATGCAGAATTACTTTGTTGACTTATAAATATATTTGATTCACTACTACCTTTTGTACTTAAATTAAAATTATTAATATCATAATTACTTTGCATATCATTTATATTTGTTTTTAATTCATTATTCATAGTTGAATTCACATTTGAATTATTATTATTTGATAATTTTTTTCTCCCTCTTTTTTTTGATTTTTTAGAATGTGTTCTAAATCCTAAAACTTTCCTTATTTTATATGCATTTATCATTAAATTAAAATTTTTTTGATTATTCCCAATTTTAGATATTTTCATTTTTTTAAATTTTTCATAAGCTTTTTTTTTTTCTTCATTAGTTTTCTTCATTTCTTCTTCAATAACTTTCTTAAAATCCTCAATTAAAATATCTTCAATTTCCTTATCATTTAAATTATTATATTTTTCTTTATACTCAAATAATTTTTTATTATATTCACTTTCAACAATATTTTTTTTTTTTTTTCATAGTACTATTCCAATGATTCTTAATAGTATTATCAGTTCTTCCTTTAAGTTGTAAAGCAATAGTAGACCATTTATTTCCAATTCTATTATGTAATATTAATAAAATTATTTCTTCTTCAATTGACCATTGAGATTTATTTATATTTGGTGATAAATGATTGCACCATCTTTCTCTACATTGTTTTCCTATTCTTCCTGGAAGAAATGATGATATGTAATTCCATTTTGATGCTCCCTTTTCTTCTACTAATTTTATTAAGAGACGATCTTCTTTTAAACTCCATGGACCTAATAAAGTTTGGCAGTTAATTTTTTTATTTTTTGATTTTTTTCTTGTATTCTTTTGTTTTTTAATTTGATTTTTTTGTAATGAAGTTGATTGAGCTCTTTTTACTTTCCTATTTTTATTTTTTTTAAATAATATTTTATTATTTTTATAATATTTACTTTTTCAAAAGAGAATCGGATTTCTTCATTTTTTAATCTATTATAAGATTAAATAATATAATAATTAATACATAATTAATAATATATAATATTAAATTATATTTTAAAAGTAAAAAAATAACAATAATTTATTTTTTTATTTATTTATTTATTAATATCACCAATTCCAATTCTTCTTACAGAATTAAATATTCTTTTTAATATATTATGTTCATTTCCATCTTCTTTAAAACATATTCTATCATATTGATAATGACATCCACATTCACAATTTTCTTTTGAAGTAATATAACCAATTGTAAAAGCTAATTTAATATTTTTAAATTGTCTTGTATTTTTACCAACATTATTAGAAATATTTAAAGGATCAACAATAACTA
>JAEEGL010544632.1_pt1 | contig 13696 bp, 7 predicted proteins | sample 9134231 | NCBI WGS metagenome assembly JAEEGL01 (sample SAMN16246548, study PRJNA631951) | gut metagenome | biome: gut microbiome; feature: rumen; material: fiber-attached | host: Bos | place: Iran: Karaj | collected 2018-10
ATCGCGGCGATCCTCGCGGTATGCGCTGCGCTCGGCAGCATTGTGAGCATCGATCTGCTCTCGACGCGGTGGATCAGCGGCATCGTGCTGGGGTTCCTCGGCTGGTTCACGGACGCCTATGAGGACCTGATCGGCGTTGAGGCCGGGATCCGTATGTACTCGCTCTTCTCCAACCCCAACACCTATGCGGGCTTTGCGGGGATCGGCGTGCTGCTGTCTCTCGGCCTGACAAACAACACCGATGAAGGAAGAGAGCGGTGCACCTTCCTGGTGCTGCTCTATGTTTCAAGTCTCGGGTTCCTCCTCGCGTTCAGCATGGGCGCCAGCGCGTTCATCGCGCTCGCTTTTCTTGCGCTGCTCGTGCTGACCCCGGGAGAGAAGCGTGCCGATCTGCTGATCCTCATGCTGGAAACGTTGGTTCTGGTGGCTGTTTCCGCAGCGCTGATTTCCAGGACTTCCTTCGGTAAATGGAATGGCGTACAGCCGATCCCGCTGGCCTGCACGGTGGTGGGCGCGGCCGCGCTGTGCGCATTGGACCGGTTTTTCGGCCAAAAGCTGGCCAAACGTCTCGGTGCGCACGGCCGGCTGCTCGTGATCCTGATTATCATCCTGATCGTGCTGGCGGCGCTGTTCATCCTGGCGGCCTGGAATCTGACCGGTGAGGCCGTGCTGGCGCGCGGAGAGCGGCTGCGCCGGTCCGCTTATCCGGAGCCCGGGACCTATTCGCTCGAACTGGAGGCGGAAGGGCGGCTCAACGTCATGATCGAGAGCCAGAATCGGCAAGAGACGATGATGCATACCGAGACACGGCTTTATTCCGGGCCGGCGGAAGGCGCATCCTTCACCGTGCCGGAGGACAGTCTGGTCGTTTATTTCAGTTTCTCGACGCCGGAAAGCGCACGCATCCGATCTGCATCCTGCGGCGGAGAGAAGATCCCGCTGCACTACAAGCTGCTGCCCGGCTTTATCGCCAATCGTCTCCAGGGCCTGTTTGCCAATGAAAACGCGATCCAGCGGCTGGTCTTCTTTGAAGACGGCATGAAGCTGTTCCGCCGCAGCCCGGTTTTCGGACTCGGGATGGGCGCCTTTGAAAACGCAATCAAGAGCACCCAGTCGTTCTATTACGAAACGAAATACGCCCACAACCATTACATCCAGACGCTGCTGGAGACCGGTGTGGTCGGCCTGATCCTGTTCGCGGCGCTGCTGGTGACCTCCGCTGTCGCTGTATGGAAATCCAGGCGGAGCCACCCGTTCGTTCCCGCTCTGGGCGCGGCGTTGGTGTTCATGGCCGGACATGCCATTACCGAGATCGTCTTTTCCACCTTCGCCTATCTGCCGATGGCCTTCGGCGTTTTTGCAATGATCAGTCTCTGCTGTGGGGACGCGCAGGCCGACTCGAAGCAGAAAAGCACGAAAACCGTGAAAACGGTACTGATCGGGCTGATTTGTGTCTGCACGGTCATCTACTGCATTTTCCTCGCGGGCAACATGATCGCAAAGCGGCAGACGGACGAAAATCCCTCGTTCGATACGCTGGCCCAGGGGGCAAAGCTGGATAAGTTCGAATGGGCGGATTATGCGCTTCCCTATGTCGTCAGCGCCCAGGGGGAGAACGTCAACCCCTATACCAGGCAGCAGGCGGACATGTACGCTGAACGGCTGGCGCAGGTCAACTCCAATACGATCCCTTATTATCTTGCCCAATACTATTTCAACACGGATCGCCCGGAACGGGGCATAGAGATGCTGATCAAATTCGTCGATTACGTTTCTTCGGATCAGAACGCCTGGAATCAGACATTCGAGCTGCTTCGTGAATATGCGGACGGATCCGAGACCTTCCGCGACGGCATCTCCCGGATCATGCAGATCCTGGAAACCTGGAACGCGGAGAATATGGGCGACATTCAAGTGGATGAGGAGACGAGGGAATTCCTCGCAGAGTATCTATGATCAAAGAGAATCAAAGGATCCTCAACCAAATAAACGTCCTGAGTGATGGCGTCATCACCTTTGTTTCGCTTCTTGTGGCGTTCTGGCTCCGGTTTTACATCATCCCGGGCGGCATCATCACCGTACCCCTGCGTGTATATGTCCAGTTCGGCGCCGCGTTTGTCTTGGTGCAGCTGTTTACCTTCGCGTCGTTCGGCCTGTACCAGTCCTTTCGGAACACGACGCTGAGAGCGGAGCTGTTTCGCATGGGCCGCGCAGTCCTGCTGAACATGGTGCTGCTGCTCGGCTGGCTGTTCCTTGACCGCGGAGAGCACACTTCCCGCGGCGTCCTCGCGATCTTCTTCGTCCTGAATGTCGGCGTCCTCAGCTTGAAGCGGTTCATCCTGCGCCGCACCCTGCACCGCTTCCGGGAAAAGGGCTATAACCAGAAAAACGTTCTGCTGATCGGCAGCGGCCGGATGGCGGAGACCTATCTGAAAGAGATCGAACGGAATCCGGAATACGGCTATCAGGTGATCGGCTATATCGCCGGGAAAACCGTTGCCGGGTTTGCCCCGCCTTATCTCGGAAGCTATGAAGCGCTGACGCATGTGCTGGAGCGCCGCAATCCTGACGAGGTGATTTCCGCGATCGAGACGGAGGATTACAAATGTCTTCCGCAGATCATCGATGCCTGTGAGACGGCAGGCGTCAAACTCGCGATCATCCCGTTTTACGCCGACTATATGCCGGCGCGTCCGCAGTTTGACGACCTGAACGGCATCCCGCTGCTCAACATCCGCCGTATCCCGCTGGACAACTTTGCGAATGCGTTTGTAAAGCGCCTGTGCGATATCGTCGGCTCGGCGCTGGGGCTGATCGTTTGTTCGCCGGTGCTGCTGTTTTGCGCCATCGGCGTGAAGCTCTCTTCGCCGGGACCGATCCTGTTCCGGCAGGAGCGCGTCGGCCGATATAAGAAACCATTCAAGATGCTGAAATTCCGCTCCATGCGGGTCAACGACACACAGGACAGCGCCTGGAGCACGCAGACGGACGACCGGAGAACCAAATTCGGGTCTTTCATCCGCAAGTGCTCGCTGGACGAGCTGCCGCAGCTCTGGAATGTTCTCAAGGGCGAGATGAGCTTAGTCGGACCGCGTCCGGAGATCCCGCATTTTGTGGATCAGTTCAAGAATGAGATCCCGCTTTACATGGTCCGGCATCAGGTGCGGCCCGGCATCACCGGCTGGGCGCAGGTGAACGGCCTGCGGGGCGACACACCGATCAAGGAGCGCGTGGAATACGATATCTATTACATAGAAAATTGGGACCCCTGGTTCGATGTCCGGATCCTGCTGGCGACGGTGTTCAAGGGAAAATTCATCAACGACGAACAACTGGGGTGAGGGCGTTTGCTGCAGAAAAAACCGGAGATGCCGATCCGCGTCGCGCACATCATCGGGAAACTGAATGCTGCCGGGGTCGAGGCAGTCGTGAACAATTATTATCGCTGCATCGACAGGAGCAAGTACCAGTTCGATTTCATCATTGATTCAGACGGAACCGGCAGTCCGAGACCGGAGCTGATGGAATTGGGCGCGCGCTATTTTGTCGTGCCGCCCTATCAGCAGCTGTTTCGACATATCGCTGCGTTGAGAAAGCTGTTTCGCAGCAATCGGTATCTGATCGTTCATGCGGGCATGAACAGCTTGTCCGTCATCTCCCTGTTTGCGGCGTGGTCCGTCGGCGTACCGATCCGCATTAGCCATAACCATAATACCGCTGCGCCAGGCGAATTCGGGAGGACATTGCTGAAAAACCTGCTAAGGCCGTTTTCAAAGCTGTTTGCCACGCATTATTGCGCGTGCTCGCAGGCGGCGGGGGAATGGCTGTTCGGGAAGAAGGCCTTCCGGCGCGGAGACGTTACGATCCTGCACAACGCGATCGATACGGAAGCGTTTCGGTTTGATCCTGACATCCGGGAGAGCGTCCGCGAACAGCTCTGCCTGCGGGATCGTTTTGTCGTCGGCCATGTCGGTCGGTACTGTTACCAGAAGAATCAGGAATTCGTGCTGGAAGTATTTTCACGCTTATACAGAGAACAGCCGAATGCAAGCTTGCTTCTGATTGGGACGGGAACCACAGAGAAAGATTTGATAAAGAAAGCCGAAGAGCTTGGGATTTGTCAGGCGGTACTCTTTTTGGGCGCGCGGGACGATGTGAACGATCTCTATCAGGCGATGGATGTGTTTCTCTTTCCTTCGCGCTATGAAGGCCTGGGACTCGTGGCGGTGGAGGCGCAGTGCGCCGGCCTGCCGGTCATTGCTTCGACCGCTGTGCCGGAGGAGTCGCGCGTGACGGATCGCATACATTATTTGCCGCTGAACGATACCGGAAGCTGGGTAGACGCAATCCGTCGGGAGTGTATGCAATTCCAGGAAAGATATGTTGAAATAGATACCCGCTATGATATCAGGAATGAGTCAAAGAAATTGGAGACATTCTATGATTGGACGATGGGTTGGAAAACTGCCACGCTCGCAGCATCCAAGAATTCAGAGGTTTTTGACAGTGAATAACAGTGATTGATATGCTGCGGCAATAGAAATCGAAATGAAACTGTATTGAACAGATGCAGCGGGGAGAACGCAGAAAAACGGATTGTTTTTAGGATTATTGCAAGTTTGATTGCGTATAGTACAGAATCGTGGTATCATAGACAATTATAAGTTGTTGGTTGACATGAGTATTCTTGTGCTGTTTCGGCCTTTGAAGGAAGCGAACGGGGCATAATGGGAAAACGTAAAGTTTGTGTATTTTGCGAGACGTGGGAATCCGGTGGGATCGAATCCTTTCTGACAGGTGTGCTGTTGCGGCAGGATATGTCAGAAATGGAGGTTGATCTTGTTGTCGCGGAACAACGCGACAGCATCTATACCGACCCTCTGCTGGGACACGGGGTTCGCTTCATTTCCCTGTCCGGCAGCTGCCGCAGAGTGCTCCGGAACTGGACTCTTTTCAGCGTCCTGCTGCGTGACAACGACTATGATACCGTGTACTTAAATGTATATCAGGCGCTGAGTCTGCGCTATGCGCTTCTGGCGAAGCGCGCCGGCGTACCGGTGCGGATCCTGCACAGCCACAGTACCACGCTTCGTGCTCATATCCTGCGTCCGCTGAAGCTTTTGATCCATTATGCGGCACGGGAACTGTACGGCGGTGTCGGCACGGCATATTTCGCATGCTCGCGCGCGGCGGGGGACTTCCTCTTTCCGCGGCGGCTGCGCGGCGCGGTGCGCTTTGTGCCCAACGGCATCGAAACGGAACGCTTTCGCTTCCGGCATGACGTGCGGACTTCTGCCCGCTCCGAACTGGGGTTGGAGAGTGCCTTTGTTCTCGGCAACATCGGCCGACTGTGCATCCAGAAGAACCAGATTTTTCTGCTGGATGTTCTGCGTGCGATCCTTCCGCTGCGGCCCGAAAGCCGCCTGCTTCTGGTGGGCGAGGGCGAGCGGCGGGCGGTACTGGAGCGTCAAGCCGAAAAGCTGGGCATTCGGGATCATGTCATTTTCTTCGGCGTGACGGACCGGCCGGAACGGCTTTTATGCGCAATGGATGTGTTCCTTTTTCCCAGTGTTTTTGAGGGCTTGGGCATCGTAGCGATAGAGGCGCAGTGCGCCGGACTTCCGGTATTCTGCTCCGAATATGTGCCGGAAGAGGCGGCAATCACGCCTTTGGCACGCAGAATTGCGCTTTCCGACGGGCCCGATGCCTGGGCGCGCGCTGCAGCGGCTTGTTACGGCGCGCCTCGCGGGGAACGCGATTCGGAGATCCGTCAGGCGGGATTCGATGTTGATGATGTGAGCCGCGCGATGCACGACGAGCTGATGGGCTTCGGATCAGGAGGGACATCGCCGTGAAGCGTCTGGGCGACTGGATCGTCCACCGGATCTACCGGCCGTATCTGCTGCGATATCCGTTTTTTGAAAGCGCAGCTTATGTTCTGAAGTATCTGCTGTATCCCTGGCTGCGCGGCCGCGGAAACGCGCCGTACCGCCCGCCGAGCTGGCGGCGGGAGAGGGGGGCGCCTCCTCACGCGCCGCTGCGCATCGCGCTCATTGCAGATCCAATGACAGAGCAGAATTTCCGCTCCTTCGCGGAGATTATTCTCATCACCCCGCAGAACTGGTATCGACAGATGGAGGAGCATCATCCGGACCTCTTTCTGTGCGAGTCCGCCTGGCAGGGCAGCGACGGCAGTTGGGCTTACCGGGTGCATCGGAACAAGCGGCTGCTTTTTGACAACCGCACCGCTCTGAAGCGGATCCTGCGCTATTGCGCAGCCGCGGAGATACCGACGTTTTTCTGGAATAAGGAGGACCCGACGTTTTTTGACGATCCGGTCAATAGCTTTTCCGACACCGCAACGCTCTTTTCCCAGGTGTTCACGACCGCAAGCGAATGCGTTCCCCGATACCGGGAGATGGGCTGCCGCGCGGAAACGCTGATGTTCGGTTTTTCTCCGGCGCTGTATCATCCCGTTCCGCTGGATGACGGCGCGGATCGGGCGGCGTTCTTTGGCGGCTGGTATGCTGACCAACCGGAACGTTGTGCGGCCATGCGCGATGTGTTCCGCTTTGTGCTGGAGCAGGGATTCGAACTGCGGATCTATGATCGTTTCTGGGGAACAGATGCGGAAAACAACCGTTTCCCGCCCGAATATGACCGCTTTCGGCTTCCGACGGTGCCATATGATCGGATCCGGGAGGAACTTCGGCATGCTGCCTATGCGGTGAGCATTTCCACCGCCACGCAGTCGGAAACCATGTTTGCCCGCCGCGTGGTGGAGATGATGGCCTGCGGCCGCATCGTCATCAGCAATGCGGCGCTCGGTCTGCGGCAGCGCTTCCCCGGTCATATCTGGTTTCCCGGCGAGCCATTCGACCGGTCACGGGAGCGGGAGATCATTGAGGACAATCTGAAAACCGTTTTTGCGGAATATGACTTTCGAAAACTGTTTCTGAACGCGTTAAAGCGCTCCGGTTATGAGGAGCTGATAATAAACTTGAAAGAAGAGGGAAATGAATCATGACGATCTGTGTAGTTGGACTTGGGTATATCGGTCTTCCGACCGCGCTGATGCTGGCTTCCAACGGAAACCATGTCCTGGCGGTAGACTATAACAAGGCACTTGTGGACAAGCTGCAGAACGGTGAAGTCACCTTTGAGGAGAAGGGGCTCCCCGAGCTGTTTGAAGCGGCGCACAAGAACATCACGTTCCTCCATGAGTATCCGGACGCCGATCTCTATATCGTCGCGGTACCGACGCCTTATCTGGCGGACTCCAAAAAGGTGGATGCCAAGTATGTCTGCGGCGCGGTGGAATGCGTGCTCGACGCCTGCCATGACGGTACGATCGTTGTCGTGGAATCCACGGTCTCTCCCGGCACGATGGATCGGCACGTGCGTCCCGTTGTGGAGCGCAGCGGCCGCCATGTGGAGCTGGCCCACGCCCCGGAGCGCATCATCCCCGGCAACATGGTCTATGAGCTGATTCATAACGCCCGTACCATCGGCGCGGACAAGCCGGAGGTAGCGGAAACCGTCCGCAGCGTGTACGCCACATTCTGCCAGGGGGAGATCGTCCTGACCGACATCCGCACGGCGGAGATGACCAAGGTCGTGGAGAACACCTTCCGGGATATCAACATCGCGTTTGCCAATGAATTGCTGAAGATCTGCCGCAGCGATCATATGGATGTCTACGAAATCATCCGGATCGCCAACAAGCACCCGCGCGTGAACATCCTCCAGCCCGGCCCGGGCGTCGGCGGCCACTGCATTTCCGTGGACCCGTGGTTCCTGGTCGGGGATTATCCCGAACTCGCCAAGCTGATCGGCACAGCCCGTCATACCAATGACAGTATGCCCGCCTTCGTTCTGGAGCGCGTCCACGACATTATGAAGGAAAAGGGCATGACCGACATCAGCCGTGTCGGTCTGTACGGCCTGACCTATAAGGAGAATGTTGACGATATCCGTGAGAGCCCCACGCTCCAGCTGCTGGAGTGCCAGGAGAAGCATCTGGCGGAGCCGCTGAAGGTCTACGACCCCTACGTGAAGCGCGACGTCGTAAAGAACCAGTACCACGATCTGGACAGCTTCCTTGCCGATGTGGATCTCGTGGTCGTAATGGTTGCGCATGACGAGATCAAGGAGAATACGAGCAAGCTGGCCGGAAAGGTCGTTCTGGATACACGGAACGTCTGCGGCAGCATCGAGCGGTATACGCTGTAAGCGGCTTTTCCCCGGCATTCCCAATTGCAGATTGAGAGACAGGAGCGTGGTTGCGGATGAAAAAAGTGATGCTGGTGTTCGGCACCCGGCCGGAGGCCATCAAGATGTGCCCGTTGGTACTGGAACTGAAACGGAGGCCCGATCAGTTTGAAACGGTGGTCTGCGTCACCGGTCAGCACCGGGAGATGCTGGATCAGGTGCTGCGCGCCTTTCAGGTGAAGCCGGATTACGACCTCTCCATTATGAAGGAGAAGCAAACCCTCTTCGACATCACGGTCAACATCATCGAGCGCTTCAAGGCCGTGTTGGAGGAGATTCGACCGGATGTGGTGCTGGTCCACGGTGACACCACGACCACATTCGTGGCCGCCCTGTCCTGTTTCTATCTGCAGATTCCCGTCGGTCATGTCGAGGCGGGATTGCGTACATACAACATTTATTCGCCCTATCCCGAGGAGTTCAACCGCGAAGCGGTGGGTATTATCGCACAGTACAACTTCTCGCCCACCAAAACCGCCCGGGAAAACCTTCTGAGAGAGGGCAAGAAGGCGGAGAATATCTTCGTTACAGGCAACACCGCGATCGATGCACTGAAGACCACGGTACGCGCGGATTATACCCATCCCGATCTGGAGTGGGCGGCGGACAGCCGACTGGTCATTATCACCGCTCACCGCCGGGAGAACCTGGGTGAACCCATGCATCACATGTTTCGAGCCATCCGCCGTATCATGGAGGAGCATCCGGATGTTAAGGCGATCTATCCGATCCATATGAATCCTATCGTGCGCCAGGAGGCAGATGAGGACCTCAGAGGGTGTGACCGCATCCGCATCATCGAACCGCTGGATGTGCTGGACTTTCACAATTTCCTGGCGCACAGCTACATGATCCTGACAGATTCCGGCGGCATCCAGGAGGAGGCGCCCAGCTTAGCCAAGCCGGTACTGGTCATGCGGGATACCACGGAACGGCCGGAGGGCATCGCCGCCGGAACGCTGCGCCTCGTGGGGACAGACGAAGAGGTCATTTACCGTAATTTCAAAGAACTGCTGGAGGATAAAGCGGCATACAACGCCATGGCCCACGCCTCCAATCCCTACGGCGACGGCTTCGCCGCCCGCCGCATTGCGGACATCCTATGGAAGGGAACAGCAGACGAATTTCTCAGATGACGAAAAAGCGGCCTTTATGAATAAACTATGCTGATTCGAATTGAAAGGGGCGCTCGGGAACTATCTGCCCTTTCACCGGGCCCTGAAACCGTCGAAAAACAGAATTACGTATTCTGCTGCAGCGACAGGGAGATCCGGGATCATTTTCTGCATTCCGACGATGCGGCAAGTGTTTTGCGGAGACTCAAGGGAACGTCGGACATTCCTCCGGAGGAGAATGGACTGTTTTACTGGCTCCTCTATGATAAAGCTGCGGAAACGCTATGCTTCGGGACAGATGCCTTCGGCTTGGGAAAGCTGTATTATCTGAAGACCGATTCCTGCCTTTATATCTCCGACCGGCTTTCTCCGCTGGCAGAGGCGGCTGAAATCAGATTCAACATCGATTTTACGGCCTGGGCGGAGTTCCTTTATTTCTCCTATCTGCTCGGTGACAGGACGTTCTTTTCCGAGATTAAAACAGTGTTCCCGGACGCGTATATGCGCCTTTCCCTGGAAAATTGGAGCATGGAGCCGGTTTTCGGGTTTTCCCTGAAGAGCATTCGGGAGAACAAAGACGTCGGGTATGACGAAGCGGCGAAACAATGCGCTGCGCTTTTGCGGCAGGCTGTGAGCCGGGCGATTCCGGACTGCGTGACCAGGGTCCTGATCCCTCTTTCGGGCGGCTATGACAGCCGCTGCCTTGCAGGGATCGTCTGCGCGAGGCCGGGGAAAGAAAGCGTTGATTGTGTGACGTTCCGGATGGATGACGGCTCAGACGGAGACGAGGTCTGGTCTCGGCGGACGGCAGAATTCCTCGGCATAAAGCAGAGATTCTATGCGGCCGAAGAGGAATACTTTCTTCGGGGACTCGGGACTTACCCTGATGAAGTCAATGATGAGACCGGCATGTATGCGGACTACAGAGCATTCATTCAAGCGCTGTCACAGGATTTCCCCGGCGAGATCCTCCTTTTGGACGGATACGGGGGAGACCGACTCCTTCGAACTGTACGCGGCGGCTTGATATCGGCCGATCCGGGAACGGATGAGTTCTACGAAGAATTCTTTCGCAAAAACGGCAACCAGTGCCTGTCCCGATGCACAGACGCCAGAAACCGCCTTCAGCTGATGTATCTCGCGAAAAAAGACATGGTCCGGGAGTTGAAGCGCTGCGGCGACAATATCACGGTTTTTTATCTGTATAACAGAAATGCAAGAAACATTTCCTATGCCCTGAACATTGAGAAACGCAGCTTTCGTCCGGCGGCACCGTTTCTTGATTGGGACTTTGCGCTGTATGCGCTCGCTCTGCCGCGGCCGATCCGCGAACAGAAAAGCTTTTATCCGGATGTTCTGAATCAGATTTGTCCGGGGCTGGGGGACATTCCCTCCACCAACGATCCCGACTCCGCCGGAACAAAGAAACGGATCCTTTCCAATGCGCGCACTTGCCGGGACTTTATGCGGAAGCAGTTGGGCGATCATTGGGAGGAGATCGGCGGCATTTATGATGTCGATATGATTCTGGAGACCATAGACGGTCTCGGCGATACGGGCGATCGATTGGCAAAACTGGTCTTCCCCTTCTGGATGTACAAACACTGGAGAGAAAGATTTCGGGATGCGCTCAGAGAAACGACCGTAGGGGACTATTTTGAATCCGTACGCGACGAGACTGATTTTTCGAAAGGATATATCCGCAGCGAAGCGGTTCCTTATATCGCAATCGAAGAACGAAAGAAATGTGAGACAATCTGGAAGACATATATGAGGCAATTTATCCGTCCGTTCCGCGAGCCCATGAAGTTCCTGCTGACAATGGATGTGGAAGGCTTTTGCGGGCCGGCAAGGTATGTGCGCCATTCGCACTGCATCCGGGACAATCGGGATCAGAGAGGCGCATTGGAATGCCTGGTCCTCGGCGGGCGGACACATACGGGGCGGTATCTGCTGGAGGAACTGTCAAATCGTACCGATGTGCCGTTCACATTTTTCGTTGAACCCTATTCGGAAGCGTTTTCTACCCCCGGGGAAGTTCGGGAGGTACTGCAGATCTGCGGCCAGAACGGCCATGAAGCGGCGCTGCACTGCCATGCATTTGCTCTGACGCAGAACCTGCTGTCTGAGCTGGCGCTTCCCTGGAATGCATACATGACCGAAGAGGGACTGGAAAGAATCCTTTCTTACGGGATCGGACTTTTCCGGGAGGCGCTGAACGGATATGCGCCGATTTCTTACCGCGCGGGAAACAATATGATGTACCCCGGACATTTCAAAGCACTGCGAAACTGCGGCCTGCGTGTGGACGCATCCTGCTTTCCGGGGAATCGGAACGATCATACAAAAGCAGGGATGCGCATAAAGTGCGCGCCGATGCCTGCGGATGAGGGGATCTATGAGGTCCCGCTGACTGCGTTTTACGATATCGAAAACGAGGGAAGGGTCAGAAGACTTGATTTCAATCAGGTCGATTATTCAAAGAAACTGGAATGCATTGCAAGAAATTGGTCTGCCGGCAGCAAAGCAGTAACCATGCTCTCCCACAGCTGGAGTTTCTCGGACTATTACACAGCCGCCGGCAAATACGGAACGCTTCAGGAGAAATACCATGGAGCAGTCTCGCAGGCTGCATTGGATGAGCTGCGGTATCTGACGGACTTTATCGCGGATGCAGGCGGGATAGCGTTGACGACCTGTGGCAGACTCTGCGCGGATGAATGGCAGCCGGATCTGGTGGATGTTTGCGGCAGGCCGGACGAACTTCCGGTTTGCAAGCTTCCCCCATCGTATGGGAAGCTTCGGATGGAGGAAGAAGAAGGTTTTCTGAAGCTGGATGAAGCCCTTGTTTCCTCCAGTGTACCGGAATGCAAAGGCGCTTCCAATGTCAAAGGGAATTTGGTGCTTGTGCTTCCGAATGAAAAGCAGCCAATGCGCGGAGACTGGTCCAAAGCCGTTTTCACGGTAAAAACAGAACCGGGACAGGCATACCTTTTGTCGGCAGAGTTGGATTGTCCCTACTTCAAGGAAAAGTTCAGGGGCAGAAATACGATTGAGTACAGTGTCTGTTCAGACAATGAACTGATATTCAGAAACTACGTGACAGAACCTGACAGAAATGAATTGATCCGACATCGCTTTGTTGCCGCAGCAAAGGAGACAAAACTTACGTTTGAGATAAAATGCCTTGCCGATGAGAAGCCGTGGAACTGGGGAAAAGCGGCAAAACTGTATTTGAAGAAAATTCATTTGAAACGCTGTCTGTGACGGAATCGCAATCGATGAAATGATCGGCGGACCGGCACGGCAGGCGCTGTCAAGACGACCCGGGCTGAGCGAAATGCCGCCGGCGGGGGACGGGAGGAGATCACCCACATGGATCAGATCGAAAACAAGGTTATGAACGAGGAGACGCTTGCCGAAGCGATTGCGGAAACGGGCACAGAAGGTGTGTCCACGGATACGGTCGAGGAGTACCACGACCGGATCGCGGAGGCGTATGAGGGATCCATGGGCGAGCGGTTTATGTTGCGCCTGCAGGAGCGGGTCAACTGGATCTGCGACCGGGCGGGGAGCGGCTTGATTCTCGATGTCGGCTGTTCTCAGGGGACCTGCCCGCTGCTGCTGGGCCGCAGTGGTGCAGAAGTGACCGGCATCGACATCGACCCGGAGGCGATCCGCTACGCGGCCGGCAAGCTGCTGATGGAGTCTATTGAGGTGCAGTCCCGGGTACGCTATTTCTGCGCAGATTTCCTCTCCATGGGGCTCCCTGAGGATCACTACGACGCGGTGCTGCTCACGGAGATCCTGGAGCATCTGGAGGAGCCGGAGCGTTTCCTCAACAAGGCGACCCGCCTGCTTCGGGACGGTGGCCGCTTGGTCGTGACCGTCCCGTTCGGGATCAATGCGCATCCTGACCACAAACGTACCTACTATCTTTCCGAGCTGTATACACAATTGTCATCGCGAATGACAATCACGGAGATCGAGTTCTTTAGCGGATGGATCGGATTCGTTGCGCTGAAGAATGCTGCCGGCGCCGCAGCGGTCGATTCGGATCTCGGCCTGATCGAGCGGGAAGAGGCCGCCTTCTTCGCCATGGAGCAGACGCTCCGGGCGGATCTGAGCAAGGCGCGGCAAGGCAGACAGGAATACAAAGAAAAGGTCCTTGACCTGAGTGAGAAACTGAAAGAGCGAAAAGAAACGGAGACGGCGCTCAAGATCGAGCTGGGCGGCCTGAAGAAGGATTTCGCTGGTCGGGAAACGGCGCTGCGGGAAAAGGACGAGGCGCTGGCGTCCGCGGAAACGGC
>JAEEGL010558718.1_pt1 | contig 13696 bp, 13 predicted proteins | sample 9134231 | NCBI WGS metagenome assembly JAEEGL01 (sample SAMN16246548, study PRJNA631951) | gut metagenome | biome: gut microbiome; feature: rumen; material: fiber-attached | host: Bos | place: Iran: Karaj | collected 2018-10
CTCCCGGAATTCTCCGATCGGAACGCCTGTTCCCAGAAGCGGGGTATATTCCAGGCGGCTGGCCAGGGCGCCGCCGGAGCAGACCAGCAGAGCGGCAGCCAGCAGCACAGCCAGTATCTTTTTCATTCTTCGTTTCCTCCCGCGGATCAGTCAACCCATACATAGGTCCATGTCGTTGCCACCGGGTGCTTGTCACCCCGGTGGAAGCTGCAGTCGAAGCTGATGGTCTCGCCTTCCACTCCTTCCGGGAATTCCGCCCACAGCTGCCATTCGAAGTCCCCGTCCTTGGCGTTGTAGTTTCTCGGCCCGTCCTCGACCACGTTCTCGAATCCTTTCGTGTTCACGTAATGGCTGTCGCTGTCCCGGTCGTACTGGATATATCCCATGCCCAGGATTCCCCAGCCCCGGTCTCCCACCACATTTTCGTTCCAGACCTTCAGCGTCACGGTGAACCGCTGGCCCGGCAGCACGTACGCTGGCGGATTTGTGCATTCGCCCAGCGCGGTATAGTGGCTGTATTCATCGTGGTAGTTCCAGGTGTAGTCGATCACATACCGTCCGCTGCCCTCGACGTCCCTGTATTCATACAGCCAGGTGCGGGGCCCGTCCTGCTCGTTTTCCTGCACCTCATGCACCGTATCCCTGAGCACCCAGCAATGGGACGGCACCGGTTCCTCCGGCACTTCCTTCCCGCTGCGGATGATCAGGGTGTATGTATCCTCGTCAAAGGTAACGTCCAGGCTGAGTCCTGTGGGAATGATTCCCGCCGGCAGGTAGAGCACGTCATTGTACAGCAGTCCGTGGACGGTCGTTCCCTCCGGAGCGGGGCTTCCGTCCCTTCCGATCGTCACCCCGTCGATGATCAGCGTAACGTCCACGTATTCCGGTTCCGGCGCGTCCTCCGCGAAGGCAATAACCGGCAGCAGAAGCAATGCAAGGAATAAGGCGATGATCCGATACTTCATGGTGTTTCCTCCTTCTACAGGCGGTCCCTGTTCTGTGTACTTGTGCTGCAACTGATACTATTCTTTATTCAGATTCTACCATAAGTAAAACGAAAGGGCAAAGGAAACGATGAAACGATGGCTCCCGCCCGCCGGGCGTCCGTTTTGCCCGGCCGCGATCATCATTTATATGAACAAGGCTTCCAGCTCCCCCAACGCGTCCTTCGACTGCAGCCTCGCGGCTTCTTCCTTTTTTTGCGCTTTTTTCTCTCCGGCGCCCGGGGCGGGTCTCCTTGACAGAACCCCCGCCCGTTGTTATATTCTTTTCCGGATTCTGATCAGAAAAGAGGGAACAACATGAAGCATATAAGTCGGACGCTCTCCGTACTGCTGGCGCTCTGTCTCCTGTTCGCCGCATGCGGCGCCTTCGCCGAAGCGGAGGAACCGGATTATTACCATATCGGCCTGAAAGTAACCGCCCTGATGAGCGAGATCGCGGACAGCGAAGCCTATCTGTCCTTCCTCAGCTATCCCGAAGCCTTTAGCGAGGTGCGGGAGGCCGCGAACACACACGACTACGACCGTCCCGTGGCGGTTTATTCCGTCACCCTGGACGATCCCCGGGTCTTTATGGAATCGATGCTCAGCGACAATGAGGAGACTCTCGCCGCGTGGAACAGCCTTTCCCCGGCCCTGCAGGAGCAGCTGCTGAAACGTGTCGGCATTGCGACCCTCGTTCCCTCCATCAACGGGCGGATGGGCTCCGAGTATTCCGCTTTCAGCAGCATTGCCATCGCCTCCGTCACGGACGAGACCCTGCCGGAGAATTCCGTCTGTTATCTGTATCTCTTTGAAAAAGGGACGCCGATCCTGGTCACCTTCGGCTGGCATGGCGCGTCCGGCGTCTTCGTTTTCATTCCGGAGGAATCCCGGGGCTCTGCGGAGGATCTGTACGAGGTCTTCCTGTCCATTCCCGGCCTGACGCTGACCCCCGTGCCGCTTGCGGACGAACCGGCATACGACCCGATGGCGGAACTCAGCGTCCGCGGGATCGACGTGGAAGCCGCGGCCGTCAAAATGCATCAGGCGATCGGCGAAAACCTTCCCTCTTCCGCGATGATGCCGTATCCCGATCCGACGAATCCGACCTATAAGCTGGCCGACGTCACCGGGGACGGATGCCCGGATCTGTGCAAATGCGTCACCTGGGGAAGCGGCATGGTCCGGACCGATCTGATCGTCTACGATCCGGTCGAGGAAGCCCTCTACGTCCTGGACGGATACAATTATGATTACATCATCGACCGGGTGGACAACGGCCGGCTCGTCGTCGTAATGGAAGGCCCCAACGGGTATAACGACCCGGTCACCCGCACCTACGGAACGGTCACCCTGAAGAACCGCCAGCTGATCTTCACCCCGGATGAAGAGCAGCCCTGACGGAACCCCTTTCGTTCAGAACTTACACCGAGGTAAAACCGGATGGAACGCATGGAGGAACTGCTGAACAAGCCGTACTGGATCGTTGATATCCTGCCGGAGAGGGTTCCGGAGAATAATCCCGGCCGGTATTTCACCATCGAGGAATACTGGCGCAGAAACCATCTGCCGGAAATCCGTCAGAAGCATCTCAGCCTGATCCTGAAGCTGAACTGCTATATGGAACTGTCGATGGACGGTGAAGTCAACCCGCCGCCGGAACGGATCCGGGACCGCATGACGGAACAGGACGTTTCCATCCTGCTCGGGGACGCCCTAATCCTTTCAGAACGCGGCGATACCTATCTGACCGTATATAATCCCGACGACCGCCTGCTGGATCTGATCCGCCGCCTCTCCGCCGCGGAAGGCCTGTTCGTCTGGCAGCCGTAAGCTCATTTTTTCCATTTTGCTGCCATCTCTTCGGGGTCCTGCGTATATACAGGTGTCAGGCGGAAAACCTGAACCAAAATAAAAAAGAAAAAGATAAGGAGATAACGAAAATGGATAATAAGGAAATGAACCTCAACGAACTGGAACTGGCAGCAGGCGGCAAGGGCGGCATGGTCTATCGTCCCCGTGAGGAAGACGGCTACTTCATCTACAAGATCAAGAGCGGCGACACGCTGACCCGCATCGCGAACAGGTTCCACACCACCGTGGAAATCCTGAAGGCCATCAACGACAGCATCACCAACGTCAACGACATCACGGCCGGCCGTTACATCTACGTTCCGGAATACGTCGACGCGGAAGGCTGATCATCCTCCCCGTACACGGACGTACCGTAAAGCCCCTGTGCAGCATCGCACAGGGGCTTTCCCGTCCGGTTCGTTTGTATTCGTCTCACTGCCCTGACAGCAGGAAGTCATCCACGGGCCCGTTCACATGGATCAGCGCCTGCCTTGTCGCTTCAATCGAAAGAATGAAGAACGCGGCTCCTTCAACGGAGGCGATATACCATTTCTCTCCGTAGCGGACCAGCACCGGATTGAAGACCAGCGTTCCGCCGTCCATCTCCGCAACGGCGAGGACCTCCCTGATCTCGTCCGCGCCGTAGATGCGCTGATGCGTTTCCAGCCGGTTCCGGATCGTATCGATGTTATAGCGTTCCAGCACCGTCCCGGGATCGATCAGCCGGACGTTGTCCAGCGTCTGCAGTTTCTCGGCCTTTCCGTTGTCAAACACCCCGATAAAGTCGTCCACTTCCTCTTCGTCCAGGTTGATCCTGAATCCGGTCAGCAGGTCTGCGTACTTTTCCGCGTCCTCCATGATGTATACGCGGACAGCCGTATAGATCCTCCGGCTCTGCCGGTATCTCAGCGATCCCAGATTCAGCTCGGTCATGAACGCGTTGGGAATCTGCATTCTTACCGGTCCGTCATAGGTTATGGCTTTCACCCACTCCGCATTTTCTTTCAGCGAATACCGGTCCGCCTGCGTCTCCCACGCAAAGGCGGAAAGCATCTGCTGCACGTCTCCGTTTTTCAGGCCTTCGAAATAGCGGTTCACGGCTTCCTCCGGAGAGCTGAATCCTTCCTCATAGGAAATCCTCCTGCCGCTTGCCGCCGGCAGTTCCGTCACCTTCATGGACGGTTCCGCGTCCTCCAGAAGGTCCCGCAGCTCGTCCGGCACCCCGAAGAAAGCCTGATGGTTGCTGTCGATCCCGAGCATCATCGAGATCCTGCTGCTGACGCTCACGACGTACCATTTGTCACCGTAACGGGCGACTGTCGGAGAAACCGCGTAGGTTTCCCAGCCGATATCAAAAGTGATGAAGACCGACCGGACCTCGTCGGCCCCGTACCGCGCGTTCTCTCTCGCAAAGGACTCCAGATTCTGTTCAAGGGAGAACTTGCCTTCCGTAACGTCGTCCGGCGAGTAAATCCGGATATTCGTCATCTCCGCCAGGCTTTCCAGCCTTCCGTTGTCGCAGCGCTCCAGGTATTCGTCCAGTTCGCCTTCTTCCTGGAATACCAGCGAACCGGTAATCGAGTCAAACAGTTCGTCGTTTATAAAGCACTCGACCGCCATACCGATCGAATTGGTCTGGTAGCCGCGGATCTGCTCAATGTTGGCGCTGCGCGACAGATCGCTGAACACGGGCATCCCCGGAACGGTTGTCGGGTCGATGCCCTTCAGCCTGGTGATATACGCCTTGAAATCAAAATGGTCCACCTGCGTCTCCCACGCGAAGGCGGAAAGCATCTGTTCCAGATCCAGATTCTTCAGCCCTGCCACATAACACAGGGCCGCTTCCTCCGGTGTGTCGAAACCGTCCCCTTCATACCGGAACGAAGTCTCCGCGAAGGCGCAGGAGCATCCCGCGCAGAGCGCTGCGGCAAGGATCAGGGCAATAAGCCTTTTGAAAGAATGCATGCTGTTTTCCCCTTTCAGTCATGAACCGTTCCGAATCATCTTACAGCAGGTGCGCGGGACAGTCAATGGAACGAAGGCTTTCCTTACCGCCCCAGCGCCTTCATGCAGATCATCTCCCGCTTCATTAACCACAAATATTGCTGTTGTTCAGGATAATTTAATAGCAATTATTTCTACTTAATTCAACAGAAAATCCCGCCCGGATTCCTCCGGACGGGATTGCGTGTCAGATTGCTTATTCGGGAATGATTCCGTAGTCCAGCCAGGCCCGGACGCTGTCCTTCGAAAAGCGCTTCAGCGTCGCCTTGGGATACGGCGAATCAGGCCCGCCGGCACAGTACAGGAAATACCGGTCGTTCTGCGTCCTGTAGAGCGATTCCTCATATCCGGCCGGATCGCCGAACTCCCCGTGAACCTTTTTCCGGATCAGATCGGAAGCTTCCGTATCATATTCGACGCTGCAGATGGTTTTTTTCATATCCTTCGCCTTTCCAAAAAAAGTCAGAACCGGATCAGACATCCAGGATCATGAACAGGATCGGAAGTTCTTCTTCCGGTGTGAAGTCGATGGTCAGCGTCACCAGTCCATCTTCGTCGATCTGTACGAAACCGGCCTCGCTCAGCTCCTCCGGTACCGCAAAGGTGATTTCCCCTTCCTGCTGCATCAGGTGTCCGTAGTGATCAAAGGCGATAACCAGGTATTTGTGCTCTCCGTCCGGTTCCACCGTGAACGCGCACAGGCTGCCTTTTGCTTCCCCTTCCAGAATCTCCAGGCCTTCCACCCGGACGCCGTCCTCCGCGCCGTCGCAGTATCCGCAGATGGGGCAGAAGTGAACGGGATCCTGTCCTTCTTCTGCGGGCAGATCGACCAGCGAGCAGTCGAAGGTGTCCGCGTACGTGCATCCCTGCCGCTGGCATTTTGCGGTATGGTGCCCCGCGTCATCCGGATTCCAGTTTCCCAGCCAGTGTCCCAGGGCCGGAATCGTCTTCTGCGCCACGATCACTTCATTGCAGTCGGAGCAGTGGGATCCCTCTGTCAGGCCGTTCGCGGCGCAGGTGGGCTCCACTGCTTCATCCTTGACCTCGGTATGCTTGTGGGGTTCAGGTTCCGGTTCCTTCTCCGGATCTTTCTCGGGCTCTTTCTCGGGTTCCTTCTCCGGCTCTTCCTCTTTGTCTTCTTCCTTTTCCAGCTTCGGAATCTCTTCCTGCGCTTTCAGCACCGCGCCGCACACAGAGCAGTGGGATCCTTCCGTCAGTCCGGTCTTCTCTTCCGTCGGTTCAACGGCGGCGTCCTTCACTTCCGTATGCCCGGTGGCTTTGACCACCCAGTCCGCGTCTGCGATCTCCGTTTCCGCGGCTTCATCCTTGAAATGTTTTCCACAGACAGAGCAGGTATATCCGGCGACATTTCCATCTTCCGTACAGGTCGCAGCCTTGGCTTCTGTCGCGGTTATTTTATGACCGGTAGCCGGAATCACCCATTCAGCTTCTTCAATCTCATTCTCCCCGGCTTCGTCGCTGAAGTGTTTCCCGCAGCCTTCGTTGCTGCAGGTCCAGTAAGCGCTGTTCCCCGCCTCCGTGCAGGTGGGATCCACAGCCTCCGTTTCAGTCAGTTTATGCCCCGCCGGAATCACCCAGGAATCTTCCGTGATTTCCGTCTCCCCGGCTGCGTCGCTGAAATGTCTTCCGCATCTGGAACATGTATAACCGGAAATATGGCCCGGTTCCGTACAGGTGGCTGGTTTGGCCTCTGTCGCTGTCAACTGGTGGCCCTCCACGACCTGAAAATCAATCACTTTTTCTGATGGCCTTGGATAACCATAGCCCGCCGTAAATCTAATCCAGCAACCGTCATCCGGGTTCAGAGCAACCGTGAATGTCTGTGTTAAAACAGTTTTATGGCCAACCGTCTCAGTATTGTAATCTTCCTGTTTCATATTAAATGACGCGCAACCAAGATAAAGGATTTTCTCAGTATCATAATTCCCCATATCGTCTTCACTGTATTCCAGCGTGGCAGTAATTGTGATTTGCTGTCCCCTCTCTACCGTCGTAGGGCAATCCACAGTCAATGTCCTCTCTGGAGCTACATAATCGAATACTGCGCATATAGTTATATTTTCGTCCACAAAACGTTTTATAGTAAACACCGATTTATTCGGATCATCAACATCGGGTGAAAAAGTCCCTGCCCCATGCAAGATTCTCCATTCGGCTAATGCAAACCCTTCATTGGGTGTTGCTTGCAGCGTTACTGTATCATCCACTTGGAAATTTACCAATTCTCCATTAGGGTTAACCGAACCCATTGATTCATCATTTGCATAAACACACACCGTCCCCGCACTTGCCGTTCCGACAGCCGTCACCAGCAGCAGCGCCATCAGTACCGCCAGCATCCGCCGCAGCTTATTCATCCCATGCTTCTTCATATCCTTTTCCTCCTTGCCAGGCAGTTATCAGGATCTGTTATTCTGTTTACTCTTATCCATACTATATCCCATCATGAAGTAAGAGTCAAAATAAACGAAAATTCCTGAACCGTTCCTGTTCTTCTTCTGCACTTTGAACACAAAAAACCCTGAACCGGAATGTATTTCCCTTTTCGTTCACGAAACCCTCCGTCCGGAACACTGCGGAACAACGTCCGGATTCCGTCTTGTCTGTCCGGAGCAAAATGGTATAATGGTCCCGGAAAAGAAAAATCATCATAGTGCAGAGGAGACGCCGCCATGAAAAGAATCCTGTCCGTTCTTGTGATCCTGTGCCTGCTGGTCTCCTGTTCCGCCTGCTCGGCGAAAAAGCCGAAGTGGGAAGGCTTCCGGGGGCTCCAGTGGGGAGCTTCCAAAGAGGAGATCATCAAGGCCGAAGGAAGGGATCCGGATTACTATACCCCGGAATTCAGGGTCGAGTCCGGGGAGACCATGGTGCTCGTCGAGTACCAGAACGAAAGCGTATCCAAATACAAGGACTGCGCTTACGTTAATTACAACCTGCTCAACGATCATCTCGTTTTCAGCCGGTATATCGTCCCCTCCGACAGCCCGGACAGCGATTACGCCTACCTGAAGAAAGCCCTGACGGATACCTACGGGGAACCCTCCGGCCAGGGGCTTGAACTCATCAGCCGCCTGTTCGATTTCGTCGGCGGCTCCACGGCGGAACTCGTCAATCCCGTCCTGTGGGCTGTGGACGATACGGTCGTCATCCTGTATGTGAACAGCAGCAACGTTCATGTTTTCTACTACGGAAAAGACTATTTTGAACAAAATAAGTTCGCGGACGGAGCACCGGAAACGGTGGACAACGCGGGGCTGTAAGAAGGCGCCTGTTCAATTGCCTTTCCGGCCCGCGGTATGATATAATCTTTCCAGCTTCAGACACAGCAAAAATGAATATCGGAAAGGAAGGAAAACAATGGGCTTATTTGATTTCCTGAAGAAAAAGGACGGCATGCGTCCGGGACAGCTGACGAAGGAAGAGATCGGCCTCCTGACCGGCGCGCTGTCTTCCGCCTCCGGAAAAATGGCGTTCCTGGAAAACATGCGGGACTTCGGGCGCGGCCCGATGGGCCCCAACGCGCTGCTCTCGCGCATGCAGCAGGCAGCTGCGGACGCAGGGAAAGGCGAATACGCGGATCTTGCCCGGGCGATCGAAAGCGCCGGAAAAGTCACGAAGGCCCAGGCGGCCAAATGCATCGAAGCCGTCAAGAGCAGGCTTGCCGACGTGAAGGACGATGATCCCGATCACGCAAAGCTGCAGGCCCTGCTGAGCAAACTGAAGGCTCTGTAAACTCCCGGCGATCCTTTGGACAATAACGAACGGCCGTCATTCACTGACGGCCGTTCGTGCGTTTGCCGGCACCGGTTACCAGACCAGTTCAACCCCCGACATATCCATCTCCGGAATCGTGACCGCGTCGCCGTTCAGGTCCGTTCCGGAAGTCTTCACCGTGACCGCGTCCCCGTCCCGGAGGATCAGCTCCTCGGACAGGGGCAGGAGATAATAATCCTCCCGGTCTTCTTCCCACTCATAGACCACCCAGACCTTTTCCGTTTTGTCCTCGGGGTTCCAGTCCGGGTACTTCCCCAGGATCAGATCCCGGTACTCCCAGTAGTAACCGCAGATATCCTCGTAGGTTTCCTGGTAGACGTTGATCTCCGAGGTCCAGGTGCTGCGCTGCGCCCCGCTCACTTCGCCGGTCCGCTCCTGCGTCCAGGAAACGGTTTTGCCATCGGACATCATCATTTTCGCATAGATAACGGTGACAAGTTCCCCCTGTCCGTCGTACTGGTAATTGCCGATCGTCCAGGCCTCCCCGTCCTCGGAGCAGTTCTCCGACACCGCGATCCAGGACCGGTCCGCGGGATAGCCGCAGGTCACCGTATAGGTGTCCGTGTCGGGATCTTCGATCCCCGTCTGGCAGATGCAGTCCGAGCTGTCGCTCACTTCACCGTTCTGGATCGTAAAGTACTGCTGGAAGCGGCCGTCGTACATGCTGACCATCAGATCCACCTCGTCGGCCGGATCGATCAGGACCAGTTCAACCGTATCGGTGTCTTCCGCCGTGACAACGTTATCCTCGTCGCAGTATTCCGCCAGCGAGAGGGTGGCCGGCCGGTCCGTCGTGACTTTCAGCACCGTTTTCGTTTCGCCGTCGATCTCCTGTTCTTCCATGGTCACGCTGACGACGCTGAACGCTTCCGGAAACTCCGGAAGGTTCCATTCCGACACGTTCATTTTTACTTCCTTGAAATCTTCCGGCAGCTTCAGTTCCTCAAAGTCCGCCATGGCGCACCCCGCCAGGAGCACCAGGATCGCCGCGAGTATTGCCGCTAATATCTTTTTCATTCTTCAAACCTCTTTCTTTGATCTGGGAAAAACCAATCATTAGAATTAACCGTCCGGCAGGGAAAATCCTGCCGGATTGACACAGCGCACTGCCGGCACTACAATAAAGCCGGCCGGAAAACCGAATATGAAAGGAGATTCCTCTGTATGAAAAAGATCGTTTCCATCCTGCTGGTCCTCCTGCTTGCCGTAACTGCCTGCGCCGCCATGGCGGAAGGCCTGAATGAAGAGGAATTTGTCGTTCTGAACTACACCGGGCTCAAAATGTGGGTGCCGGCCGGACTGGAGCGGATCGAGCTGACCGAGGAAGAGCTTGCCGTCGGCATCATCGACTGCTTTGAAAACGAAGACGCGGAACAGTATGTCGACGTCTTCAGCAATCCGGACCTGACCGGGACGCTGGACGAGTATCTGGCCGAGATCCAGGACGATCCGTATTTCACGGACGTCACCCTGGCCTCCGTCAACGACCTGCCCTGCCTGACCTACGTCACCAAAGAAGAGGACCTGGTCGTCTATACCGCGGTGTTCAGTTCCGATGACGGTCACTATATCGAGATCTCCTTTGAAGGGCTCGACGTCGCCGTCGTAGAGCAGATGCTCCTCTCTATCACGAAAGCGGAGGAATGATCCCCGGCGCCTGCAATCCGCGCCAAAATTCCGACAGAAAAAACCGCATCTATTCTATTCATCCAACTTCCTTTCCCTATAAGGAAACGGCGCCGACACGCCGTTTCTCTTTTTGTTTCATTTTCTTTCAGAACAGATCGATTCTGCGCGAGAGATATCCCATCCCGTCCTTTTCAATCTTCAGCACAAACCCGAACCGGTCCCGGGCGATGCACATCCAGAAATCCTGTTCCGGATAGACATCCCGGAGTTCCGGGTCAAAGAAATGGCTGCCGCCCCCGAACCGCAGGTCCGCCAGCTTCCGGTCGATCCCGGGCATCCCGCCCTCCGTCAGCAGGTGCTCCAGGTACACCGCGCACAGCTCGTCCTCCTCCGCGGGCGCCAGGCCTTCCTTTCCCATGCACACCAGCGAGACTTTTTCCGGATTCCGCCGCCGGATGTATTCCGCCACCGCTCCCGCGTTCACAAAGCTTCCGGTCAGGATCTCCTCCGCGTGAACCGCGTTCACGATGCCCTGCGTACCGGCGCTGGTCGTATGGATGATCCGCTTCCCGCGGACTGTTCCCGGATCCACGGAGGACGGGGAATTCCCCAGGTCGCAGCCTTCGATCCGCCGCCCGTGCCGCTCCCCCGCCAGGAGGCATCCCGGATCCTTCTCCTTCCAGGCGAACGTCTCTTCGGTCGTCCCTGTCGGCCGCACTTCCGCCGCCCCCGCGGCATACAAATAGCACTCCATGGAAAATGCCCGGAACACGTCGATGATCACGGTCAGGCCTTCCGCCTGTCCGGCGCCTTTGATCAGGTGAAATGTTTCAATCTTCACTTCTTTTTCTCCCTGCATACGCGCATCAGGTGCAGCGGAGCCAGGAGAATCGATCTGCTCATGATGATTCCTCCTGTTTCCTTATCCTCTGCAAACCGGGAAATCTCTCCCATGACACTGCCGGCCATGGCTGTCCCTTCCGGTATTCAGTTGGCTCCTGTCCGGAAAAGTATATCATCGCAGGGGAAGCAGCGTCAATTCTTCATGCCGCATCCATGAGTCATTGGGGACTGTCCCCGGCGGCCCATTCTGCCGCCGGGCGGAAAACGAAATTTCCGGTTTCTCTTGTTACGCCGGCGCTGAACATGTATAATTTCACTAAAGGAAAACATCAGAATAAACGATTCGGACGAGTGAAAGGATTGATTTCCGTGAAAAAAGCAATGAAAGCTCTGCCGTTCCTGCTGGTCCTGTGCCTGGTGCTGGGAATCTCCGCCGGCATCGTTCGCAACGCGTCCGCAGATCAGGATGGTCACAATCGTTGGGCTATTCCGGATAAATACGGCGCATATCAGCTGGACGAAAACGGAAACCGTGTATATATCATGTTCTGGAGTAATGATATTATGGATATGTTCCTAGGAAGCACCGGATATCAACAAAGTCAAGCGTATGTTCCTAACACCAGAGGCATATTCTCCAGCAGCGAACAGGCAAAGCAGGTCGATACTTCCATCAGCAAAGCGCTGAGCACCGTGTCCGCCGGTATTTCCGAACCTGCCGGTTCCGATACCGGAAATATCGTCATCTCCGGCCCGCCGGCGTCGGTTGCCAAAGGCAATGATCATACGACCAATTCGGTCGATCTCAGCCAGAGTGTAATAAACGGAGATCTGAACTTGGCCCCCGGTGAAGCGATTGTCGCCGTAACCGCCGGCAATTTCTGGGTCGCGAACCGCACCGCCGGCGAAACAGGTGAAAACAGCGGCCTGAAAATCGTCCTCGGTAAAGAAAACATGACCGCGGAAGACTTTATGAACCTGCTCAAAGAGCTGAATCTGGGCGGGACTGACATGGCGGACCTCATAAATGACGAACTGCTGAACAGTGCCGGCGTCGGCGGTCTCGTTGTCACGCTGACGGATACGCCGAGTGGTATCCGGGTGCATCTGACATCCGAGTCCGGAAACAACTACTACCAGCTCTGCGGCTCTGTGATTCTGGACAACGGTTCCCTGATCCAGCTCGGAAATCCGGCGGATCATTCGGACACGGCCCAGCAGTTCGGCATGGTGCAGATGGATCCGCAAGATCCTTCCTCCGTCTGCTTTTTCAGTACCGTCGAGAACGAGGCGCTGGGTCTCTTCTACGGGGAGATGATCGTCTGCCGCTATATGCTGATTCAGAATGAGGAGGAGGGCGGAGCGCCGATCCTGTACTGGTTTGACGAAACCGGATGCCCCTGGGCAATCGGGGAATTGACGGAGGAACTGGATCCGGACGGCGAAATCCGGAACCTGTTCAAGGATCTCGGATATGAAAACGGCCTGCCCCTGGAGGCGGATCCCGATACGCTTACCGGAGATTATCTGGCGCATACCTTCAAACTGGTTGAGATTCAGCAGTATCCGGGCTGTTACACGACCGGCGTCGAACTGCTGCAGTGTGATTGCGGAATGCAGGTACACCGGATTCTTCCCGCGGCACACGTCCCCGGCCAGGCCGCGCCCGAAGATGAGATACCGGCAACCTGTACGACAGGGGGAAGCTATAACAGCGTCATCCGCTGCGTCAACTGCGGCGGCGTCATCCGATCGGAACCGGTTACGACCTCCGCCCTTGGCCACGATTTGGAACAGCATGCGGCCCGGGCCGCCACCTGCACCGAATCAGGTTGCAGCGCCTATGAGACCTGCCGGCGGGAAGGCTGTTCCTATTCCACCTACAGTGAAATCCCCGCCCTGGGCCACGAAATCGTGCAGCATGCGGCGCAGGTCCCCACCTGCACCGCGCCGGGATGCAGCGCCTATGAAACCTGTAGCCGGGAGGGCTGCACCTATTCCACTTACAGTGAAATTCCCGCCCTGGGCCACAACCTCGTACAGCATGAAGCGAAGGCAGCCACCTGCACCGAGCCGGGATGCAGCGCCTATGAAACCTGCAGCCGGGAGGGCTGCACCTATTCCACCTACAGTGAAATCCCCGCCCTGGGCCACGCTCCCGTACAGCATGAAGCGAAGGCAGCCACCTGCACCGAGTCGGGATGGAACGCCTATGAAACCTGCAGCCGGGAGGGCTGCGCCTATTCCACCTACACCGAAATCCCTGCCCTGGGCCACGCTCCCGTGCAGCATGAGGCGCAGGCCCCCACCTGCACCGAGCCCGGATGGGACGCCTATGAAACCTGCAGCCGGGACGGCTGCACCTATTCCACCTACGTCGAAATCCCTGCGGGCCACGACTGGGATATGGAAAAAGGACCTGATTGGGAATGGGATCCGGATGTTGAGAGCGGCACGATACGTGCTATTGCCTACTTTTACTGCACGAGAGATCCGGAGCATATGAATACACTGACAGACGAAGATCCTGTCACCGAGGATAACGTGCATTACCACGCCGAAGTAACGCTGAACGGAGTCACCTTCTC
>JAEEGL011785659.1_pt1 | contig 13696 bp, 11 predicted proteins | sample 9134231 | NCBI WGS metagenome assembly JAEEGL01 (sample SAMN16246548, study PRJNA631951) | gut metagenome | biome: gut microbiome; feature: rumen; material: fiber-attached | host: Bos | place: Iran: Karaj | collected 2018-10
ATGGTCGGAGTGAGGTGACTCGAACACCCGGCATCTTGCTCCCAAAGCAAGCGCGCTACCAACTGCGCTACACCCCGTTGTATTAAATCTTTAATAAATTATTTCTTTTTTGTTATTGCGTAGACGTCCGCTGCGCTTCCCTCAGAAACATAGTCGCACTGCTCGCTTGGAGCGCTTCGCATTGCTCCTTGTTTCTTCACCTCACTCGTACGCCTTCTTCTGCCACCGGCAGCGGCGTACTCGTTCGCCCAACTGCGCTACACCCCGATATGGCAAAGTCTTCGACTTTGCAGTGAAATTTTTGCTTCGCAAAAGTGAAATTGCCTTTCGGCAGTGAAATTCGTTTCTTCGAAACGAGTGAAATTCGCCTTCGGCGAGTTGTAGGGAAGCTTCGCTTCCGAACAATTTATTTTTGCTTATGAATTATACAATTATCGATTCGGTTTGTCAACCGAAGAAAAAGCAGCAGAAAAGTTCTGCTGCTTTTTGTTTTTTTAACCCTGCTTCATCTTTTTGCCGAAGCGAATCTGATTGACAATGAAGCCGATACCTACGATAAGCAGCAGCGGAATCAGGAAAATCAGCGCCAGCAAAACGGTGATAATTACTATCGGCAGGCCCTTGCGGCTCTTTTTGACCGTGCGCTCGGGTTTCGGTTCATCCGCGGATGCGGGACCCTGCTCGCCCTCTGCATAATAGGGCATTACGGGCAGAAGCGCGTCGTATGAATTGATACCCGAATTGTGTATAAGCGGCTCAACGAAATCGTAGAGCGAGTCGGAAACCTTAATGAGCTTTCTTACCTTTATGTGCAGAGCGTCGAAAATGGAATCGAGAATGCTGATAAGTCCCATCGCAATTCTGTACTGAGGCTCGTCGGGATTATAAAGGTTCTCACCGCCGTAGAGATTGAGCACCATTCTGACTATAAAGTCGGCAACGCTGTCGTCCTTTACAGCCTGCCAGTCCGCTTTCTTAAGGCCTGACTCCTTCTTCGTCCACTTGGCAACCGTGCCGATTTTAAGCTTGCCCAGAAGTTTTGCGAAGGGCTTGATAATCCAGCCGACTTTGTAGATGAGCTTCTTTTTGATGCTCATCGCCGTCGCCATCGTCGCAAAGGTTTCGATGTCACTGCCCGCGGCCTTGATCATATCCCTTATCATTCCGACAAGCTGATTGGCAAGGTAGTCCTGAAGGTTCATACCCTCAAGATCTATATTGACGGGCTCGGTGATAAAGTCGGTAGTTGTGCTGACCATTCCCCTGTCGGGATCCATTACTATTTTACGGATGGGACCGGGATAGCCGATAAGCGAAGCAGAGGCAATATCGTAGAAGTTGTTGCCTCTCTGAGATGTTATTTTGTCGATATCGTGAATATGGGTGTGGCCCGTGAGCATAAACTGAATGCCGAGATCGGCAAACTGCTCGCGCCTTACGTCATAGTCGCCGAACATATCGCCTTTGCCGATAAGCTCATAAATCGGAGACGGAGCTATCAGCGGGTGATGAGTCATGGCGATAATGAACTGACCGTTTGCCCTCGCGTCGTCAGCCTGCGCCTTAATCCAGTCATAGAGCTCGTCGGAAACGCCGCTCTTGCCGGAAAGGTTGCTGTCGTCGTTTATTGCGAACAGACGATAACCGTCGGCAAGCTGAACTATATACGACATGCTCTGACGGTGAACCGCAAGCGCCTCGTCGGGACCGAATTCGCGGTAAAGCTCAAAAAGCTCCTCACGCTTATATGCGGGAACCTTTATTCTCTCGCCGCCGTCATAGCCCCACGCCTCGCCGTCACCCTTATAGTCGTGGGTAGCGGTAAGAACATATACTCTCTTGCCCTGATTTTTCAGCCAGCGAAGCTGTTCAATCGCTTCCTGGTGCGCCCATTTTTCGCCCTCGTTGGTCGTGTCACCCGAGAGAAGCACGATATCGCCCGAATTATCCTTGGCTATCTGTCTGTATGCAGCGTCAAGCAGCTCCGCGCAGTTTTTCAGCAGCTTCTGACTTTTGGCGTTTGCCTTGTCGTAGGCTTCGCCGCTTGTGCCGACACGCTTGGAGAAATAATGCGTATCGGTTATATGAAAGACGGTCAAAGGTTGTCTTGCCATATTCTTTCCTCCTTATAAAGCTTTGGAGTCGATTTCTTCCTTTATTCTCTTAATGAATTCGTCAATGGTAGCCGCGCCCTCGTCACCGTTCTTTCTTGAACGTACCGCTACGGTGCCTGATTCGATATCCTTGTCACCGATAATAATCATATACGGTACCTTTTCCATCTGAGCGGAACGGATTTTGAAGCCTATCTTCTCGCTTCTGTCGTCAAGCTCACAGCGGACACCCGCGTCAAGCAGCTTCTGCATCATCTCGCGGCAGTAATCCTGATGTCTGTCGGCGATGGGAAGGAACTTGACCTGAACGGGAGCAAGCCATGTCGGGAAAGCGCCTGCGTACTTTTCGATAAGCAGCGCAAGAGTACGCTCGTAGCAGCCGATTGAAGTACGGTGAATGATATAGGGATTCTTCTTCTGTCCGTCGGAGTCGGTGTATTCCATACCGAACTTTTCGGCGAGCATCTGGTCAATCTGAATGGTGATAAGCGTGTCTTCCTTGCCGAAAACGTTCTTGATCTGAATGTCAAGCTTCGGACCGTAGAAGGCAGCCTCGCCGATACCGATTTTATATTCAAGACCGAGGTCGTCAAGTATCGTTTTCATAACACCCTGAGCCTCGTCCCACTGCTCGGGAGTTCCTATATACTTTTCTCTGTCGTTGGGGTCCCACTGTGAGAAGCGGAAGCTTACGTCCTCATAAAGTCCGATAGTCTTGAGCATATACTCGCAAAGCTCAAGGCATTTTCTGAATTCGTCCTCAAGCTGATCGGGACGGCACATAAGATGTCCCTCGGAAATCGTGAACTGACGCACACGGATAAGTCCGTGCATCTCGCCCGAAGCCTCGTTTCTGAAGAGAGTTGAGGTCTCATCATAGCGAAGCGGAAGGTCGCGGTATGAACGGGGCTTATTAAGATATGCCTGATACTGGAACGGACAGGTCATGGGACGAAGGGCGAAAACCTCCTTGTCCTTTTCCTCGTCACCTAAGACGAACATACCGTCCTTGTAGTGATCCCAGTGTCCCGAAATCTTGTAAAGGTCGCTCTTTGCCATAAGCGGAGTCTTGGTCAGCTGCCAGCCGCGCTTTGCTTCCTCGTCCTCAACCCAGCGCTGAAGAGTCTGAATAATCTTGGTGCCCTTGGGAAGAAGTATCGGAAGGCCCTGACCGATATAGTCAACAGTCGTGAAGAGTTCGAGCTCTCGTCCGAGCTTGTTGTGGTCGCGCTTTTTAGCCTCTTCAAGGGCGGTCAGATATTCCTCAAGCTCCGAAGCCTTCGGGAAAGCCGTACCGTAAACGCGCTGAAGCATCTTGTTCTTCTCGTCGCCGCGCCAGTAAGCGCCCGTGCATGAAGTCAGCTTGAATGCCTTGACTGCACCCGTCGACATAATGTGCGGGCCGGCGCAAAGCTCAGTGAATTCGCCCTGCTTATAGAACGAAATCTTTTCTCCGTTGTCAGCGTGCTCCTTTACAAGCTCATACTTGTAAATCTCACCGTTTTTCTCAAAATAGTCGAGCGCCTCCTGCGGCTCCATTTCGAATTTCTCAATCGGTAAATCCTCCTTGACGATTTTCTTCATCTCCGCCTCAATCTTTTCAAGGATTTCGGTAGTGAAGGTAATATCGCTGTCGAAGTCGTAATAGAAGCCGTTGTCAACTGCGGGACCTATGGCAAGCTTCGTTTCGGGATAAAGTCTCTTGACCGCCTGAGCGAGTACGTGCGAGGCAGTATGCCAGAAGGTCTTCTTACCGTCAAGGTCGTCGCCGAAGGTTACGATTTCAAGCTCGCAATCCTTCTCAATCGGAGTGCGCAGGTCGCAGTATTCACCGTCAATTCTGCCGCCGAGCGCCGCCTTATAAAGGCCCATGCCGATGCTCTTTGCAACGTCGGCAATGCTTACGCCCGCTTCGAACTCCTTAATGTCGTCTCTGAGTTTGATTTTAATCATTTTCTTTCTCTCCTCTCAATAATAAAAAGAAAAAAGCATTTCATCCCGAAAACAGGATGAAATGCATAATTTACATTCCACGGTTCCACCCGTATTGCGATTTCTCGCCTCTCATTAAACCTTAACGCGGTCAGACGGAGCGCCTTAATCAATGCTTTCGGCGTTCACTCGGGGGCGGTGTCCGGCGGGACTTTCGTGATTCCGTTTCAGCTAATCGGAATCTCTCTGCAACGAAGAACTGCGCCATTCTTCCCCTTCGACGTTTTCAAATGTCAAATATATTATACAATTAAAAATCTTAAAGTCAAGTTTTATTTCGCGGCAAGATATTCCAATGCCTTTATGTACCCGTCAAATCCGAGGCCGATAAAGTGCTCTTCGCACGCCATACCCGCATAGGAAACACGGCGGAATTCCTCGCGCCTGTTTATATCGGAAATATGCACCTCCACAGCGGGTATTCCGATCGCCTTGAGTGCGTCGAGAATTGCTACGCTTGTGTGAGTGTAGGCGGCGGGGTTTATAACTATACCGTCAACGCCTTCAAAATATGCCTTCTGAATGCGGTCGACTATATCGCCCTCATGATTGGACTGAAAGCAGTCAACCTCAAGCCCTAATTCATCGGCGCTTTTTTTAATCATATCAATCAAATCCGCATAGTCCGCTCCGCCGTAAATCTCGGGCTCGCGTATGCCGAGCATATTGAGATTCGGTCCGTTTACAACAAGTATCTTTTTCATTTGAGCACCTCTTCGATTTTTTTGCTTACACCGTCCACACTGCCGTTGCCGTCAATTTCATAATCGGCGAAAGCCCTGTACAGCGGCAGTCTCGTTTTATATAGCTTTTCAACGCCTTCGCTCTGAGAAAGCGGTCTGCCGTCGGTTGAAAGCGAGCTCGGGTCGCGGTTTATAAAAACAACAACGGCGTTCTGCTTTATTATATCAAAGTTTTCAGCTTTCGTCACGGCGCCGCCGCCCGTAGCGATAACTTTTCCGCTTAATTTGCATATATCGGACAGAACCTCGGTTTCAATTCGGCGGAAAACTTCCTCGCCGTCGGCTTTGATAATCCCGGCAGGAGTTCTGCCCGTGCGCTTTTCGATTTCGGAGTCGCAGTCAAGGAACTCTCTGCCGTAGAATCCGGCAAGCTTTTTACCGACAGACGACTTTCCGCAGGCCGGCATACCGATTAAAATTATGTTTTTCATTTGAAAGCCGATTTGCTTTAGAACCGCTTTTTCTTCGTATGAACCGATGTTCCTGTCCTGAAAAAGCTCACTTGCTATCCATGCCTGATCAACGAGCATTTCCAGTCCCGAAAATGCAGGAATACCGAGCTTTTCTGCGTCCAGGCAAAGCTTGGTTTTCTGCGGATTGTAAATAATATCAAAAACTGCAGAAAGTTGTGTAAAGCCTTCGAGCTTTACAGGAGAAACGAGGTTGTTCGGGTACATTCCTACGGGAGTTGTGTTTATAATTATATCTGCGTCGGAATGCTTTCCGATGTTTTCGTAATTGTTCTCGCCGCTTCGGGAGATAAAGACAATTTCCCCTGCGTTTAAATCCCTGCAGACCGCATTTACCGCAAGCGATGCGCCGCCCGTGCCGAGTATAAGTATCTTTTTATTTTCAAACGGAATTTTGCTTGAATAAACCAGCCCGGAAAAGCCGTAGTAATCGGTGTTGTAGCCGTACAGCCTGCCTTCGTGCCGCAGTACAGTATTAACGCTGCCGACCTTTTCGGCACTTTCGTCGAGCCAATAAAGGTACGGCATGACAGCCTTCTTATACGGTATGGTGACGTTTATTCCTTCCCAGTCGCCGTTTTTAAGAAAATCTTCAAGCTCGTTTTCATCCTTTTCAAAAAGCACATAGTCGGACAGCCCGAACAATCCGTGGATTGCGGGCGAATAGCTGTGTGTCAGTTTTTTGCCTAAAAGTCCGTACATTACGCCTCTTTCTGTTCTGCGGCGTGGCGCTCGGCAAGCTCCTTCTCGACCTGCTCGCGCTGAGCCTTGGAATACTTAATGAACATAAACGGAATGAGATAAAGAATCGAACCCAGAGCAGGCAGCAGCATGAACAGCGGCCACTGAGCCTTATAGAAAATTTCGGGCTGACCGGAAATACCCAGCTTTGCGTTGAAGCCGAGAGACGCGAGAACAATTCCTGCAAATATAGATTTCAACGCATCCTTAAGCTTATTGGTGAGGTTCTGCATCGAGTTGCTGACGCCCTCGGTACGCTTACCGGTTTTCCATTCCTCATAGTTTATCGCATCACTTAACAGTGCTCTCTGCGCGATACCGATAAGGTTGGTCGGCACGGATGAAATCGCCATTACGCAGATAACGGCAATCATTGAACGCGGACTGTTAAAGCCGATAAAGTATGCAATAACACGGCAGACCGTATTGCAGATCTGGGCAATTATAATGGTGTTTTTCATACCGCCGATTTTGTCGGAAATCTTAACTGCAAAAAACATCGTGACGGTCGAAATAACGCTTATGAGAATACCGTAATAGAACTGAGCCGTTGAACCGTTGATTTCCTTACCGTTAATATTAAGACTTACGCAGTAATCGAAGAAATATATCCACGGAATTGCGCTGCCAATAAAATCGACAAACTGAGCCAAAAGGAGAAGCAGGAGCATTTTATTATGAAACAGAGCCTTTATGTCCTCGATAAACGGTCTGTTTTCGGTATGTGTGAAGGCAACTCTCTCCTTCGTCTTATATGCAAAAGCGGAGAGCAGTTCGCCGCCGAAGCCAAAAACTATACCGAAAAACAGAAACAGAACGGTAATCTGTCTGCCCTGTGCGATGTGGGTTGCAGCTTCGATTTTATCGGCATTCGCTTCAACGGCGCCCTTTATAAGAGGTATCAGACTGATTGCGCCAATGCCTGCGCCGACGCCGATGTTAAGCCATTGAGACGTGCGTTCTCTCTCGTGGGAATGCGGCGAGATAAGCGCCATCATACCCCAGAGTGCGACATCCTGGAATGAGTATGTAAAATCCCATGCGAGGTAAATACAAATAAATATTACCATTGCCGCAGTTTCGCCGACGCCGAAGTCAACGAACATCAGCGCCGTGAGTATTCCTATAACTACGGGCAGCTTGCCGAGATACGGATGCAGCTTCTTGCCCGGCGCAGTCTTGCGTCTGTCGATGAGAGTGCCTACAATCGGGTCGTTGAGAGCATCCCATATCTTGGTAAAGCCCGTCAGAAATCCGACTCTCAGCGGATTAATTCCGATGATGTTTGTGCAGAAGTAGAAAATCCACTGGGTTACAAGCGCATAGGCCATATTCTGACCTGCGAGCGCAGTTGAATACGCTAAAAGCTCTCTGTTGGGCACGCAGCCCTCCTCAGCTTTTTTTGAAAAAGGATTCCAAATTTTCATATTATCCCGACCTTCTTTTTATTCTTTATCCCCGATATAAGTTCATTATATATTATTAATGCAATTATTGCAAACCAAAAAATATGGTGATATAATTTATATGAACACATCAGCTGTTCAAATTAATCTTTCTTACGGAGGAATAATTATGAGCTTAATTAAAAAGTGTATTGCCGAGGTTATCGGCACATGCGTACTCGTTACACTCGGCTGCGGCACTGCAATGCTTGTCGGCTGCGACGCGGCTAACGGCGGCGGTTATATTCTGACCGCTCTCGCTTTCGGTCTTGTTATCGTTGGTATGGCTTACTGCGTAGGCAATATTTCAGGCTGCCACATCAATCCCGCAGTTTCACTCGGCGTACTTATCAGCGGCGGAATGAAAATCGGTGAATTCTGCGCTTACGTCGTTTCACAGTGCATAGGCGCTCTTGCAGGCGCAGGCATACTGGCCGCAATTTTCGGCCTCGGCGGCGTTGAGGACAAGACGGGCGGCTTCGGTTCAAACGGCCTTGCAGGCGTTAACGGCAGTGCTGTTGCGGGACTTCTCGTTGAAATCGTGCTGACCTTCGTATTTGTACTCACCATTCTCGGCGTAACATCCAAGAAGGCAGGCCACGGCTCGTTCGGCGGACTTGTTATCGGCTTCACGCTGACACTCGTTCACATTCTCGGCATCGGTCTTACCGGCACATCGGTTAACCCCGCCAGAAGCTTCGGTCCCGCTCTCGTTGCAGCTTTCAGCGGCAACAGCGATCCCATCAAAGCTCTCTGGGTATTCATCGTAGGTCCGTTCGTAGGCGCAGCTATCGCGGCTGTTGTTTACAAGTTCCTTGAAAAAGAAAAGGCATAATATGAACTATTCATACAAGCCCAGCGGAGTTTGCGCTCAGAACATAAGCTTTGACATTGACGGCGATAAAATTACAAACGTCAGCTTTCTCGGCGGATGTAACGGTAACCTGAAAGCTATTTCGAAGCTCGTTGACGGTATGACGGTTGATGAGATTGAAAATAAGCTCTTGGGCAACACCTGCGGCTTCAAGCCGACGTCCTGCGCTGACCAGCTTGCGAAGGCTGTACGTCAGGCATACGAAAGCGCAAAATCCGAATAAAGACTATAAAGAAACACCCGAATTCGTAATGAATCCGGGTGTTTTGTTATGCCTTTTTATTTGTTGAACAGCAATCTCGTCGAGTTAATTACGCAGATTATGCAGACGCCCACGTCCGCGAATACCGCCGCCCACATCGGTGCAAGTCCGAGCGCACCGAGCACAATTACCGCAATTTTGACGGCTATGGCGATAATTATATTTGACTTGATAACTCTCATTGAACGGCGCGCAGATCTGACAGCCTTTACTATATTGCCGACATTGGAATTCATCAGCACCACGTCACCCGATTCAAGCGCCGCCGCAGTGCCGGAGCCCATGGCTATTCCGACATCCGCTTCGGCAAGGCTAGGCGTGTCGTTTATACCGTCGCCGACAAATGCCGTTACATATCCTTCACTCTTAAGCTGTTCAAGGTATTCGGTTTTCTGCTCGGGCAGAAGTCCCGCCTTATATTCCTTTAACCCACACTTCGCGGCTACCGCTTCGGCGGCTTTTTCGTTGTCGCCCGTGAGCATAACGACTTTGTCTATACCTGAATTATACAGTCCCTCGACCGCGCTCTTTGACTGTTCGCGAAGTCTGCCTGCAAGGCGGATTGCGCCGACAAGCTTACCGTCAGCAGCTACGTATATCTGAGCGCCGTCTATGTTTCCGACGTCAACACCGTTGGCTGCCATAAACTTTGCGCTGCCGCAGACAACCGCCTCGCCGCCGTATTTCAATTTAACGCCGTTTGAGCCGATTTCCTCGAAATCGCTTATTTTGCTTTCGTCAACATCGCCGTAAGCCTTTTTAACCGCGAAGCCGAGCGGATGAGTTGAATAACTCTCAGCGTGCGCCGCATAACGCATAACGTCGTTTTCACCGTAATTCTCTGCAGGAATTATTTCCTCAATTTCAAAGTCCGAATCCGTCAGCGTGCCCGTCTTGTCAAACAGAACAGCGTTGACGTTTGCGAGCGCTTCAATAAAGCGGCCGCCCTTGACTATAACGCCGTTTTTCGACTGGCCGCCGATAGCCGCAAAGAAGCCGAGCGGAACCGAAAGTACAAGCGCACACGGGCAGGAAGCTACGAGGAAGATGAGCGCACGGTGAATGTAAGTCGTCCAGTCGTGAGTGACGAGCGACGGAATTACCGCCAGAAGCACTGCCGCCGAAACAACAACGGGCGTATAGATGCGCGCGAAGCGTGTAATAAACTTATCAGCGTTGCCCTTGTTGGCAGATGACTGCTCAACAGTTTTGATAATTCTCGCTGCTGCGGAGTTTTCATATACCTCGACTGCCTTTAATTTAAGTGCGGTTGAGCCGTTGATACTGCCCGACAGAAGCTTCATTCCCGCCGTAACCTCAACGGGTACGGATTCGCCCGTAATCGCCGACGTGTCAACCGAACCGCCGTCAAAAAGCGCTTCGCAGTCAACGGGTATCTTTTCAAACGGAGCTACAAGCACCGTATCGCCGATTTTTATATCGTCGGAGTCAATCTGTACTATATTGCCGTTTGCATCGATAATTGAAGCATTATCAGCGGTAATTTCGTAAAGCTTTTCAATGGATTTTTTTGAGCGTTCGACGGCGTAATCCTCGACGCTCTCGCCGATTCTGAAAAACAGCGAAACCGCTGCGCCCTCGGCGCCCTCACCTATTGCGAATGCGGAAACTATGGCGACAAGCATAAGCAGATTTTCGCCGAGTTCCCTGTTTTTCAGCTCCTCAAGCGCTTCGGGGATAAGCTCGTAGCCCGAAAGCAGAGTTGATAAGATAAAGAAAGCAAGCTTTATATTCTCGCCGAAGAAGGGCAGAAAGCCCATTATAAGCAGTATTAAAGAAGCAACTGTAAAAACAATGCCGACAGCCTTTTTCGGACCGCTCTCTTCGTGTTCATGCTCTTCGCCGAGTTCCAGCTTTGCCGCCTTTTCACAGTGCTCACAGCCGCATGCGCAGCTGTCGTGGCAATACTCATGTTCGTGTTCGTGATTATGATTATGTTCGCTCATCACATAACACCTCCGAGTCTGTGCATAATATGCTCAAGTCCCTGATCGAAAATCGTTCTTACATGGTCATCGTCAAGGGTGTAAACCATTTCCTTGCCGCGGCGCGTTGCCTTAACAAGTCCCGCCGTGCGAAGCACGCGAAGCTGATGCGATATCGCGCTCTGGCCCATTTCAAGCGCCTCGGAAAGATGGTAAACGCACATCTCCCTCTCTAAGAGAGCTGCGAGAATGCGTATGCGCGTGCTGTCGCCGAAGACCTTGAAAAGCTCGGCTAAATCGTACATCATCTCAATATCGGGCTGTTCGGTCAGCACACAGCCGTCCTCAGCCTTGTGAGAGTGCCTTTTTGCCATTTCGTTTTCCTTAACGATAGCTTTGTCGAGTTCCTTTTTAATTATATAATCACTCCGTTCTGAGTCAATTTCTTAAATGAACGTATGAATATATATTCATATGTTTGTATTTATATTATCACCGTTCAAGGTGATTGTCAAGGGGAAGCGGTAAATTTGAGTTTGTCGGGCAGATTTTAATTACAAATTGTGCGTAGGGCGGCATGCCCACATGCCGCCGCAAAGCTGTGCGGTAAACTGACGGCGGGGTGAGGGCACCCCGCCCTACGTTCTATAATTATTTATAATTATCCCTACAAACTCCGATTTGATTTTGACAAAATAATACTTAATATTCTAAATTTTCCTATTATATTCCGAGCGGTTCTCCATATATTAATGTTGCAGCACGACGCTGCACGGAGGTAATGATGAAGTACGTTTTTAAGATTATAAGCCTTATCGGACTACTCTTAACCTCTGTTATATTCGGAATAGTGTTTATGGGTACAAAAAGCATACCCGACGAGATTCATCTTGTCGGCAGCGATACGCTGAATGTCGGCAGTATATTTGAATTTCATGTCAACGACGAGAATCTTGTTTCTGCAAAAACGGCGTTTTCGCCCGTCGGACCGCAGAACGATATTTCAAGTCAGTACACGCTTAATTTTACCCTGCTGAATGCTATTCCGATTAAATCCTCAAGCGTTACCGTTTCAAAACGGCAATACGTTGTGGCAGGCGGCGAGGTTTTCGGAATAAAGCTCTATACCGACGGAATTATGATAGTGGGTATGGATGATGTAACTGACGGACAGTCATCCGTTAACCCCGGCAGGCTTGCCGGTCTCGAGTGCGGCGACGTTATAACCGCTGTTGACGGCGTGCGCGTAAATAAGGTCAGCGAAATCACGGATTACTTTCAGAATTCAACGAAAAGCAATATAAGATTAAGTGTTTCAAGAGACGGGAGGCCGTTCGAAACCGATATTAATCTTATTCGCTCCGAGAGCGACAACAGTAATAAGGCAGGTCTCTGGGTAAGAGACAGTACTGCCGGCGTGGGAACCGTTACCTATTACGACAAGTCGAGCGGTGTTTTCGCAGGACTCGGACACGCAGTGTGCGACGTTGATACCTGCAAGCTTATGCCTATGCTGTACGGCGATGCCGTCGGCGCAGTCATTAACGGCTGCTACAAGGGCTCGGATGCGGCACCCGGCGAGCTTTGCGGCGTATTTACAACGAGGAGCCTCGGCAGTCTATACAAGAACAGGGAAAACGGAATTTACGGCAGGCTGAAGTCGTCCGTAACGGGCGACGAAATACCCGTGGCAACCCGTCAGGAGGTCAAAACGGGACCTGCGCAGATTATATCGACAGTGGATAGTGAAGGACCTAAATATTACGACGTTAAGATTACAAGACTGACGGGCTTTGATACGAGAACTGACAAGAATATGATTATCGAGGTAACCGATACCGACCTTATAGCAAAAACAGGCGGTATAGTTCAGGGAATGAGCGGAAGCCCGATAATTCAGAACGGAATGCTCGTCGGAGCGGTGACGCACGTGTTTGTGAACAATCCGAAGCAGGGCTACGCAATATTTGCAGAAAGCATGCTGGAAACCTCACAGGCGCTTGAAAAAGAGCTTGAAGCCGATAAAGCTTCATAAAAAGCAGTGCGCGGAACGTCTTTGTTCCGCGTATTTCTGCATTCTTAAAAAATCTTAGTCATTTTTTGTATATGCTATTGCCAAATTTTGCCATTAATGTTAATATATGGCAGAAACAAAAATAACGGAGGTACAAAAAATGGAAAAGACTCTTAAAGTGATGCTGGTTGCGGAAGGGAACGATTTTTCGAAGAATTGTGCAGAAGCACTGCAGGATTTGGGATTTGAAGTCATAACGGCAAAGAAGGACGGCGCTCAGGTTATCAAGAGCTTCAGGCTCGAGAAGCCCGACGTGCTCGTGCTCGACGCATTTATGCAGAACGTTGACGCTCTCGGGGTATTAAAGGAGCTCAAGGGTTCGGACAGTCCGACCGACGCGCTGATAATGGTTATGTCGGCGGTCGACAATCAGCGCTTCGAACAGGAAATACTCGCCTCGGGCGCGGATTACTATTTTCTCAAGCCGTTTGATATCAATATGATGGCCCAGAGAATACGCCAGATGACGTCGTGGACACAGACTGCTGACAGTCCGACATCGCGCAAAAACGACCTTCAGGTCATAGTAAGCGATATTATGCACCAGATAGGCGTGCCCGCGCACATCAAGGGCTATCAGTACTTGCGCGAGGCGATACTGCTGTCAATTGACGACGGTGAAATGATGGCGAGCGTTACGAAGCTGCTCTACCCTACCGTCGCAAAGAAGTTCGCAACAACACCGTCGCGCGTTGAACGCGCGATACGCCACGCCATTGAGGTCGCGTGGGACAGAGGCGACGTCGACGTTTTAAGCTCATACTTCGGCTACACCATACAGAGCGCACGCGGTAAGCCGACGAATTCGGAGTTTATCGCCATGATAAGCGACAAACTCCGCCTTCAGCTGAAAATCTCGTAGCGTACATAAATCGGAGGTTGTCGGGGAGTTGTCTGTGAACATTTTACCCCAACCTCCCCTTGTCAGGGGAGGTGTCATTTTGCCTTTGCAAAATGACGGAGGGGTAGTCAATTTGCAGTATTATCAACCTTTACTACCCCTCAGTCAGCCTTCGGCTGACAGCTCCCCTGACA
>JAEEGL012914496.1_pt1 | contig 13696 bp, 7 predicted proteins | sample 9134231 | NCBI WGS metagenome assembly JAEEGL01 (sample SAMN16246548, study PRJNA631951) | gut metagenome | biome: gut microbiome; feature: rumen; material: fiber-attached | host: Bos | place: Iran: Karaj | collected 2018-10
AAACCGTCGAAGTTCCATGTCTTGAGGAACATCTTAAGCAAATCTTTGGTGTACGCATCCGTCACTTCGCTTACCGGTGACAGATACCAACTATCCCACCATGTGATATACTCGTGTGCCCACTCGTCGGTCAACAGCAACATCTCCGGGTGCTCTTTCACCAGCTTCGTATCCGGGTCAGCCGCCAACGGAGCCCACCACAGTTTGGCCTTCAGGCCGCGTTTGTGGATCTCATCCGTGATATGACGCATGTCTTTGTCGCCACCGGGGAAAAGCTCATTGGTATTCCAATCACCTTCCGCAATCTGGTATCCGTCATCTACGTCCACCCAGGTAAAACCGAGTTCCGCTACTTTGTCCAGCGTACCCAATACCATGTCCATCTTGAACGGACGTCCGTATCCCCATGCGCACCAAACCGGCTCGAATGCCTCCGGCTCGGACGGTTTCATCTCCACGCCTTCATTCGCCTGCATGTACTCCGAGAAAGTACGAAGCGCAGTAAAATAGTCTCCTTTGTGCGTATAGCGGAATGCTTTGAAGCAACGCAGCGTATCGCCTGTTGCCAACTCTTTCGGCTCCGGCAACTCATAATGGAGTGCCATCGACACCTTGTTGTCATACCGCTTCCACGCTACCGGCATCGAGATCATGCGGAGCACCGGCTCAAACAGACCGATCGCCACACCGCCGTCACGCTGCCATAAGTCCACTACCGGAATACCGCCTCCGTAGTCGGAGTTGTTCATGCCCAGGTAGTTCTCTTTCTCAAATCCCTCTGTCACCGGAAGCACCCAATCCAAACGGGCGTTGGTGCTGCTCGGCTGGAGCGACCAAACAACCGAGTCCTGCGCCTCCACCTCTGTACGGCACAGTTCATAGCCCTTCACCGTCACCGGCTTGCCTTCGTTCACGAAATACGTCTCTACAACCTCCAGACCTTCCACTCCTTCTACCGGAGTAACGGTCTGGTGTTTGCTCACGCGCAAGCCGTTCTCGCTGTACGGGAACGACTGCATATCCGCTTCGGCGCATATCAAACGCTCGGTGTCCGGCTTCGGCGCACAGGCTGCTAAAAGGACAGCGGCAATAATGTAAAGTGACTTTTTCATTACTTATACTGCGTTAAGATTCGTTCTGCGTTATCGTGGTACATCTTCTTGAGCACCTCATCCGGCAGATTGAAACCCGACAGCGCCCAATGATATCCGTACTCCGGTACATAGAAGTGCTCATCGTTCGTCTCCAGCACGCGGAAGATGTTACGATACATCTCTGCATCCATGCCGTTATCCGTACCGAACAACACGCGGTCCTGATATTTAATAAGGAACTCACGCGTAGCGCGCGGCGTGTGCGCGGACTCGGCTACACGTGCCGAGATATCGAAATACATATTCGGATACTTATCCAGCAGCGCACCCAGACGCGGCAGATCGTGCGTCATGTTCAGGTAATGGCACGCAATGAAAATCGCCTCCGGATTCTCACGTACGGCATTCTCAAACGTCTCCATCAGCTTATCATAACCGTGGCAATTCGTCGTATCCACATGCCACGTAACCGCATTGACCAATCCGTCATTCGTCTCATCCATAGGCAGATACATCCAGTACGGCTCTGCGATATGAATACTGATCGGCATCTTGAGTTCAGCTGCTTTCTGAATCAGCGGTTTGATACGCGGATCGTCAATATGAATATCCTTACCGTCCGCCGGACGAGCATACGTATCACCTTCGCCTTTGTCGCCCAACTCACCTACGCCGACAGCGCCCATCTCATGGTAACGCTCCAGCGTCTCACAGGCTTTCGCAATGCCTTCCGGTGTATCAATATCCGTATAATCGAAGCAGCACCAGAAGCGGAAATGGTCTTTGTACGGAGCGTACAATTCCACATACTCCTCAAACGGGCGACCGATCCATGAGCAGTGCATAACCGCCGTATTCAGCACACCGACCTTATCCATCGTCTCGCACCACTGCGCTACCTCTTCTGCATTCGCAGCATAGTCATGTGCATGCATATCGATAATGTCGAACTTGGCACGCTCCACATAGGTAACGGGGATATTGTTGATCACCTGCGGATTAAACTCCGTCAGTAGAATCTTGTCCGCCGGATTAGCAGACGATTCGGTACTTGCCTCAGGGGCACTACATGCCGCCAATACCAGTGCGGCGCTAACGAAGAAGAATAACTTTTTCATAGTATTTCTAATTTCGGTTGCAAAGTTACAACTTTTTTTTCATATATATACTATATATTTATATGTTTTACAGCATATTTTACGTGATTTTAACAACTAAGGCACATATATTCAATATATTACGAAACATAAAATGTTATTTCGTAACATTTCGAAAAACACGAACGAAACTTTTTTATTTGCATGTTTCGAAAATATTTCGTACCTTTGCACTCGATTTTGAAACTACACAGCCATGAACTCATCTTCCGCAAAAGAACGTAGAGCGCTGATTCTGCGCTTATTGGAGCAAAAAGACGAAGTGCTGGTTACTGAATTGAGTCGGGATACCGGTATTTCGGAAGTGACGATTCGAAAGGATCTGACCATCCTTCAAAACCGTCACCTGCTGCTGCGCACCCGCGGCGGTGCCATGCGCAAGCCGGTGGAGAACCAGAACGAAGACACCGCCATCTCCAAAAAACAGATGTTTAACTTCAAGGAGAAAGAACGCATCGGAATCGAAGCCACCAAAATGATCAAAGAAGGTGATTTCATTGTGCTGGACTCCGGTACTACGACCCTCGAGATCGCCAAACATCTGGACATGTTCCAGCACTTGCGCATCTTGACCAACGCGATGAACATAGCTACCGAACTGGTCAAGTACAACCGCTTCGATGTCGTGCTGCTTGGCGGTAACGTACGCGCCAAGAGTCTCTCCATGGTCGGCCCGCTGGCCCTGTCCGTTCTCCGTAATTTCAGCCGATACAAACTGTTCCTGGGCGTGGACTCGTTCTCCATTGAAAACGGAGTCTCCACACCGAGTATGGAGGAAGCGCTGCTCAACCAGATCATGATTCAGCAAGCCGACCAGGTCATCGCAGTCTTCGACTCGTCCAAATTCAACAAACGCAGTTTCGTACATATCGCTGACACCAAAGAGATAGATACCATCATCACAGATCGCGCAATCCCGACCGGCATGACCTCCAAACTGAAAGCCGCAGGAGTGGACGTGCGCATCGTATAAAACCCTCCTTATCCCAAAAAGAATCAGCCCGCCAACGCGAGCTGATTCTCTTATACGGTCAAGCCTCCAGGGCTTGCCGCCGGTAACTACTTACTGAACCTGTACACCCATCATGTTGTAAACCTTGCCGTCTCGGAGGATGAACAGCTGTCCGTCACGAATGAACTTCTCGCCATCCTTCACATTCTCCACTACGGTATTCTCAATACCGGTCGGCGGTGTGTGCGGCGTGGTACGTTTCACTTTCATCGTATTGATGAGCTTGACATTGCCGTTTTTGTCCGCTGTATAGGAATTCATCTCGATACAGTCCGCTTTCACCGTGAATTTCGTGAACGACGGAGCACCCGGTTGACCGAAGAAACCGGTGAACAGATCGAAATAGTTCTGTACCAAGTGCTTGTTGTAGTACTCCTCCATCTTGGCACGGCTGTACGGATCATAACGTTTGCGACCGCAGGTAGCACCGATGAAATAGAGCGTACCATCGTCCGTTACATACTCACCGTTTTTGTATCCGGTCATGTTGGCACTGTGACCACCGGCTGTAACCGTATCCACATTGCTTACCGCGCCCTCTACAACCGTACGGGTCCACGGGTCAACCGGACCAATCACCTCGTAGCAGTGGTCATGACCTTGGATAGCGAGGTCAATCTGGCAGTCGGCGAAGATCGGCAGCATGATGTCACGGAACATCGGAGTCTCCTCATCTACCGAGTGACCCGAACCCGAGAAGATATTCTTGTGCGCCAATGTCACACGGTATTTGACATTCGGATGCGCCTCAACCTGATCGTAGAACCAGTTCTTAAGATCGGTGGACAGATAGGTCGAACGACGAGCCGAAGCACTACTACCGCTGGCACGCCACCAGTCTTGGAGCGAATAAACCAGGAACAGCACGTCACCATAAACGAAGCTGTACGTGATACCCTCGAACTGCGGTTTGGTCTTGGCTGCCTGGTTGAATGCGTTGTCGGTATTGAAGTGGTACGTATAGTTGAAGTTATCACTGTCATCGTGGTTACCGTCCGTCGGTACAATCGGCATCTTCATGATCACCGGTTTGATACTCTCTTCGAACCAACGCTCCCACTCCCACTCGGAGTTGGCGTTCGTACCGGTCTCTACGAAGTCACCCGGGAACAGGCAGAAACGTGCATCACCGGCATGAGCCGCAGCCGCGGTGGCACACCAACGCGCATTATCCACATACTCCTGATCCATAATGTGGCTATCCGTCATGTAGATGAACGAGTATTCACCTTGCTCGGCGTCCATGGTACGGAACTGAGCAATCTCACTCCAGTGACCTGCGAAACCGACACGCCAGCTGTATACTTGACCCGGTTGCAGGTTCTCCGCAATCGCCTTATGGCTGACATAGGTGAACTTGGTCTTGGGATCAATCTTAGCCGCCTTAATGATACCGGATGTCGAAACAGCATAGTTCAGCGGTTTCGTAGTCGTCGGCGTAGCATTGATGGTGATAACACCGTTACCCTGCTCAAAATCAGCAGCAACTGCATCCGCTTTCGCTACCAACTGTACCGAACCTTGTTCGATACCTCCGTTGGTGAACCATGCAAACGCCATACGCGTCGACGGGTCACCGTTGATATTGGCGATCATGTTATACGGCTCCTCTTTCGGAACCAACTTACCGGCAGCCGCATTCATCTCAGCGATCTTGCCTGCGATACTCGGCAGGTCGCTCTCCGGGTTGAGAGAGTCAATACGCGCAGCCTCTTTCGCAATCAGGAACGGCATCCAAGACGGAACCGTATAGTCCTCCTGCTTGTACATCGTATCGGCTGCCAGCACCTCATCCGGATACTTGGTCGGCGGAATAGGAAGCACTACCACTACAGCGAAGTCGGTAAAATTACCGTCCACGGTCGTCACACGTACAATCGTCGTGTCCTCTGCCAGACCGGTGATACCACCGTTGTCATCTACCGAAGCGATCGTCGGATCGTCAATCGCCCACATGAGGCGTTTGTTGGTAGCGTTCGCCGGTGCGATGATAGCGGTGGCACCCACTACCTGCTCCTTGATCACAAACAGCGTGTCTTCGTAGATCTCCACACCCGTTACCGCAACAACTTGCGCATTCGGGTTGTATTCATACGCACCTACATCTACCCCGTTACCTACCGGACGTGCTACACCTAAGATATCCGTAGCCGGTGCTTTGTCAGCACGACCTTGGTCAATCAGCGGAGACGTGGACAGCAGCGACCAATCGGCTGCACGCATAGCAGCGATCTCACCTGCATTCTGCGGAACACCGACAAACGTAGTCGGGTTGTTGAACTGCGGACCGTCTGCGTCCATGTTGTTACGCGACATGCTATACGAGGTGAACGATTCACCGTCGAATCCTTCATCCGCCCAGTTATTACTCGAGCCGTTGCTCTCGCCGCTGATGAAGTTAGCCGGATCGGCATCACCTTCTTCGTCACGGTTGCCCCAGAATACGGAGTTATACACCTGATCTACCGAGTGAATACCGGCGTATTGCTTACCTTGGTTGTTAACCACCGTACAGTTCTCTACCAAACCACCGGCTTCATTATAAATACCCGCAGAACCGGGCCAACCATCGACTGAACAAGTGTTGTTGTACAACACGGTGTTACGGATGATACAACCGGCATTGTGCAGACGAACAGCACCGTACTTACCACTGTTGCCACGTACAATACAGTTCTCCATCACGGCGTTCTTGTACAGATATGCACCACCACCGCTACTTGTCGCTTCGCACAACTCAATAGTGGTGTTACGGATAATAGCCGGAGTAGCTGCATTGCTTGCATTCGCATATACACCGCCACCGCCGGAACCTTTACAGTTACGGACAATACAATGGTCCATAATTACATTACCACGGATGAACGCGCCACCGCCTTCACCTGAATATTCTGTATTCTGGAGTATTAATCCTTCAATTAGAGTCGGGTTTGTACAATCGTTGTCATATTTGACGATAAGGAACTTACCTAGACCAGTACCATCGAGGATGGACTTATAATTCTCGATGTCCCGTGTACCAGTTGTAGCATTATAACCACCGCGGATGCTCACACCGTCCTTCAAAGATATGGTCTCGTTATACGTACCGGCAGCAACATACACTTCATCACCGGATGAGGAAGCATTAACTGCCGTTTTTACACTGGCTTTCGCGGTTGCCCAACTCAAACCATCGTTCGCATTGTCGCCCGTAGGAGCAACATACCGAACCGTTGCTGACGCGCACAACGCTGCTGTGCAGGCCGTCAATAGGAAGAATAGTTTTTTCATGCTGGTTAATTATTTGGTTGTTTCTTGTCCTAAGCTGTTGAATATACGACCGTCGCGCAAGATATAGAGCTGACCGTCACGCAGGAACTTCTCTCCCTCTTTCACCGCCTTCGGTGTTACCACACCCTCGTGCAGATCGGTCACCGTGTGCTCACGGTTGCGTACGATACGCATCGTATTGATCAGCGTCACATTACCTTCGTCGTCATCGGCCGTGTACGAGTTGAACTCCAGACAGTCTTCTTTCACCGTGATCTTGGTGAACGTCGGGGCTTCCGGCTGACCGAACATACCCGTGAACAAATCAAAGTAATTCGGCACATTGTGGTGCTTGTCGTCGAACAGTTTCGACAAATCATCCGTGTACTCGTTCTCCATACGCTGACGAGTATGCGGATAATAGCGCTTGTGACCACAGGTCGCACCGATGAAATAGAACGTACCGTCATCGGTACAATACGTACCGTTCTTATAACCCGTCATGTTCTTGTTCGTACCGCCTTCCACGATTTCACGATCCGAAATAGCCTCCATGATCGGCGTCAGGTTATCCGGATCAACCGGACCGATTACCTCATACGTATGGTCGTGACCCTGCAGCGCTACGTCGATCTCACACTCCTTGAATATAGGAAGCATGCAAGTACGGAACAAAGGAGGATCCTCATCCGTCGAGTGGTCCGAACCCGAGAACAGGTTGAAGTGTGCTAACGATACACGGAAATGCGTATCCGGGTTGTCATGACACTGCTGACGGAACCAGGTACCTACGTGATCCGACAAATAAACAGACCAACTGCGATACAACTGGTCATAACTCTCACGCCAGAAATCCTGCATCGAGAACACCAGGAACAGTACATCACCGTACACAAAACTGTACGTGATACCCTCAAACTGCGGCTTGTCCGTCACATTCATATTAAAGAAATTATCCGTATTGAAGTGATACGTGTAGTTGATGTTCGGGCTGTCATCGTGGTTACCGTCCGTCGGTACGATCGGCATCTTCAAAATGACCGGCTTGAACGACTCCTCAAACCAACGCTCCCACTCCCATTCGCAGTTATTGGCGTCTCCGTCCTCAACGAAATCACCCGGGAAGCAGCAGAACTTGGCATCCGGCACCGTGTTCACAGCCGCCAATGCACAACGACGTGCTTCGTCCACATACGTCTTGTTCATGATATGACTATCACTCATGATGAGGAACGAGAACTCGCCTTGCTCCTCATCCTCGGTGCGGAACTGAGCGATATCGCTCCAATAGCCCGGGTATCCGACACGCCAACTGTATGCCGTTCCCGGCAGCAGGCCCTCTGCCAACGCTTTGTGGCTCACGTATTTATAACGCACGCCTGCACCCAGGCCGGAAGCATTTCGGATATAAGTGCACTTACCGGCATATCGCAACAACTTGGTCGTCTCCGTGTTCGCCTGCAGAACAATCATATCCTGTGCCGCATCAAAATCCGCTGCCGTCGCATTCTCCATCGGCAGAATCTGTACCACACCGTCCGTAATGCCCTCGTTCGTGAACCAGCAGAAACCCATACGACTCTTCGGGTCGCCGTTAATGGTGGCTACCATGTTATACGGCATCTGCTTCACCTGCAAACCGGCCACCGCGTCTACCAAGGCCTGTAAGTTAGCCTGCGTAGCACTCGCCACAGCTGCTTTCTTGGCGACCAAGAACTGCGTGTACGTCGGCACCGTATAGTCGGCTTGCGCATACAGCGTGTCCGCCAACACCTCCGCCGGATCCAGTTCTTGCACTCCTGCATACATACCGAACGGCATGCAGCAGATCATCAATAAGTAAAAAAGTTTCTTCATTAGTGTATTATTTTAAGTTCATTGAATTTCTCCGTTCGGCCGTTCTCATACACCTTGAACGACTCGATCAACAAATGGTCTTTTTTCACCGTCACACGGGTGTAACTCGGCGCACCCGGTTGCGTGAACAGACCGGTAAACAGGTCGTAATAATTCTCGACCTGATGGATATGCTTGCTTGCATCCATCTCCTCACGAGTCAACGGGGTGTAACGTTTCGCACCGCAAGTAGCACCGATGAAATAGAGCGTACCGTTTTTTACATTATAGGTATTCCCGTCTATATCCTCCGTCAACGGCTTGCAGTTGTCCGGATCAACCGGACCGATCACTTCATACGTATGGTCATGACCCTGCAGCACCAGATCCATCCGACATGCTTTCATCACCGGCAACATCGTCTTCCGCATCAGCGGCGTCTCTTTGTCCCGCTGGTGATCCGAACCCGAGAACAGGTTCTTGTGCACCAATCCTACATGCCATTCCGCCTCGGGATGCGCCGCTACCTGCTCCTTGAACCAACCGCCCAAATCGCGGGTGAAATACTCCGAACTCAACTCCCGCATATCGTACTCACCGCGCCAGAAATCCTGCATCGAGAACGCAATCAGCAACAGATCGCCATACGCGAAACTATAATTGATACCCGCAAACTGCGGACGCACCTTCGTCACTTGATTAAAACTCGTATCCGTATTGAAATGATACGTGTAGTTCAGCAGCGGACTGTCATCATGGTTGCCGTCTGTCGGTACAATCGGCATCCGCAGGATCACCGGCCGCAGCACTTCCTCGAACCAACGCTCCCACTCCCATTCGCTGTTGTTCTCTGTGCCTGTATCCACGAAATCACCGGGGAAAACACAGAAACGTGCGTTCTTCTCATTGCGCGCAACCGCCTCCGCACACAGGCGCGCTGCGTCTATATATTCCTTATTCTGTATATGACTGTCCGTCATATAAATGAACGAGAACTCACCCTGCTCCTCATCGGCCGTGCGGAAAGAGGCCCACTCACTCCAGTGTCCTTCATACCCTACACGCCAACGGTACTCCGTTCCCGGCTTCAGGTTCTCGGCCAGCGCCTTATGACTCACATACCGAAACGCGGTGTTCTTATCAATATGCGCGGCTTTCAACAAACCCGAACTCGAAATCGCATAATGCAACGGCACAGTCGTCGTTGCTGTAGCCGGAATGCTGAACTTCGGTTTCTGATGGCTGACTGCTGAAGGCTGAAGGCTTCCTTCATAAATCTCCACCACTCCCTTCTCCACACCTTCGTTCGTGAACCAGCAGAATCCCATTCGGGTCTTCGGGTCTCCGTTAATAGTCGCCACCATGCAATACGGCTCTTCCTTGTCCTGCAGCACAGACGGATCGTTCGTCTGCAGATACGTCATAAACGAAGGCACCGTATAGTCAACGGTCGTGTACAACTTATAGTCCTCCGCCTGTTCCCGTTTGGCCGCAGGAGCCATCTTCGCAATGCGATGCGTCGGTTTGCCCACACTATAATCGGCTGCCAGCATAATAGCCTGCTCCGCCTCATTGAGCGGCACACCGTAGAACGTAGCCGGGTCACGGAAATGCGGACCGTCTGCCGCCTCATTGTCCCCGCTCAACCACGGCTGCTCGAAGAAATGTGCCTCGAAGCCCTCATCGGCACGACTCATGCCCGACTCGCTCTCGTCCGACACATAATTGCTCGGATCCACAAACCCGTACTCATTGCGGTTACCCCACATCGTGCAGTCATACACCGAACTCTCCGAGTGAATACCGCCGTACCGGTCACCGTAATTATGAGCAATAACACAGTGCTCCAACGTACCGTCGAAATTTGCCACACCTCCGGCATCCGGCCACATATGTCCTGTAGCCGTGCAGTTATGAATCACACAATTCTCCAATCGTGCCCCTAATGCCGACGCCTCCGGCAGATCGCCTTTAATCAACACACCGCCGCATTGCAGTCCACTGCAACCGCGCACGACACAATGCCGCATCGTCACCTTACCGCGCAACCATGCCGCACCACCGCGTTCGTTATGACGCGCGTTCTGCAGCACGAAATTCGCGATCAGTGTCGGACGCACCATATCCTGCTCGCACGTCACCAAACGCGCACCCAGACTCTTACCGTCCAGCACCGTCAGACCATCCGGAAAACGACTCATGTACTCGTCCTGGATTGTCCAACCGCCAATGATCGTAATGCCGTCTTTGAGTTCGATTCCCTCGTAGTAAACACCCTCTGCTACATACAACGTATCACCCGGCTTGCAGTTGTCGATACCCAGCCTAATCGTAGCTTGCGCTGTTTCCCATGAACGGCCGTCATTGCCGTCCAAGCCGTCTTTCGACACATACCACGTAGCCGCTGACGCATTCAACGCCAGCGCTACGAGGGAAACAATATAAAAAAATCTTTTCGTCATCTCGAAATCTCGAAATCTCGAAGTCTCGAATCAACTCCAACCGAATCGCTCTCTACCGATCTTCTCCACATCCTCACGGCATGTGAATGCGGTCGTACCACCGGCTGCCGTCGTATTCACAGCACCCGTCATGTTACCGTACTCTTGGCACTTATCCAACGGATCACCGGCTGCCAAACGGGTAATGAAACCGCTATTGAAACTGTCACCGGCACCGATACAATCGACTACGTTCTTGTTCAGCAACGCTTTCTGCATGCGATCCGGCTCACCCTTACGCATCAGCAGACTGCCCTTACTGCCGCATTTGATGACAGCCGCATTGGCGTACGGACGAATCTTCTCTACCGCCTCTTCCAGCGTCTCGCTGCGCGTCAAGAACTTCAACTCCGTCTCGTTCGGCATGAACACCGTCAGCATCGGCAGTACTGCCTTATAATCCAAATCCCAAGTCTCTGTCGGATCCCACTGGCTGTCCAGCGAAGTAGTCACACCGTTCGCTTTGCAGAGTTCCAAAATCTTCATCAAGTCGCGCTTCACACCGCTTTGCATGAAAATAGACGAGATATGAATGTGCTTCGCCTCTTTGAACACCTCCGGGTTAATATCCTTGAGTTCCATATAGTCCATCGAACCCTGATACGTCAGGTTCGCACGGTCCTCGTCATAACTCATACAGATCGTAGCACCCGTCGCATACTTGTCCTGACGAATCAGATAGCGCGTATCCACGCCTTTCTTCTGCAGACTCGTCTCAACCAAGTCACCGAAACTGTCATTGCCGATCATGCCGCAGAATGCCACCTTGGCACCCAAAGCCGCAGCGTTCGCAGCAAAAATAGCCGTCGAGCTACCCAGCGTCAGCGTCATTTGTTTGGCAAACTTCTCTTTGCCGATCTCCGGTTCACTCTCGATCTGATTCAAGATCAAATCCACATTCAATTCGCCTAATGCGATGATATCAAACTGTTTCATAGTATTACATTCTTGCTTTAAAGAAATTCATAATTTTGGTCGTCCATCCTTGCGGATAGTCGTGTTGCATCTCCGGCGCAAACACATACTCCTTATCGCTCTCCGGCGTCAACAAGTTATTAAACGGCGCGATATTCGTATGTGGAGGACAGGTGCCGTCTTGCAACCCGCTCGAGGCCAACACCGCTGCGGAAATCTTCGTCGCCAGATTCTTCGTATCGAAGTAACTCAAAAACGCGTACATCTCCTCATCCGTCATACTTCCCTTGTTCGCCTTGGCCGTCTCTGCCGGCCAACTGACGATCTTGAAGTAGTCGGGGAAATCGCCCAAGAACGCTACGTTCGGAGCAATCGCCGTGAACGGATACAGGTCGCTGCACAACGATGCGCACGCATAACTCAGCGCACCGCCTTGACTCGAACCTTCCGCAAACAGCTTGTTCATGTTGCTCGTCGGCCGCGTAGCCATGAAACGCACGGCTTGCACGCAATCCAGGAACGCACCGCGGTAGTAATAACTGTTCTTGTCGCCGAAATGGTATGCGAACCAATCGCCGTAGATGTTCTCCGTCGCCTCGTCCACACCGGGATTAGTGCCGGCCGGCCGGTTGTTCAGGTACTGGCCGCGATGCGACAAATAGAACTCCGCATACGTGCTGTTGCCTCCGTACGGACACTCGACCTTGCTCTTCGTGCCTTGCGTGTCGTACCCGTAGAAATGCAAGATCACCGGGTGTGCTTGGCCGTCCTGCGGTTCGCAGTAATACCCGCGAATCTTCACCGGCTCACCTTCCAAACCGTCGGGCACCGAGTACAGCTCCACCAGGTACACCTTGCGCGAAGCCGAACTGTGGTTCTCGATCTCCGTCAGCGTCGCATTCATCTCTACTGCCGCCAACTGCGCTTTCGCCGCCTGCCAGAATTCGTCAAAATCCGGTTGCATATCCGGCGCAGAAACAATGTCGAACGGATCGATACCGAAAATGAACGAACGGACATTCTTGTTGTTCACGAAACATACCGCACGGTAGAATCCCGGCTCCAGGTTCTCCGGTGTGGTCACGATATAATCGATCGTCCCCTTTCCGGCAACCGCTACGCTATCCTTGATCTCCGTCACGAACTGCTTCGTATCCGTACTGATTCGTACCACGATCGGCATCTCCGCCTTGCCCTCATTCGGGTTCTCCATATGCAGGACGATCTGCGGCTTGCCGCTCCAGATCCAGTTGTCCGTAACCGGCACAGACGATTTCACCAACGACAAATCGGCCGGCACCACTTCTGTCGTGTCGGTCGGCTGCGGTTGCGGCTCTACAACAGGTGCCGGGCGCTCGCATCCGCAAGCACCCAACATCACTGCCAATGAAATAAAGAATATCGACGAATATCGAACCATAACCTAAAACTTTAGCCTATAACCTTTAGCCTTTAGCCTTTATTTGAGATAATCGTTCAAGTTAACAATATTGAACGCATTGTAGTACTTGTCCATATTGTGCTCAATACGCATCAGCACTACCTCTTCTGCCTGAATACCCAGACGCTCCAGGTTATCATACAGCGTCTGACGAGCTACCAATGCCTCCGGCTTCTGCCAGATATAACGGCAACCGGTCTTCACGAGCCACAACTGACGATCCGGCGTGCAGTCCTTCAGGTCCTTGCCTACCTCTTCGCCGTGCAACCATTTTTTCCAGCGGTTGCTGTCATAAACGCATTGCCACAGCACTTGGGTCATGTTACTCAACTGAGCAATCTTGCCCTCTGCGTACAGTTTCTTCTCTTCCTCTTCGAGCTCAGCCAACGCGTCGTACTCATTCATCGTGAACTCCGGGCCTACGTTAGCTGCACCCATACCTGCCTTCGGATAGTCCTCCGGGTTCTCTACATCGTCGCTGTAGTGAC
>JAEEGL010996999.1_pt1 | contig 13695 bp, 8 predicted proteins | sample 9134231 | NCBI WGS metagenome assembly JAEEGL01 (sample SAMN16246548, study PRJNA631951) | gut metagenome | biome: gut microbiome; feature: rumen; material: fiber-attached | host: Bos | place: Iran: Karaj | collected 2018-10
GCGCTCATGAGGCCGTCCTTCAGCAGCTGGCTCACGATGACGCCTGCGCCGTGGTAGCGGAGGCCGCCGGCGTGGATGTTGGCGGGCATGAAGTTGTGGCCGAGCGTGTACATGGGCAGCAAGGGAGTGTAGCCGGCTTCGTCGCCGAAGTCATACTGGAACACGCCGCGCGTGAGCTTGGGGCAAGAGGCGGGCTCAGCAGCGATGAACTGTGTCTTCTTGCCGTCGAGAATGTTGTGGCGCATGAAGGGGAAGGCCACACCGCCGAAGTTGGAGCCGCCGCCGAAGCAGGCAATCACCATGTCGGGGTACTCTCCGGCCATGGCCATCTGCTTCTCAGCCTCCAGACCGATGATGCTCTGGTGCAGGGCCACATGGTTGAGGACGCTGCCGAGGGTGTATTTGCAGTTGGGGGTGCTCATGGCCAGCTCGATGGCCTCGGAGATGGCGGTGCCGAGCGAGCCCTGATTCATCGGGTCGCGGGTGATGATGTCCTTGCCGGCGCGGGTGGACATGGAGGGTGATGCCTCCACGGTGGCGCCGAAGGTCTGCATGATCGAGCGGCGGTAGGGCTTCTGGTTGTAGCTGATCTTTACCTGATAGACGGCACACTCGAGACCGAAGACCTTGGCGGCGTAGGAGAGGGCAGCACCCCACTGGCCGGCACCCGTCTCGGTGGTGATGTTGGTCACGCCCTGCATCTTATTGTAATAGGCTTGCGGGAGAGCAGAGTTCAGCTTGTGGCTGCCGACGGGGCTCACGCTTTCGTTCTTGAAGTAGATGTGAGCGGGTGTGCCCAAGGCCTCTTCGAGACCGTAAGCGCGCACGAGCGGTGTGGAACGGTAGTACTTGTACATCTCACGCACGGGCTCCGGGATATCGATCCAGGCGTCCGTCTGGTTCAGTTCCTGACGGGCCAGCTCCTCAGCGAAGATGGGGAAGAGGTCTTCAGCCTTCAGGGGCTGCTTAGTACCGGGGTGCAGAGGGGGCATGGGCTTGTTGACCATGTCGGCCTGGATGTTGTACCACTGTGTTGGAATCTCGCTCTCTGGCAAGATAAACCTTTTCTGTCTGTCTTTCATAACGCGATTTGTGTTTGGGTGAATAAAAAGGGTTGGTTGTATTGACTGTTAATAAAAAGGAAGGAGGCCGGTCGCGAGAACGACTGGCCTCCTGTGTGTATTGCTCTACTTCTTAGGTACGCGGCACATGTCTCACGATTATTGGAATCTTGAGTTCTGCCACCACCAAAAGAAAAGCTGAGTGCTCATTTTGTTAACTTGCTGTTTTTGATTGTTTCGATATTCTTTTTCTTGAAATCGGGGGCAAAGTAACGTCTTTTCTGCGAAACCACCAAATTTTTTTCTGTTTTTTCATCAAAAAAGTGAAAAAGCAAGGGCTTGCCTGCCTAAACATGGGCAGAAAACACTATCTTTGCAGGCATAGAATCGTATCTGCACCGAAAATGCTCGCAAAAACATATAGCGCCACCGTCGATGGCATCGTTGCCATCCCCGTTACCATAGAGGTCCATATCGCCTCCATTGTCAAGGAAGCCCCCTCGCGTGTCACCATCGTAGGGCTCCCCGACAGCAGCATCAAGGAAAGCCAGAGCCGCATCGAGGCTGCGCTGGTCAACAGCGGGCTGGAGCTGCCCAAGGAGAACCTAACCGTGAACCTCGCGCCTGGCGATATCCGCAAAGAGGGCACGGGCTTCGACCTCCCTATCGCCATCGGCGTGCTGATGGCCAACGAGCTCATCAGCAGTTCCATTGCCTCGCGCATGATGGTGGTGGGCGAACTGAGCCTCGACGGCTCCCTGCAACCCATCCGCGGTGCCTTGCCCATTGCCATCAAGGCACGAGAACTGGGCTACGAAGGCCTCATCGTTCCCCAGCAGAATGTTCATGAGGCCGCAGTCGTGAACCGCCTGAAGGTCTATGGTGCCACTACGCTCGTGCAGGTGATGCAGTTCCTCAATGGCGTCGCCGACGAGCTCCAACCGACCGTCATCGACACCCGTGCAGAGTTCTATGCACATCAGGGCGAGTCAACGCTGGATTTCGCCGATGTGCGTGGGCAGGAAGGTGTCAAGCGTGCCCTGGAGATTGCCGCCGCCGGTGGCCACAACCTCATCATGGTAGGTCCTCCGGGTGCCGGCAAGAGCATGATGGCGCGCCGACTGCCCAGCATCCTGCCGCCGCTGTCGCTGGCCGAGAGCTTAGAAACTACGCAGATTCACAGCGTGGCCGGAGAGCTCAAGGGCGACACGGGGCTCATCACCGAGCGCCCCTTCCGCGCCCCTCACCACACCGTGTCGCAGGTCGCCCTCGTTGGCGGTGGCGCAAGCCCCATGCCCGGTGAGATCAGCCTGGCCCACAATGGTGTCCTCTTCCTCGACGAGCTGCCCGAGTTCAATCGTTCCGTCCTCGAGGTGCTGCGCCAGCCGCTCGAAGACCGCCATATTACGGTCAGCCGAGCTAAATACACCATTGATTATCCGGCCTCCTTCATGTTCGTGGCTTCCATGAACCCCTGTCCCTGCGGCTACTATGGCGACACACTCCACCATTGCGTCTGCTCCCCCGGACAGATACAGCGTTACCTCTCGAAAATCAGCGGCCCCCTGCTCGACCGTATCGACATCCATTGCGAGATACAGGCCGTGCCGTTTGCCGAGCTGTCGAAGATGAAGCCCGGCGAACCCAGCGAAAAGATTCGTGAGCGTGTCATTGCCGCCCGCAAGATTCAGGAAGAACGCTACAGCTCCCTTCCCGTCGGAGAGGGTGGGGGGAAGGCCCGCATCCACTGCAACGCCCAGATGACGGAGCGTATGCTCCACCAATTCGCCGAGCCCGATGCCGCCTCCCTCGATATGCTCCGCAAGGCCATGGAGCGCTTCAAACTCTCCGCACGCGCATATACGCGTATTTTAAAGGTAGCCCGCACCATCGCTGACCTCGAAGGCTCGGAGAAGGTGCAGCGCCAGCATATTGCCGAGGCCATCGGTTACCGCAGTCTCGACCGCGAAACGTGGGGAGAGTGACAATAAACGGTAAATGATAAATCGTCAGATGGTAAATAGACAAACGGAAATTAAATAACTCAACCAATAAGTTACAACTATGAAAAAGACCTTAATTACACTGATGTTGCTCATCTGCGGCATCGTTTTATCATGGGCCGACGGTCCATTCCGCACAGCACGCTATGACGGTTTCAAGGTGTTGTCTCCCAAGGCGGGCAGTATCCTGATGATCGGTAACAGCATTACTGATATGCATATCTGGCAGGAGGTGTTCCGTGATGCCAACGGCAACTACCTTCCCATCTGCAACCGCGGCAATTCGGGTTCCTACTCTACGGAGCAGAGCGAGAACATTGAGAGCTACATTGCCAACGGACCTTCCAAAGTGTTCCTGATGATTGGCACAAACGACATCGCTACCAGTGGCGGCCTCAACTTCACTCCCGAGCAGGTGCTCAGCTATGTCAAGAGCATGGTGAATCGCATCCACCGGCGTTCGCCAAGCACACACATCTACCTGTACCCGATTCTGAACAACAACACCGGCAATCGTGTGCGGGCAACGTGGCTGCACTACAACGAGATCCTGAAGGACTACATCAACACATCGAACGATGCCCTCCTCACCTTCGTAGATATCTACGACGCACTGCAGAATCTGGCTAACGGCGGAGCCTGGAGCAATGACAACCTCCACCCCAATGCCGCCGCCTATAAGATATGGTGTCACGCCATCCTACCCTACTTAGGCGAGAATGTCACCAGCATGTACGACGATGTCAACGGAGACCTCACCACCGTTCAGCGTCAGGACGGCCTCACCAGTATGCACGGTGGACGTGCCACCATGTTCTCGGTGATGCCCATCAGCGACGATGACATCATGATATTCGGCGATGCCGAGATCAAGACGGCCGAATGGTGGGAGCTGCTGGGCAACCCCAACGTCAAGAACCGCGGCACGGGCTGGAACAACAGCGGAGACATCGCCACAACCAGCAAGGAAGTGGATGCCACATGGGCAGCCACCGGCGCCGGCAAGTCCGGCTGTCCGAGAGCCATCTTCGTATATACAGGAACGAGCGATGTCACAGGCTCTACCGCCATGGCAACGGTGCAGTCGAACTACACAGCGCTCATCAACAAGCTGAAGGCGAAAGCCCCGACAGCTAAGATCTACGTGATGGCCATCCATCCCCGCTACAACAATGCCTCTCTGAATACAGGCCGCATCACCACCTTCAACAACTGGTTAAAAAACACGCTCGCAGCCGGCGACGCGAATGTCAAGTTCGTAGATACTTACACCCCGTTGCTCAATGGTGACAATGCGGATGGCAACTACGTCAACAGCAACCAATACCTCCTCGGAAAAGGAAGCGTAGTCTTTGCCAATGCGATGGCTGCCGCCTACAATGCCGATTTTGGCACAAACCAGCTGGTTCCCGTATCCGTTGAGACTGGCAATACCAACTATGCCATGGCCACGCGCCGCAACACCATCGGAACAGCCATCACAGATGGCCGCGACATTGTGGCAGGAACGAAGGTCGGCGACTACACCGAAGCCGGCGTCAGCGCCTTCAGGACTGCCGAGAACGCCGCATTCAGCGTACTGGCCCAGCAGACCATCACAGATGCCGAGGTGACGAATGCCGTCAATGCGCTTAAGGCCGGTCTCGAGGTGATTGCTCCAACAAGTGCGAACACAGCAGGCAAGTACTTCCGCCTCTATACCCCTAACCGCGGTTCCCGTTATCTGACGAACAACGGCAGCGGCACGACCATGACTGGCCTGCCACTAACCGCCTTCGACAGTCAGGTCTGGCAGCTGGAGGGACGCAACGATGGCTCTTTCGACATCAAGAGCGTTTATGACGGTTCATACATGGCCATGACCTCGCCCATTTCCACGACAAAGGCTAAACCCGCCAACGGATGGTCGTTTGTCGAGAGCAACACCCCCGGGCTGTTTATCATCAAGAGCGGCACGAACCAGCTCAACCAGCAGAACAACACCCCCTACAACATTCTGAACTGGGGCGGCGGCAGCAATTTGAGCGATGACGGCTGTAAGTACATGATTGAAGAGGTGGACGCTTCCGATTTCGACCACCTGCATGTGCAGGACGGCAAGTACTACACCATAGCAGGCTTTGTCATTAACCAATCCTCGCAAACCACCCACTATGTGATGTACGACGGCACCACCCGTTTCATGAGCACAAGCGAACCCACCGGCAATGATGGTATCTGGAAGGCCGTCAAGGTGGATGGCGGCTGGAAGTTCCAGTCTGCCAAGGATAACAGTCAGTACCTGACTTACGACGGAACGGACAACACAGGTGCCGTCTATACCATCGAGTCGGGCGTTGCCGACGGGTGCGTTTCCATGAAAATCAATGGCGTATGGTCGGCCTCATCAGAGAAGGGTGACATGGGCGGCGCCTACAAGTCGTCAAGCCAACGCGTTCAGAATTCATATTCCTGGTCAACCGACTGGATCTTCACAGAGACTGAGCCCGTCTATGTGAAGGACGGCCAGTTATATACCATCGCGGGATATGTTGCCCGCAATGGCGGCACTACCAACTACGTTTACTACGACGGTAGTACCCGTTCGATGAGCACAACCGTACCTACCGAAAGTGACGGCGGATGGAAGGCCGTGAAGGTGAATGGAGGATGGAAGTTTGAATCCGCTAAGGCAGAAGGCCGCTACCTGACGTACGATGGTGTGGACGCCACGGGGGCCATTTATACCATCGAGCCCGGCGTTGCCGCCGATTGTCTGTCCATGCGCATCAATGGCGTGTGGTCAGCATCTTCCGAGAATGGTGATATGGGCGGTATCTACAAGGCATCCGGCGGCAAGGTTCAATCCGATGCCTACAATTGGGCAACCGACTGGAAAATCACGGAATATCATTATATCGAAACAGGTGTGACTCGCATCCCAGAAGCCCCCAAAAATGCACAGCCTATTTACCACTTGAGCGGCGTGCGAGTCAACGAGGTAGAAAAAGGGAACATCTACATTCAGGGCAACAATAAGATTGTAGCCAAATAACCCTTCGCAGACATCACCCCATCATCGTGCCAAGGCAGTCCGCCATCGGAACATAGGATGTGAATACAGGGAAGAGAATGTGTGAAAGCAGAGCGAGGAGCATAAACAAATAAAGGTATAAAGATTATGAAACGAATATTGTTCTGCGAGATTTCTCCCTTCACCTATCGCCTGTCGATGGAGAAGGAAATCATGAAGCGACATCTGAGGGACTTCCTTCGGAAGACGCCGTTTGCGACGCAGCGAACGGAGGAACCGCTTCCCGTCCAGGTGTATCGCCACAACTCCCTCATCCGTCGCCGCTTAGGGAATGTCAATATGCAGTTGCAGGAGAACAAGGCCGTGAATCTTGCCTTGGCTGTGAAGCAGATCGACGGGCTGCTGATTCGTCCGGGCGAGACCTTCTCCATCTGGAAACTGATTGGTCGAACCACTAAGCGGAAAGGTTACAAAGAGGGCCTTACTATAGCCAAAGGGCAGCCCTCGCAGGGTATCGGGGGAGGGCTGTGCCAACTATCGAACCTGATCCACTGGATGGTGCTGCACAGCGAGCTCACCATCACGGAGCACCATCACCACGATGGACTGGACCTCTTCCCCGACTTTGGCCGTCAGATACCTTTCGGCACAGGCACCAGCATCTCGTATAACTATCTGGATTATCGTTTCAGGAACGACACCGAGAACACCTACCAGCTCCGCCTCCGCGTGGACGACGAATACCTATGCGGTGAACTCCGTGCGGCAGCGCCTCTGCCCCATACCTTCCACATCCATGCTGAGAATGAGCATTTCTCCCGTGAGGACGGCGTGTTCTATCGCAACGGACAAGTATTCAGGGATGTGATTGACCGTGCCACAGGCCGCTGCATCGAAAGCCGCCTCATCCGCACCAATCATGCCAGAGTCCTGTACGACCTTCCTGACCCGCCCAACACATAGTTTAGTACCAGTTGAGTTGTCCGCTGTAGCTGCTTTGCTTACGCCATTTGAGGACATCGGCCAGGGTGGAGGAATTGGCGGCAAAGTTGAAGTTGTAGGAGGTGTAGGGCGAGATAACCATGCTACACGACATGGAGAAGCAGTGGAGATCGCGCGATACGGAGGCCGTGGTCATGGAAATCTTCTTGAAGGTGAAGTCGTAACCCGATGACCAGGTGATGTTCCATCCGGAGGCTATCTGAATGTTGCCCGAGAAGTTGAGCGTGTGGGTGAACTTATACGGATAGCGCATGTTTCGGGGGTTGATGGGCGCAGCTGTATTCTCACGCATTGTGACGCCGTAGGAGACGGAGAACGACCATGGGATGCTGAACTTCAGGTAGCCGTCCTCGTCGGTCTCGCCTTCCTTGGTCTGGCGACGAGCACCGCGCTGGCCGCGCATGAGATCGGGGTCGAGGTTGGTGTCGTTTGTGTCGCGGTCTTCATCCTCGTCGTAGAGGTCGTCCTCGTCGTCGTCCTTGTTCTTGTCGGGTTTGTCCGAACCGCCTCCGAACCATTTCTTGAAGGTCTGATTGTTGAAGGTGTAGGAGATATTCTGGCTGGTGCCCTGGAAACGTCCGAAACGCCCGTAGCTGTACTCCGTACGGTCGCCGACATAGACATTGCCGTTCTCGTCGAACTCGTAGGCGTAGGTGGCGAAGACGGCGTTCATGGAGAATGTGTAGTTCTTGCTCAGCTTCAGGCGCAGGCGCATGTTCAGGTCGCTCCAAGGCTTGGTCTTGGCCGCAAAGTTGTAGCTCATGGAAGCGCCGAGTTCATCGATGAGGCTGAGTTTCTTATAGCCTGTGGAGTCCTTCTCGGAACGGATTTTCATTTCAAGGTTGTTGGACACGTCCATGGAGAGGCTACCTGTCATACCCTGTCCTGGCACGCCGTAAAGCGAGCCCTGATAGGGCGAATAGGTGACGGTGGATACCTTGCCCTTGGAGTCGGTTTTGACGTAGGTGTCGTAGTAGCCGTAGCGCGAGGCTCCGAAGTCGGGGGAGTAGCTGAAGCCCACGGAGGGCGTGAACACGTGGCGCACGGCGGCAATCTTCTTGCCAAAGAGCGGACGGTACATGCCATACAACTTCGTGGAGGCCGAGATGCTCATGCTGTAATCATAGACATTGTAGAAGCCGAATACGGTGTCGCGCACCTCGCGCTGTTTGTCCTGATCCCACGAACGGTAGGTCTTGTAGGCATACATGCGGTCGTTGAATTGGAACTGCGGCGTGATGTTGATGTACTTGAACAGCGAGAACGAGGCGCTGATGGGAATGCTGTGCTTGATACCGTTGCGCCAGTCGCGTACGAGGTTTGATTTGAGCAGTTTATCCTCCTTGGTGGAGATGCTGTTGGAGAACGTTCCCGTGTAGCTCATGGCGATTTTCTCATACCAGCGCTCCTCGCCCACCATCTTCTTGCGCTTGAAGGGGTTGAAGCGGGCCAGCGACACGTTCAGCGAGGGCAGCGTCATGGAGATACTGGAGTCGCGCAGGTTCTGCGACACGTTCATCGTAGTGGAGATGGTCAGGCCGATGTCGGAGAACGACTTACTGTAGGAGATGGATGAAGTACGTGTGCTTTGGGTGTAGCTCTGCGGGTTATACATCGAGGTGAGGTTGTTGCGCTCGAAGCTCGATGTGGCGAAGTTGACGCTGGCAGAGAATGTCTGCGAGGGGTGCGCCTTGGCGTCCTGACGATGGCTCCACTGGAAGCGGAAGCTCTTGGCCACGGAGTAGTCGGGCATATTCTTCTCGCCCTCTACGGTGTGCTGATAGGCAAAGTTCATGGAGCCGCTGTAGCGGTAGCTCTTGCGTTAGTTGCTGTAGCCCGAGAGCCCCCAGGAGCCTTTCGTGTAGATCTCGCCCAGGAGCTTCAGGTCGATGCGGTCACTGATGGCGAAATAATAGCCGCCGTCGCGCAGGTAGAAGCCGCGGATGGACTCATCGCCGTAAGTGGGCATAATGAGGCCGCTGGAATACTTGCTCGAGAAAGGGAAGAAGCCGTAGGGGATGGCCAGCGGCAGGGGCACGTCCTCCACCACGAGGTAGGCGGGGCCGAAGACAACGTCCTTGCCCGGACGCACCTTGGCACGTGTGAGCGCTAGATAGAAGTGAGGATGCTTGGCGTCGCAGGTGGTGTATTTGGCATGGGCGACGTACATCGTACCCGAGGAGTCGCGTTTGCTGTCCTGGCTGATCATGAAGCCTTCGCCCTGCTGCGTGAACACATTGTTGATGAAGGCTTTACGCGACTTGAAGTTGTAGGCAATCTGGTCGGGCTCGTACTCGTCGTCGCCCTGCTTGAAGAGGGGAGGGGCGATGACCTTACCCGTAGAGTCCTTGCGTCCCAAGGCGTGAACGATGCTACTATCGACGCTCATGGTGATGAGGTCGGAGGAGAGTTCCAGATTCTGGTATTTCACGTTTGCCTCGCCGTAGAAATTCACGCGGTTGAGCACGTAGTCGAAGGTCACGGAGTCCTGCGCCACAAAATCCACGGGAGCGTCGAGCGCGCTCTTGCTCTGCTTGCTGGAGTCGATCTTCAGGGTGTCAATACCTGTGTGGCCAGCCTTGCCTAAATAGACGGTGTCGCCCTTGACGATGATGTAGCGGGCGCTGTCCGGCTGGATGCTGTCGGGGAAGACGATAGCCGCCTGCCCGAGGCTGTCGGCGAGTGATTGTCCAAGACTGTCTTTGAGCGCTGTGGCCAGCGTGTCGGCTGCGAGAACGGAGTCGGCCACGGCTTCGCTGACCGTGTCGGCCTCAACGACGAGGTCGGCAGTCCTGCGGGCTGAGAGTCGGGTCTGGGGAACGGGTGCCACCTCATTGATTGTGTCCTTGGCCACATCCGTCTGCGACTTGGGAGCGGTCACCCACGGGGTGGCAGCCGAAGCCATCAGAAAGCCAATGAAACTGGCCAGGAAATATAGCGTGAGATGTCGTCTGTTCACGATGGTAACCGCGCGTACACAGGGGTGCACGCATGAAAATCCGTGCAAAAATAGTGCAACTCGCGCTCATTCGCAAGAAAAATGGACTTTATTTCCGTTTTAGGGCTTTTTTCGCGCCTTGCAGGACGTGTTTCGGGAGGCTCGTGTCAGTCGCCGAATCGCTGGAGCCAGCCTTTCATGCGTTCCACGCTCTCGGAACCGAACTTCTCCAGACTTTGTAGCACTTGTTCGGGTGTGCGGACGCGCTCTAGATGGCTCTTGGAAAAGAATTTGTCGGCAAAGCAGATGATCTGTTCTTCAGTGGTCTCGGGCGAGAAATCCTCGAGGGGCAGGGGCAGCGCCTGGCGGATGATGGCTTCGCGCGTGAGGCCTGTGCCAGTGTGGCGTTCGGCTACGCGGGCGTGACGTGGGAGCCCCTCGCTGCGTAGCAGTCGGCCGCCCAGCCAGCCGTGGCGGATATAGGGCTCGCTGCCGAAACACTGGATGCCCGGCGCATCGGTTTGGAAGACACCGATATCGTGGAGCATGGCTGCCTCGAAGAGAAAGTCTTCGTCCACGTTCAGTTCCGGATGCTTGCGGGCCACGGCCAACGCCATGTCGGCTACACTGCGGCTGTGCGTGAGCAGGATCTGGCGCAGGGGCTCGTTGTCGGCATAGTATTTGTCAATGATGGCTTCCCACATAGCTTATCGTTGTTTGGGAATCAGTCGTTTGTGTCCGTTCTCAATCCATAGTCCGTGGTTGGCCGTGGTGCGTCGGCCGCTGAGGTCGTAGCGGATGGCTTGAGCGCTCTCGTCAGCCGGCTCTGCTATCTCTTTGATACCCGTGGCTACGGGAGTCCGGAAGTCGGTCTGCGCCTGCACAGGCCACGGACAACGCACGAGTAGCGTATAGTGTGTGTCGGGCTGCAAATGGTGGAACGAGACCGTGAGCTCCTGTTGGCTGCCTGCCGGCAGGTTGAGGACGGCGTAGTGGCGAAGGTCCTCGCCCTCTTGGCCGTCCGGGTAGATGCAGAAGGTGACGAGGTCACCGGCATAGCCCGCTGCAGCCTGATTCTCCACGCTGATGGTGAAGGTGGCCGTAGACTCATCGTTCTCGTCGTCTTGCAGGTCGGTTTCCAACGTGCCCCATTGGAGCTTGGACTTGACGCCCTGAACCACTTGCACGGGCTCGGAAAAGGGTATGGTGATGTCGTCGTGGGATATGCCCAGCAGGCGGTCGCCAACCTCGTGGAATTGGAGATAAATGCGCTGTGTCTTGGTCTCGCCGGGTGCCAGCGTGATGGCTGCGAGTCCCACGTAGTCGGCCTGTTGGAAGATGTCCTCGTCGGTGGGCAGGTAGGTCATCACCTCATAGGTGTAGGTGACGGTCTCAGAGCCTGTGTTCTCAAAGTCGAAATCGGCGATGGTGTAGGCTTTTGTGTCGGGCGGCCGCAGATAGTGGACTTGACGCAGGACAACGCCCAGATTATCAATATCCAGCGAGTCGGGTTCCAGGGGATTCGTCTGCTCGGAGGGGTGCATGCACAATGCCCCTTGGTTGCAGAAAAAGCCCTCGGCGATGCCCGTGGGGTCGTAGTCCAGCGGCTCCCAAGGGGTCAGGCGGTCGAGGTCGTACCAGCCGTCGTAGTAGCCGTCGTAGCCCCAGTTGACATGGTAATAGCCCTGTGCGTCAATGCCGTCTATATTGAAGGCGTGGCCGCCCATGGCCATGTTATGACCTGTATAGGCGATGGGATGTCCTTGCTGGAGTTCGTGCTGGAGCAGGGCGTGCCAGCGTTCTGGGGTGTAGATGAGGCGCTCGTAGTGGCGGACATAACCGTAACCAAAGGCTCGTTTCAAGGGCTCCACAGCTTTATAGGCACTGGCTCCCGAGGAGTTCAGACCGTAGTTCATGTGCACGGCCATACCGGCTGCCAGCGAGGGTAGGGCGATGGCCATACCCTGTGTCTCCGTCCAGCCGTCGCGATAGTCGAGGAGGTAGTTGTCCCAATCGAAGAGCGTACCGGCGGGGAGGTCTTCGATGACGTAATTGTCGGTTTCCCAGCCGTAGAGCGTGTCGAAGAGTTTCTCGGGGTAGCGATAGTAGGCCAGCACCTGTTCGATACTGGCAGCCACGCATCCCGAGAGGCAATGCTCCTCGCTCACCGTGCCGTTGGGGTATGTCCACTTTGGGCACAGGTTGTTGTAGGGGGCTTCCTGGCCGCGAATGGACTTCAGCAACGGTGCCACCGGTTGGATGGCAGGAGCGCGTCGTGCCTGTTGCAGGAAACTTGCCCGCGAACGCATCTTCCGCATCGAGGGGGTGGGGGATTCGGCTGTCAATTGACGCCCTTGCAGAAGCACCTGCAGCGCCTGAGGCATCGCTCCTGTGCGCTGTACGTCGTGGGCCAGCAAGTCACCGTCGATACGCAAATCCTGTTGCGCAGAAAGCTCTGCGCATAATAGGAATAACAATCCTATAATAAACAGTTTACGCATCGGTGATTCGTGTTGTGGTTGAGATATGATTCAGCGGCTTATTCAAGCCCGAAGAATGTCCGCCCTTCGGCGTTCAGGAGCGGTTCCACCTCCTCCAGCGTGAGCGTGAAGGAAGGCAGTCCGCAGGCGTAGGCCGCAATCTCATACTGCTGATAGACGACGCTGAGCTTTCCCGCCATCAGGGCTGGCGGCGTAGAAGGAATCGGCAGGGTTGTGCCTTCGTTTTCCGGCGTCTCAGAGTCGTCGAAGAGGATGAGGTTCTCGTAGAGCTGCTCGTCGGTGACAATCTTCTCCTCGGCAAACTCGTTGAAGTAGGATTTCACGCCCTTGATGAGCAATGCCTGCAGTTCGGCCTTCTTGCTGGTGTCGAACATACTCCATTCCAGTCGCTTGCCGGTGGCCTTGTTGAAGGTAGCGCTTTCCGAGGTGAAACCTCCGTGGGCTCCTCCCGTATAGACGTAGTGTCCAGAGAAGATGGTGAGATAGTTCTGGGTCTGCTCGATGAAGTTGATGTCCAGATTGTTCTCATAGGTGACGCTAAAGCCCTCGCCTGCACTTTCTTTGATGGCCACGGCCATGCTGTCGAGCCCTTGGCGGCCGCAGGCTTCCACATAGGCGGCTGCGCCCTCGGCTCTGTTGCCTAGCGACGGGAGCGCGTTAGCCTTCAGCAGGCTCTCATCGTCCCATGCGGGATGGCTGCAGGAGAGAAGCTGCTGGCGAATCCAGGCGATGGCGCTCAATGTGCCGGCATCGACCTCTGTGCTGTCGGTGAGGACGGGGAATGCGATATGCATATTTTGGTAGGCATGTGCATCGTTGAAGGATGCGCTGTCCTCGAAAGCGACCATCTTCCAGGCAATCGTGTCTAAGGCAAGGCTGTCGGCGTCGTTGCCGTTGCCGCCTTTGAACCATTGGCAGCCCGTCAGCGTGGTGCTGGCCAGGGCTATGACCAAGGCTGTTCCTGCGAGCAGGAATCTCCGTATGTTCTTGTTTCTCATTCTATTTCGGTGTTAAGCACGAGCCCGGGCAATGATGTCCAAGCACTCGCGGCATTTGTCGGTGACATACTGCCAGTCCTCGGCAGCTACCTTGTCTTTGGGGAAGAGCTTCGAGCCCATGCCCACGCAATAGACACCGGCTTTGAACCAGCTCTTGAGGTTCTCCTCGTCGGGTGATA
>JAEEGL014127105.1_pt1 | contig 13695 bp, 10 predicted proteins | sample 9134231 | NCBI WGS metagenome assembly JAEEGL01 (sample SAMN16246548, study PRJNA631951) | gut metagenome | biome: gut microbiome; feature: rumen; material: fiber-attached | host: Bos | place: Iran: Karaj | collected 2018-10
CATCTTGACTATGGGTGCTCCGCAGTCAGGGCATTTCTTCCCCGTGGGCTGTATGAGTCCCTTGGGCCTCAGCGGGTATGTCTGGTCGCAGTTCGGCCATGAGGAGCATCCTGCGAAGCGCTTTCCGCTCTTGGAGTACATTATCCTGATGTTTCCGGTTCCGCATTTCGGACATGTTCCCAGGTTGGTCTTGGACGTGTTGCTCTCGCACTTGGGGTCGATGCACACGGTCTGCGGGGGAACGCCCTTCCTTATGATCTTCAGCTGGGGCAGGCCGCAGACATCGCACTTGGTGTCGAGGGTCTGTATCATAGCGCCCCTGGGCAGAGGGTATGCGCAGGTACAGTCCGGGAATCCGTCGCATCCGATGAAGTTGCCGTTCCTGGATTTCTTGATCGTCATGTTGTTGCCGCATTTCGGGCAGACTCCGATGAACTGCTGCGACCTGAGAGCGGCCCTGATCTCATCTCCCACCGCGGTCTTCTCCCTCTCGAGGGTCTCTGCGGCCTCGTGGAGCATGTCCTGGGATTCCTCGACGACGCTGTCGAGGGTCCTCTCTCCGCTGCTGATCTTGAGCATGTCGCTCTCCAGCTTGGCGGTCATCTCCGGCTCGGCGATGCCTCCGCCGTGCTTCTCCAGCGATTTGGTGAGGGCGATACCGCTCGCGGTGGGAATCATGTAGTTGCCCTGGACGTAGTTCCTGGAGTACAGTTTGCCGATGATGTCGTGCCTGGTACTCTTGGTACCGAGGCCGAGTCTGTCCATCTCCTGGATGAGCGAACCCTGGTTGTATCTGTACGGGGGTCTCGTCTCCCCTTCGTCCATCGCCATGGACCTGACGTCGATCTTCGAGCCCACCTCCAGCTTGGGGATGCGGATGTCGGGTATGGTGAGGTACATCCTGTAGTACTTCTTCCATCCCTGTTTCTTCAGGACGTATCCCTCTCCGTTGAATCTCTCTCCGTCGAGGTCCACCGTGCACTTTGTTATCTCGGCCTCCGAGTTGGGGGCGAGGGTGGCAAGGAACCTCCTGACGATGAGTTCGTACAGTTTCCACTTGTCGCCCTTGATCTTATCCGATTTCACGCCCGCGGTGGGGTAGATAGGCGGGTGGTCCGTCGTCCTCCTTTTGCCTCTCGAGGGGTAGATGGTGTCCTGGGCGAGTATCTCCGCGGCCTCGGCCCTGAAGTCCGATTCCTTGAGCTTCTCGAGGACGCTCCTGAGGTTCAGGCTCTTCGGGTACTCTGTGTTCTCGGTACGCGGGTATGAGATGTATCCGCTGGTGTAGAGGTCCTCGGCGAGCTTCATGGCCGTCGCGGGCGGGATGCCGATCTTGTTGGCCTCAACCTGCATCTGCGTAGTGTCGAACGGTGCCGGCCTGAACTCCTCCTTCATGGAGCATTCGTAAGCGGTGACGGTACCTTCCTTGAGGACCTTGCATTTCTGGAACACAGCATCTGCCTTGTCCTTCTCCCAGAAGGGGTTGGTCTCGTGCTCCGCCCTGAATGCGAGCATCCCGAATTTACCTATCACTTTCCAATATGGTGTGGGCACGAACTTGGAGATCTCCTCGTCCCTGTCCACGAGCAATTTGAGCGTAGGGCTCTGGACCCTTCCGACGGACATGAAGTTCTTGCCGACCTGTCCCGATGAGAGCGAGATGAGCCTCGTGAGGACTGCACCCCAGGAGAGGTCGATGATCTGTCTTGCTTCAGCTGCGTCCGCCAGTCTCTCGTCGGGAAGGGTGAGGTTCGCGAACGCGTGCTCGACCTCCGCCTTGGTCAGTGCGCTGAACTTGGCCCTCTTGACCTTGGACATGTCGGATTCCGCGATCTTCACGGTCTCCAGACCGATGAGCTCTCCTTCCCTGTCGAAGTCGGTGGCGATGATTATCTCGTCGACGGAGTCCATCAGGCCCTTGATGGCATTCAGGGTGCTCCTGACCTTGACGGTCTTGACCTGAGGTGCGTATACCAGGTCCACGGGCGAACTCGCGCTCCAGTCGTTGAACTCATCCGAATAATCCAATTCTATGATGTGTCCTCTGAGGCTGATGACGAAGTACTCATCGCCGTTGGCGGTGAAAGTAATGACGTTCGCGCCGTTCATCTTGGTCGCCTTGGATTTCCCGTCCGAAAGTATGGTCGAGATCCTCCTTGCTGCGTTTGCCTTCTCAGTGATAACGAGTTTTCTCATCGATCCTGCTTATTTCTTTAAATTTATAAATAATAGTAGGGTGCGCGCGTGTCCGGCGATGGGTCGATGTGATAGTGTAAATATTGCCCATACTTATGGTGAAAACATGGACATCTCCGAGGAACTGACCGCTTCGCTCAGATCCGCCGTCAGGAGGATGGTGGAAGGGAAGGACGTAGCGGTAGCGTTCTCGGGAGGATTGGACAGCGGCATAGTTGCCGCGATGACCAAGGAGTACGCACATTCCGTGAAACTGTACACCGCAGGCGTCCGGGACGCATACGATGTCCTGGAATCCAAGGAGGTCGCGGGGATCCTGGGGCTGGAGTGGGAGCACATCCCGGTGTCCGAGGATGACCTGGAGGAGAACATCAGGGAGATGATCGCCGTCACCGGTACCGTGAATCCGATAACGCTATCCTTCGAGATCCCCCTCTTCTACGTGTCGAAGAACGCGAAGGAGAAGTACATCATCGGCGGACAGGGGGCGGATGAGCTCTTCGCCGGATACTCGAAATACGTGGGCCTGTCGGAGGAGGAGTTCAAGGACCTGAGGGATGCGGACATGGCCCGTCTGTTCAATTTCACACTGAATCACGAAAGGATGGTATCCGAGCATTTCGGGAAGGAGATATTGTATCCCTATCTCGACAGGGAAGTGATGGATATCATCGGAAAGATAGATATGAAGGACCTGATTCCAGGAGAGGTGAGGAAGGAGAACCTCCGCAAGGTGGCCGACGAGATCGGTCAGCCCGTGGTCGCGGCCAAGAAGAAGAAGGCGGCGCAGTACGGGTCGGGTTCCATGAACCTCTTCAGGAAGATCGCCAAGAGGAAGGGCATGACGGTCAACGAGATGATACTGGAGATGAAGGCCGATGGAGAGTAAGCAGGAGATAATCGACTGGCTGTACGGTCTCACGGTCCACGGCATCAAACTGGGTCTCACGAACATCACCGAGCTCCTCCACAGGATCGGCGACCCTCAGGATTCATTCAGGAAGATACACGTCGCGGGAACGGACGGTAAAGGTTCCACCTGCGAGATGATATCATCCATACTGCGCACGTCGGGAGTGAGGACGGGTCTTTACACATCGCCGCACATCATCGAGTTCAACGAGCGCATCTCCGTCGACGGGGAGAACATCTCCGACGACGAGCTCAAGATCATGATCAGCGTGATCAAACCCGTCGTGGAGGACATGAGGGAGGACGGCATGCAGTGTACCTTCTTCGAGGTCACCACGGCCCTGGCGTTCCTATACTTCAAGGAGAAGGACGTCGAATACGCGGTGATCGAGGTGGGCATGGGCGGAAGGTTCGATGCCACCAATGTGATAGTGCCAGACGTGTCGGTCATCACCAGGATAAGCATGGAGCACACCGAATATCTCGGGGACACGATAGAGAAGATCGCCGGCGAGAAGGCAGGCATCATCAAGCCCGGCGTCCCGGTGGTCACGGTCAATGAAGGAGCACCGTTGGATGTCATCACGGCGAAGGCATCGGACACGGGTTCCGAGGTCATCAGGGTCAAGGCGCCCGAGGAGGTCTCGGTCTTCCCCGACCGCACCGAGTTCGTCTACAGGGGGAAGAGGTATTCCGTCGGCATCCCCGGAAGATATCAGGCGGAGAATGCGGCGATGGCCGTCGAGGCGGCATCCTGCCTGCAGTTCCCCGAGAGGTTCACCGAGAACATAGCCGAGGGACTGGAGAAGGCCAGATGGCCCTGCAGGATGCAGAAGCTCGACGACATGCCAATAATCCTGGATGTCACCCACACCAGGGCTGGAAGCGAAGCGCTCGCGGAGAACATCGCCGAGATCTACGGCAAGGTCACGGTGGTATTCGGGGTGCTCAGCGACAAGGACATCGACGGTATCGCCCGCAACATCTCCGCGATAGCATCGAAGATAATCGTCACCACGCCGATCTCGGACAGGTCCGCGGACATCAAGGCCGTCGAGAATGCGGTCATGAGGTATTCCGACGACGTCATGGTCGTCGAACCCATCAACGACGCGTTCGACAAGGCGATGGAGATGCGCGGCGATGAGGTCATCCTCATCACCGGTTCGTTCATAATGGCGGAGGATGCGCTGAAATGGCTGAAAAGGACATCTGCTGGATTCTAGACACGCTGGCACCCGAGTACAACAAGGGGGCATATCCCGGACGTTCCTCGGAAGGCCTCAATCCGGAATGGCCCTGCGACCCGTTCCATGTATTGATCGCCACGATCCTCTCCCAGAGGACCAGGGACGACAACACCAGGAAGGCATCCGACAATCTCTTCCGCAGATTCGATTCCATAGAGGAACTGGCGGAAGCGGATCCGGACGTCGTGGCGGAACTGGTCAGGCCTGCAGGATTCCCCAAGCAGAAGGGTGCGGCCATCGTCAGATGCTGTCAGGTCCTGAGGGATGAATACGGCTGCAAGGTCCCCGAGGACACCGACGAACTGATCAGTCTGCCGATGGTGGGGAGGAAGACCGCGGCATGTGTCAGATCGTACGCGATGGACATCCCGTCAGTATGTGTCGACACGCACGTCCACAGGATCTCCAATCTCATGGGTCTGGTACATACGAAGGACCCCGAGGCCACGGAGTTCGAGCTCATGCGCATAACCCCGAAGGAGAGGTGGAGCGACATCAACCGTTATCTCGTCCGTCACGGACAGGTGGTGTGCATGCCTCACAACATGAAATGCGACAGATGTTCGGTGAGGTCGATGTGCGACCATCATTCCGAGGCATCCCGCACTAAATAAGATAATAAAAGGCGACTGTATACTCCGCCCCGATGCATGAGGTCTCAGTCGTATCGGACATCGTATCAGCGATTCTCAGGGAGCTCGAGAAGTACAACGTCGTGAAGGTGGAGGAGGTCATCCTCGTCGTAGGCGAGATGACCAGTCTCGGCCATGAGCAGTTGGAGTTCGCGTACGAGATAGTGACAAAGGGGACCTTATTGGAAGGATCCAAGCTCGTCATCGAGGACGAGAAGATCCGTGTCATATGCAACGAATGCGGTTACGAAGGTGAGGTGAGGATGCTCGAGAGCGATTATGGGGAGCATACCATACCGATACTCTCATGCCCCAAATGCAACGGCAAGGTCAAGGTGACCGCCGGACAGACCTGTAAGGTCAGGAATCTCAAGATCGTGGAGGCGGAATGATGTACAAGCTCAGGGACGAGGCTACGGCCAAGAAGATATTGGACAAGATACGTGATTTGGATGTTCAGTGCACGTTCATGCACGTCTGTGGAACGCACCAGGACACCATCGTACGTTTCGGCCTCGAGCCCATGCTCAGACAGGTCGGCGTGGAGATCCGTCAGGGCCCGGGATGCCCCGTCTGCGTCACCACCAGCAAGGAGATAGCCGATGCGATCACGCTGGCCAGGAACGGAGTGACGGTCTGTGCGTTCGGCGACATGATGAGGGTGCCCACCACGATCGGCACGCTCAACGATGCCAAGGCCGACGGCGCGGACGTGAGGATAGTGTACTCCATCGAGGACGCCGTCAGGATGGCCGCGGAGCAGAAGAACGATCTCACATTCGTTTCGGTAGGTTTCGAGACCACCGCACCCTCCACATGCGTGCCCCTCCAGAAGGACAACGTTCCCGAGAATTTCAGCATCTACAGCTGCCACAGGGTCTGCCCTCCTGTGCTGGAGAAGATCTTCAGCATGGGTGAGACCAAGATCCAGGGACTCATCGATCCCGGACACGTAGCGGTCATCACTGGATTGGACATGTTCCGTCCCTTCGTGGACAAGTACCACATGCCTCAGGTCGTCGCAGGGTTCGAACCCCTGGACATTCTGATGTCGGCGTACATGCTCTGCAAGCAGATCAAGGAAGGCAGGGCCGAGGTCGAGAACGAATACACGAGGCTGGTGAAGCCTGAAGGAAACCCCAAGGCACGCAAGCTCATGGCCGACACGTTCGACCTGGAGGACAGGGCATGGAGAGGATTCCCGGTCATCGAGAAATCGGCGCTGGTCCTCAAGGAGAAGTACGCTTCCCACGATGCGACGAAGGTCCATGAGGACATTTTGGCCAAGACCCCCGACGTGGAACCCGAGGCCAAGGGATGCAGGTGCGGAGAGGTCCTCAGGGGACTGATCCGTTCGGAGGACTGTCCGATGTTCGGTAAGGTCTGCAAGCCCACGAGTCCGTCGGGCCCCTGCATGGTGTCGTCCGAAGGCAACTGCAACATCGCCTTCCGCTTCGCAGGATCCAGGGGGCTGTGAATGACCCAGAGGCCTCCGACCAAGAAGATACTGGTGATATCAAACGATTCCACCGTCTTCCTGAAGAACGGTTTCGTCAGTGCATTCGAGATGTTCGGCGGAAGGCTCACCGAGGTGAAGAACCTCGTTGCGAGACTCAACGACGTCTGTGATGTCTCATTCGGCATAATCTCCGGAGAGTTCGGATTCATCCCCGCCAACTACGTCGTCAGGAAGTACGACAGGGTGCCGTCATGCAAGGAGGAATACGAGGAACTCCAGGAGAGGAAGGACTTCGTCGGACAGGTCAGATTCCTCACGCAGGTGTTCGACAAGGTCATCGTCTGCGTTCCCAAGGACATGTTCGCCATGCTCATCCCGGCACTGCCCAGGGGCAGGGTCATAGCCGTGACCAACGAATGCTACAAGGAACTGTGCGAGAAGAGCGGATGGTCATTCTACCTCAGGAACGGTGCACGTGTCGGCAACGAGAATGCTGATGCCATCGTGAAAGAGATCAAGGATTACGTCGACAGCTTCATACCAGTGCTTTGACCTCGGCCTTCATCTCCGGCGTCACACGGTAGGATTCCCTTATCTTGCGGACGGTCATCCTCAGTGTCTCATCGTCCAGGGTGCCCTTCTTGAGGTATGACATCGTCCTCTCGGGATACTTCACGAAACAGACCGACAGCGTCCAGGCCTTCGCCATCTTGAAGTAGTAACCGTCATTGTGCGCCGAATCCAATTCCTCTATGACGCGGTCGATGTGGTCGTCATCGATGAAATGGCAGAGCATCATCACCGCAGGATATCTCATCTCGAACTCCCTGCCGCTCTTCAGGTAGGGGAGGATGAATTCCCATACGATATCCTTCTCATTCCTCTTGGGTTTCCACGTGTTGCAGAACGAGTCGCAGACGGACCAGTTGTCTATGAGCGGGATGAATTCCCTGAATTGCTGAAGTCTCTCATCGATGTCCATCTTCGCGTAGGAGATCACCAGGCCTCTGAGCATGTAGTCCTCGAACCATTCCGGATCCCAGTTCTCGAGGTAGCCTTTCCAATCATCCTCCGCGATCCTCTTCGCCAATTTCCTCAGTTCAGGGAGTCTCGCACCTATCAGGACATGGTCCCCGGGGATCAGGCTCTTGGCGAAGACGGCGTTGTCCTCATCGGCAAGTGCCAGCAGTTCATTTTTGACATCTATCACAGCGATCCCTCCAGCCTGAGGAGGCGCTTCTTCAGGTCGACTCCGAGGGAGAACCCTCCGATGCTCCCGTCGGACCTGATGGCCCTGTGGCAGGGGATGATGATCGGTATCGGATTCTTTCCTACGGCATTCCCAACCGCACGCTGGGCATTGGGATGGCCTGACATCTTAGCCAATTCGGAATAGCTGACGGTCCTTCCGTATGGTACCTTCAGCAATGCAGACCACACGTCCTTCTGGAAATCCGTTCCCTCGGGACACAGGTCGAGATCGAAATCCTTCCTCCTTCCGGAGAGGTATTCGTCCAGCTGTCCGAAGGGACGGTCGAGGTCATCGTCGGTGACCTTGGCCTCGGGATCGAATGACAATGATGTGATCCTGCCATCTTTCTCCGAGATGGTGATCGGCCCGAAGGCAGTCATCCTGGTCCCGACGCTCATAATATCGTTATTGAGATGGTCATTCAGGATTTCATTGTTGTGAATGACGGCGAACGATGGAACCATTAAATCGAATGGGCGTAATCGTTCGGTCGATAACATGGGGATCGTCGTCAAACGTGTCAATCTGAAGAGGATCGATAGTGACAGGAAGGTCGTGGAATTCGACCCTCAGAAGCACGGGAAGATCACCGGTTCCAGATTCCTGGCCGTATTGGGCAGGGACGGATACATGTCGGAATTCAAGGCGGCCTGTCTGATCGCCAGGGTATTCTACGACGATACCAAGAACAAGTACACCGAGGCCGGAGAGATCATCGAACCGATCGTCCGCGGCTATGTCAGGGAGAATTGCGACACCATCATCAGGGATGCCCTCGGGATCGATCCCGCTGCGGACATCTCCATCGAGGAACCCATCGACAAGAAGGATTGCTACTACGATCACTTCAGGTCGGACAAGGTCTTCGGCGGCATGGTGGACGGTTTCGTGAGATGCAAGGGCCGCAGGGAAGCGATCCTGGAGATCAAGACCGCCAAGGACGATTCCGGCTGGCATGACGAGAATGGAAATATCATAATTCCCGAAGGATACTATCTCCAGGCCTCTCTCTACGCGCAGCTGGCCAATCTCGACAGGATCGTGTTCGCTGCCGCATTCCTCCAGGAATCGGATTATGAGAGTCCCGAGAACTTCGTACCTTCGGAGAAGAACACCCTCATCGTGGCCGTCGACAAGAAGGACATAACCGAGGAGATGGCAGCGGCCAGGGAATGGTTCCAGAGATACATCCTCCAGGGAAGGACCCCGGAGTGGAAGGAGAGCGATGAGGGCATCATCGACATCCTGACCTCGGAGAGGATCGACGAGATGCCCGGGGATGTGCGCTTCATGTTCAAGAGATACATCAGGTTCATGGATTCCGACGAGGACCTGTCGGACCTGGAGTATTCGATAATCGAACTGATGTCATCCGCCGCCGTGGACGGTGTGAGCAAGGTCCTCTATGAGCAGGACGGTGTGAGATTCTCTGTATCGCTGGAAGGTGTTCCGAGGCTTACGGTCACTCGGATCTGATGCCGTAGTTCAGCATCTTCCTCCTGTCCTTCCAGTCGGGCATGTACATGTCCAGCATGGCCTTGAATTCGCTGCCGTGATTCGGGATCCTGACGTGAACGAGTTCGTGCAGCACCACGTATTCTATGCATTCGACGGGCTTCTCCGCAAGCCTGACGTTCATCCAGATGACCTTGGTCCTGTGGTTGCAGGTGCCCCATCTGGTCTTCATGTACCTGGTGCGGTAGCCGCTGCACTGCAGCCCTGTGACGGATTCCCATTTCAGGAACATGTCAGGCAGGACGTCCTTCAGGATGGAGCGGTACCATTCCCTCATGTACCTCTCCTTCTCATCGTACGTGCAGTCCACAGGACGGGTGATGTATGCGATGGAATCGTCTATCTGGCACATCAGTCTGGTGCCCTCTCTTTCCACAACGGGATACGTCCTTCCGAGGACGCTTATCCTGCCCCCGTCGGCGAACCATTGGTCCGATCTGTTGGAGGAATCCTTGAATTTCTCCAATGACCGTTCGATCCATTCCTTCTTGGATACGATGAATTCCTCGATCTGGCGGTCGCTGGTCCTGTACGGGACCGAGAGTGTGACGCAGCAATCCTGGGTCACTCTGAGATTGAGGTTCTTGACCCTCTTCCTCTGGACATCCACCGCGATGCCCGAGATTATCACGACAGCCATGACCGGTGAATGGTGATGAAGGTAAAAGAATGGTGCATCCGCCGGGAATCGAACCCGGGCAACAAGCTTGGAAGGCTTGAATCCTAGCCCCTAGATCACAGATGCGCAAGTCACCCTATTTTGCAACTGGTATTTATTCTTGTTGGGGTGCTTTTGGGAGCCCCACGACATCAATGCAATATACAGGTAAACTGTTCTACCCATTATGGAAGGGGACGCCCCGGTACTCACAGAACGCAAGGATATCAGGCTTTGGAAGCGCCTCAAAGCACTCGAGAGGGTGGCGGCCAAGGGCTCGAAGAAGAACGAGGAGAAGCTCAGGAGGATCATCCACGACATCATCGATGCCGAGGGATACGCCAACCCGAAGATCGTGGTCAAGGTGATCGAACTGATCGACCTCTACTTCTCGGACGAGCTGCAGACCATCATGCTTGAACTCCTGGAGAAATGCGAGCTGACAGATAGCGTCCCCCAGCTCGTCGCTTCTGAGAGACTCGTCAAGATGGGTTCCTACGATTCCGCGAAACTGATACTCGACAGGATGACCGTCGTGTCGGACGTTCCCAAGTGGGAATACCTGCGCGGAGTGGTCGATGTCCACGAAGGGAATGCGAAATCCGCATACAGGCACTTCTACCACGTCTACCAACTGGACGACCGCTGTCTCAAGGTCTACCAGGAACTCGACAGTCTGGAGCCCAAAAGCGGATGGTTCCACCGCGGGATGATCGCCTCGATAATGGAGAACGACAACCCGGGTTCGCGTTCAAGCAACGACGAGGGAAGGTTCGGAGAACTCTACAACGTCTACTGGGAATGGGACAACGGAGGCGGACCCAATGCGATGGAGACCCTCAAGAGGATGGTCCGCGAAGGCATCGAGACCGATGTGGAGCTGGCCATGGCGAGGTTCTACCGTGAGGACAGCAAGTTCTCCGAGGCCATCGAACATTACCAGAAGGCGGCCGAATCCGGTCATTTCTTCATAATGATGGAACTGGCCAGGACATATTATGATGCAGGCAGTTACGCCGAGGCGATGGAGGTCTGCAGGCAGCTGGAGGAGAGAGGCATCAGCAGCCGTAAGCTGATCGAACTCCAGATTCTCATCGCCACCGCCGCCAAGGACAAGACCGAACTGATGAAGTACGTCAAGATCTACCTCTACAACGATTACGCCGATTTCAACGGATACGTTTTCAGTGTCAAGGCGTACATCGAACTGAGGATGCATTCGGAGGCATCCAACCTCCTGGAGCAGATGTCGGAACTGGAGGCCGACGATCCCATCGTCAACCTCCTGATGTCCAAGAACGACTACTCCATCGGAAGGTACTCCAATGCACGTTCCACGGCGAAGAAGGCATACAGGAAGATGCCCGATGACGTGGACTGTCTCCTGCACATATCACGTGTCTACATGTCCCTGAAGCGCTCGGAGAAGGCCCTCAGGTACATCGACGACATATTATCACTTGATGACCGCAACAAGGATGCCCACATCCTGAAGAAGGACGTCCTCATGAACAAGGAGCCCCCGGACTACCAGGGGGCATGCGCCCAGTGCGAGAAGATCATATCCTACTATCCTGACGATGCGGAGACATGGAGGGACCTCGCCATCCTGTACTCGAAGATGCACAAGGACGAGGAATCCCTGGATGCCTACAGGAAATCGCTCAGCATCAAGGAGGACCCGAAGCTCTTCATGGACATCATCATCTCATTGGCCAAGGAGCAGAGGTATGACGATGTCGTGGTCATCGCCAACGAATACGACGACGTCTACGGGAACAACGTGGACATGTGGGCCATCAAAGGCAACGCGGAGTATTCCACGGGCAAGTTCGACGATGCCATCGAATCCTACACCAAGGCGGTGGAGATAGACCACAACAAGCCCGTCCTCTGGCATTGCAGAGGCATGGCCGAGGAGGCCGCCGGAGAGTACGATCTGGCCGAGATATCATACGACAAGGCGGTCCTGATGGACCTGGACAATCCGATCTACTGGATCTCGAAATCGGCGGTCCAGGAGAAGAAGCAGGATTATGCCGGTGCCATCAATTCCCTCAACAGGGTCATCTCGACACATCCGGATAACGTATATTCACTGATGCACAAGGCGGTGATCCTCGTCCGCCTGGGAAGGATAAGCGAGGCCAGGACGTTCATCGAACTGGCATCGAAGACCGAACCACTCAACATGAAGATCATGCTCGCAAGGCGTGACATCTATCACAGGCAGGGGGACACGGAAGCGACGAAGGCGGTCTGCAGGAACATCCTCTCCATAAATCCGCTGGACAAGAAGACCGCCATCATCCTCGCCCACATGCACTTCAAGACCGGCGACCTGGATGAGGCACGCACCGTGTTGGTGGGATTGGACATCGACGAGGGATTCTCGGATGACGACTTCGAATCCCACACGCTGCTCAGGAACATCTACCACACCCAGGGCAAGACGCATGAGGAGATATCCACCTGCAAGACCATCCTCTCCTACAGGCCCGACGACAGGGACACCAAGGCCGCTCTTGCGGAGGCATACATCAAGAGAGGAATGATCGACGCCGCCAAGGCGATCTATGATGAGCTGCACCTGGAGAGCCCCGATGATTCCAACTTCTCGCTGAAGAAGGCGAAGATGGCGGATAGCAGGGACGATGCTCTCACCGTGCTGATGGAATCCCTCACGACGGACCCCGACAACAGCGAGGTCCTCCTGGAGGCATCCACCATGCTCTACGAGGACGGCAACCTGAAGGATGCGCTGATCTATGCCAACAGGGCGTTGGATGCCGATCCCACCAACCCCGCGATCTACGTCAGGAAGATGGAGATCTTCACGTCGATGGAGAGGCACCGCAGCGTGCTGGCCACGGCGGAGGAGGCATTCAGCAACTCGAAAGGGATCGATCCCCTTATCTGGAAGTACAACGGGGATTCGCAGATGCTCCTCGGGGACTATCACAATGCATTGATCTCATACGATACGGCGATGAAGCTGGGCATCAACACCCGCGAGATATACCACTCACGCGGTATGTGCCAGGAGGCCACCGGAATGGATGATGCTGCCATCAACAGCTACACCATCGCATACCAGAAGGATCCGACCGACATCGACTCGATGATGAGGGTCGCGGCCGTCTATCTGACCCAGGAGAAGGACCAGTCCGCAGGAAGGGTCCTGGACCAGGCGATCTCGACCGATCCGCTGTGCTCCGAAGCCATCGTCTGCAGGGCGAAGATCTTCGCATCCAGGAGCAATGAGGTCGGAGTCAAGAGACTGTTCGACCACTGCATATCGCACGGTGTCGACGAGGAGACCAAGCAGATCGTCGCTGAACTCATGGACATGGCGAAGAACAAGGAGGTCGTCGCCATGCCGGTGATCCCGCTCGAGATGCCTGTGGCCCCGGAGGAGGTCATCGAGGAGCCCGAGGGCATCCCGGACGATGATGACGTTCCCGAAGAGGAACCTGAGCAGTACGATGAGGTACCTGACGATTCCGTTCTGGAGGAGGCTCCCGAGGAGACCGTACCGGAGGAACAGCCTGCGGCCGGACCCGAGATGTCAGAGGGTGGTTTCGTCGTCGACGAGGAGGATTCAGGATTCATGGTCGAAGGATCTTCGGAACAGGCCGAGGTGATCCCGGAAGAACCTGTTGCCGAGGAATCATTCGGCATCGAGGAAGAACCTGCAGCCGAGGGGCCCGCTCAGGAAGAGGCCCTAGAGGAATCTGCTCCCGAGGAACCCGTTCAGGAGGAACCGTTCCAGTTCGAGCAGGAAGATGCCGTGGGGCCCGTGATCGAAGAACCTGCACAGG
>JAEEGL015345231.1_pt1 | contig 13695 bp, 4 predicted proteins | sample 9134231 | NCBI WGS metagenome assembly JAEEGL01 (sample SAMN16246548, study PRJNA631951) | gut metagenome | biome: gut microbiome; feature: rumen; material: fiber-attached | host: Bos | place: Iran: Karaj | collected 2018-10
CATGCCGATGCTCGTCGGCGTGTTGAACAGTAGCGGCTCGGCATAGCGGATGCCCACCACGAAGTAGACCACCATGGCCACGCCCGTGAAGAGCACGCTGCCCGTCATGCCCTCGCGATAGAGCATGAGGAAGAAGGCCAGGTAGACCAGGGCAGAACCCGTCTCCCTTTGCAGCACGATGCACACCATGGGCGCAAAGATGAGTCCCAGCGTGATGAGGAAGTCGCGTGTACGGTGAATGTCGTAGCCATAGCGACCCATGAACTTCGCCAGGGCCAGGGCGGTGGTGAACTTCGCGAACTCCGCCGGTTGAATACGTAGTGGCCCTAGCACGAGCCACGAATGGCTGCCCTTAATGCTGTGAGGGTTGAAGATAGTGGCGAAGAGCAACACGATGAGAAAGCCGTAGAGGGCAAAGGCAAAAGTGTCGTAGAGACGGTCGTCGAGCAGCAGGAGCACCAGGCCAAGCACCAGCGACGTGCCTATCCACACTATCTGCATACCCGACCGCGAGTCCAGCGAGAAAATTTCCGACGGCTCGCCGTAGGTATAGCTGGCACCGCACACGCTGATCCAGCCGCCGACAAGCAGCAGCATATAGATGACGATGGTCACGTAGTCCAGCGAGCGCAGCACGCCCTTTTCTTCGTTGTGCATAACAGTTTCTATAAATTGGGAGCGCAAAATTACGAAGAATTGCCGTAACAGACAAGTGATTATGGAAGATTAACTAAAATAGCGTTTTCCTGAATCTACTCAGTAATGCATGTGTCTAATTCCGCCAACACTGTTCTACGGGTGACCCGTGCCGGGGCATCGGGCTGGCACGGGGGGCTGCCCCTACACAGGGCTATCGCACAGCACGATTCTTTACACGATTCTGAGGCCATCTGAAGTTTGAATAATATTTAATTTATTTGCACGACCTGAAGAATTTGTGTACCTTTGCAGCCAATTCGGGAGCGCGGGCGTCCTCGCCCGCATCAGTGGCGGGCAAGGATGCCCGCGCTCCCAGATAACGTTCCCAGATTATTATAAACCAATTACTTAATCTATATGTCAGACAGACGCGTCAGGGTGCGCTTCGCACCCAGTCCCACGGGACCCCTGCACATAGGCGGCGTGCGTACCGCCCTTTACAATTATCTTTTTGCCCGCCAGCATGGCGGCGACCTCGTTTTCCGCATCGAGGACACCGACTCCACACGCTTCGTGCCCGGTGCCGAGGAATACATCATAGAGGCCTTCAAGTGGCTCGGCATCCAGTTCGACGAGGGTGTATCCTTCGGTGGCAACTACGGCCCCTACCGCCAGAGCGAGCGCCGCGACATCTATAAGAAATACGTTCAACAGCTGCTCGACACGGGCAAGGCCTACATCGCCTTTGACACGCCCGAGGAGCTGGAGCAGAAACGCAAAGAGATAGAGAACTTCCAATACGACAGCCGTACCCGCTCGCAGATGCGCAACTCGCTGACGCTACCGAAGGACGAGGTGGAACGTCTGGTGCAGGAGACCGACACCTGGGTGGTGCGCTTCAAGGTGGAGCCCGACCAGGAGGTGCTCGTCGATGACATAATACGCGGCGAAGTACGTGTGAGAAGTGAGATATGTGACGACAAGGTGCTCTACAAGCGGCATGACGAGCTGCCCACCTACCATCTGGCCAACATCGTCGATGACCACCTGATGGAGATTTCCCACGTCATCCGTGGCGAGGAGTGGCTGCCCAGTGCCCCGCTCCATGTGCTGCTCTACCAGGCTTTCGGCTGGGAGGACACCATGCCGCGCTTTGCCCATCTGCCACTGCTGCTGAAGCCCGTCGGCAACGGCAAGCTGTCGAAGCGCGACGGCGACAAGCTCGGCTTCCCCGTATTCCCCTTGGAATGGCACGACCCCAAGACGGGCGAGGTCAGCTCGGGCTATCGCGAGAAAGGCTATCTGCCCGAAGCCGTGGTCAACTTCCTGGCCCTGCTCGGATGGAGTCCCGGCAACGACCAGGAGCTGATGACGATGGAAGAGATGGTGAGCCTGTTCGACCTCACCAAATGCTCGAAGGCCGGTGCTAAGTTCGACTATGTGAAGGCGGCCTGGTTCAACCACCAGTACCTCATCCGGCAACCCGATGCCGACTGGTGCCCTGCTTTCGACAAGGTGCTCCAGGAAAACGGCATCACAGCCACCGCCGAACAGGAGGCCGAAGTGGTGAGGATGATGAAAATGAAGGTCATCGAATATACCGACAGCCTGGGTAACAAGAAGAAGCGCAACATCTCCTTCCCCAGCGACCTCTGGCCTCTCACTAAGTTCTTCTTCGTGGCTCCCACTGACTTCGACCGCGAAGGCGACAAGTTTATCCGCAAGAACTGGACTGAGCAGACCGCCGACCAGATGCGCCAGCTGGCCGACGTGCTGGAGACCGTCACCGACTGGAGCGTGGAAGGCCAGAAGGCCATCGTCGACCCCTGGGTGGAGCAGACAGGCATCAAGCCCTGGAACGCTTGGCGCATCGCCCTCGTGGGTACCGGTCAGGGTCCCGATATGTATGAGCTCTCCGCCTTCCTCGGCAAGGAGGAGACGCTGCACCGCACCCGCTACGCCTGCGAGGTGCTCGGCTAAAAAATCAAAGGATTCCTTCCCGTTGTAAAATCTCCAGCATTTCCCCAGGCGTCACGACTATAGGCGTCTTGGGGAAATGCTACATAGGGTTGTTCTGTAGTGGGTGAAGCCTCCAAGCTTTGCAGTAGTAGGTCATGCTTCCAAGCGTGACAACCGCAGCAGTGGGTGAAACTATGTTGCGATGCTACCGCAAAGCTTGGAAGTTTCACCCACTACTTTAGCGGCTGCCACGCTTGGAAGCGTGGCCTACTACAACCGCACGTAAATTTTCGTCAAAAAGAGTCTTTCTGTTCAGCCAGGGGTGTTGCCGTCATCTGCTGCCTTGGGCATATACAGTGGAATCTCTTTGGTCTTGCTGGCCTCCCTCACCATGGGCGTGTAGTCCCGTATGATGCGGATCCAGTCTTTAGGGCTCATGCCGCCATAGCGCACCTCCCTGTCCTCTTCCACGCTTTGCAGCTTGCCCAGCTGGCTGTACACCGCATCGAACACCCCCTGGTTGACGGCGTTCATGAAGTAGGGGTGATCCAGATAGTAGCGGCAGAACTCTGTGTTCTCGTTCAGCATACCGGCCACAATCATCATCAGCGACGAGGCACACTGCTGCATGGCCGTCTCGCGGTTGCTGTTCTTGGCGGCATTGACAAACGACGGAATAAACGACAGCTCCTTGCCTTCGCCGTCAACGACCGAGAAGCGGCTGTCCGTAAACTTTTTCTTCTCCTTCTCGTCCAGTCCCCGCTTCTTCAAATCTTCCTTCCAAGGCGTGCCGAAGGGCGGGTTCGAGATGCAGAAGTCGAAGGTCTCGCCGGCATGGCCGTCGCGGCTGATGGTGCTGTCGAAGGCGATATACTCGCGCGTCTCCATGCCGTGCTGATACTGGAACGCTTTCATGTTTTCCGAAATCATCAGGTCGGCCTTGCACGTGGCGAAGGTGTCGGGCTGCAGCTCCTGCCCGAGGGAGTTATTGATTGCGCCGTTTACGACGGCTTTGGCGATATTTGATGCAAAAGTAAGAAAAATAATCGAAACTTCAACGGCTAATAATATAAGTTAACACTTCGGAGGTCGCTGGCTCGTTTTTTTTGTGTACTTTTGCAGCCTCATTATTATTATGTACAACCTTATTATATACTTGTATCTGCTGGGTGTTGCCGTTGCCAGCCGTTTCAACGAGAAGGTGCGGAAGATGTGGCGCGGCGAGCGCGATGCTTTCCGTGTGCTGCGCGAAAAGGTGGAGCCGGGGGCGAGGTACGTGTGGTTTCATGCCGCCTCATTAGGCGAGTTTGAGCAGGGGCGCCCGCTCATGGAGCAGCTGCGCCGCGACAGGCCGGAGATGAAGATCCTGCTCACCTTCTTCTCCCCTTCGGGCTATGAGGTGCGGAAGAACTACGACGGTGCCGACATCATCTGCTACCTGCCGCTCGACACGCCGCTCAACGCCCGCCGCTTCCTTAGGCTCATCAAGCCTGAGATGGCGTTCTTCATCAAGTATGAGTTCTGGTACAACTACCTTCATATTCTGAAACATCGTAACGTGCCCGTCTATAGCGTGAGCAGCATCTTCCGTGAGGGTCAGATATTCTTCCGCTGGTACGGACGGCAGTATGGACGTGTGCTGAAGTGCTTCACCCATTTCTACGTCCAGAACGAGAAGAGCCGCGAACTGCTGGTCAGCATCGGACTAAAGAACGTCACCATCACTGGCGACACCCGTTTCGACCGCGTGCTGCAGATTAAGGAACAGGCAAAAGACCTCCCCGTGGTGGATGACTTCCTTGACCTTGGACCTCAGACTTCAGATTTCAGACTTCAGACTTCAGACCTTGGACCTCAGACCTCAGACCTTAGACCGTATAAGGTTTTTGTCGCTGGATCGTCGTGGCCTCCCGATGAGGAGATCTTCATCCGCTATTTCAAGGAGCATCCGGAGTGGAAGCTCATCATTGCTCCTCACGTCATCGGTGAGGAGCACTTGCAGCAGATAGAGAAGCTGCTGCAGGGGCTTAAAGGGTGCAGATACACTCAGGCAGAAAAGGAAATGCAGTCAACAACAGGAAAACAGGGCACGGCCAATTCTCAATTCTCAATTCTCAATTCTCAATTCTTGATAGTTGATTGCTTCGGCCTCCTCTCCAGCATCTACCGCTATGCCACAGTGACTTACGTGGGCGGTGGCTTCGGTGTGGGCATCCACAACACCGTGGAGGCCGCCGTCTGGGGAGCGCCCGTCATCTTCGGCCCCAACAACCAGAAGTTCCAGGAGGCGCAGGAACTGAAAGCCTGTGGCGGCGGCTTCGAGATAAAGTCCTATGAGGACTTTGCCCGCCTGATGGACCGCTTCGACTCCGACCCTCAGTTCACTGCTGCCGCAGGGCGCGCTGCCGGGCTATATGTTGAACAGAAGGCAGGAGCCACTCGCAAGATTCTCTCTGATACCATCACCCTTTTGTAACAAATTCCGCCAACGCTACTGTCGCTGCTGTCACGCCAGGAGGTGTGACAGCAGCGACAGTATAGTGAGTGAAGTTTCTCACTAATTGGGATAAATACTTGTAAAATTAGCATAAATGCCGCAGCCTCCCCTCTCTAATTGGAGAGGGGTCGGGGGTGAGGCTTCTACTCTTCCTCTTCCTCCTCGCCCCAGCAGTCGTAGGAGCGGCCGCGGGCGGTGCCGCTGCCGCCGCTGCCGAGGTTGAGTTTGTTACCTTCGCCGAGGTTGGTGCTGACACTGGTGACCTGAGTTGATGCACCGAGCAAGTGCTGATGGTGCTGCAGCGTCGTCAGCTGCGTTGCGGGCTTGATGTAACTCTTCTTGTTCATGGTTCCTTATTTTAATGTTTTCTTGTTCTTTAAACGCGAATTATCATGCTTCTTTTTCTTTTTCACACGAATTTCCAGGAATGTCCACGAATTTATCATAAATATTCGTGTTGTATTATTCTTGGGGTCGCTGCGCTCAAAATTATAGGAAAATTGGATTTAAAATTATAAAAGCTGCGCATGGTTCTTATTGACTTACTTAGTTCTTATAATTTTCTGTTTAATTTTTTTCTAATTTTGAGCGAAGCGACCCCAAAACATTACTTAATCACGACCTTACGGCCATTCCTGATATACACTCCTTTGCGCGTGGGCATCTTGTCGAGCTTCACGCCATTGAGGGTGTATATACTCCCCTCTCCCTTTGGAGAGGGGTCGGGGGTGAGGCTTTTTATTCCTTGCGTCTCCTCTCCGTCTCCGAAGTTCAGTCGTGCCTCCTTGATGTCACCTACGGTGAGGCCGCCGTTCAACTGGAAGTAGGTGCGGAAGGCACCAATGCTGGGATAGACGGGGTTGCTGGCGTCGGTGAGGTCGGGCTGCGGCCAGTACAGTGTGTTCCCTTCTCCGAGGAGGAGGATGCTCTTGTCATCGTTGTCGAAGCTCAGGTATTCGTAGGTTCCCTTGAAGGTCACCTTGCCGTCGCTGGTTTCCACGTCGCGCACAGTATTGTCGATGGTCACTCCCGTGAACGTCGGGTTCTCGATGTTGCTGCCGCTGGTCCACTTGATGATATAAGGTGTTCCCGCACTAATCGTTGTGGTATTCTTGAAGTTCAGGTAGAGCGTGGCGCCGTCGATGCCGGTGGGGTGGTCATAGCCAGTATCGCTCGTGTCCAGTTTCTTCAGCTCACTGGGAGCCAGCTGTGCCGTCACCTGTGCGGCGGTCATCGAGAACGGCAGGCACATGGTGTTCCAGTCACCGTCCTGGTAGAGCGTGCGGCCAGCGAGCTGTACATCGACAGTTTTGCCTTTGTTGGCGGCGATGATGGCTGAGTTCTTTTTGTCTGCATCCATCTGTGAATCGTCATTGGCCAGCGTGATGAAAGGCAACGTTGTGAAGGTGACGGATCGGCTCCAGGCCTCAGGATCGGAGCAGTCGCTCTTCACTTGGAATTCGTAAGGTTTCCCGGGAGTGAGACCCGTCAGCGTGACATTCGTGGAGGCAGTAGTTACAGTCGTCCACTCGGTGGCAGGAATCACTTCGCCAATCGTCACGTTGTCGATATGCAGATCGTTGTCGCCGTTACCGTCCACAGTGGACTCGCCATAGAAAGCAATCTTCACGGTCTGGCCATCGTAGGCGCTGAGGTCGATGCTCACAGACTCGCCAGTAGTGGCAATATTGTTATAGACGTATTCCGAACCGCTGTTGTTCCACTCGCGCAGGATAGTCCAAGCATTGTTGGCATAGACCAGCACAACGAACCTGTCATCGGCTTGAGCTGTTGCATCTTCAATAGGATCAGCGTTGCCATAGTCAGTCAAAGCCAGGTCGAAACTAAAGGTATTGGTAGTGATGGAAGTTTCAGGAGTAACAAGCCAATATTTGCATCCGGTACCATAGATGTTGACTTTCATGTTGTACTCACCCAAGGCATTGCTGGTCGAAAACCAGCCATAATCGTTGGTTTCGGTCAAAGCAGTAGGATCTTCCATCACAGTGCTCAGCAGGCCAGTGTATTTCGTCCAACCATAAGGAATGCCATTGGCATCAAACGTTTCATAAAGTCCGCTTGCAGCTTGTTGAGGCTCCCTGTAACGCATGGTGAAACTTTCCACATCGGGAGAGCCGTCCCAGCTGAGGTCAGCCGTGGTGGCCGTGATGTTGGCAGCTGTCAGGCCCGTAGGCACTGGGCAAAGGTCGGCCGTGGTGGTGAAGGTCGCGATGGCGCTCTCGTTGCTTGTGCCATAGTCGCCGCAATCGCCCTGCACTTTCCAATTGTACTTGGTTTCAGGAACAAGCCCCATGAGGGTGGCCTCAGCTTCGTCAGCTGTAATGGTCTGCCATTCGCCGGCAGGCACGGGTGTGCAGATGGCCACATTGTCGATATGCAGGTCGTTGTCGCCGTTACTGCCAACTGTGGATTCGCCGTAGAAGGCAAACTTCACCGTCTGGCCAACATAGGTGCTGACATCGATGCTCACATGCTCGCCAGTGGTGGCAATATTGTTATAGACGTATTCCGAACCGCTGTTGTTCCACTCGCGCAGGATGGTCCACTCATCGTTAGCATAGACCAGCACAACGAACCTGTCGTCTAAGCAAGTACCAGAGGCAGCATTACCCGAGTTAAAGGCGGTCAATGCCAGGTCGAATCCCAAAGTGTTGGTAGTGATGTCAGTTTCAGGAGTAACAAGCCAATATTTGCATCCGGTACCATAGATGTTGACTTTCATGTTATAGGCACCCAAGGCATTAGTGTTCGAATTCCATCCATTTCCGGTGGTGGTCAAAGTGGTGGTGCCGGCAACCACGTCGTCAACCAAACCTGTGTATTTCGTCCAACCCGTAGGAATGTTGCTGGTTTCAAATCCTTCAGAGATACCGTCCGTATAGGCGGACGTTCTGTAGCTCACGGTGTAGCTGTCGCTTTCACCATCCCAGCTCAAAACGGCAGAATTGGCGTATGGCGTGGCGGTCAGGGCTTCAGGAGCGGGGCAACCTACGTCAGTGGTGAACAGGGACGTTGTCCAATCGCTCTCGCCATCGATGCCACCGCAAATGTGTTTCACTCTGACGAAATAATTCGTTTCAAGAGTCAAGCCTGTGATTTCTTGAGGTGTAGCGGCATTGTCAACCGTAACCCATGCCGTCTCGGCATCTCCAAAAGCAGCACGGATCATCCAAGTGTAATCGTAGTTGTAACTTGTAAGATCGACCCAAGTTTCTCCATCGATTGACACCCAACGGCCATTGGGATCGGTTGGTCCGTAGCAACAGTCAGCAGGATATGCAACACCGCTTTGACAGAATGTAATCCACAAGTTCTGCGTGCCATCAATAGCTACAGGATTGTCTAAAGCGATTTCCATGAAATCACCGTCCCCGGCCATCGTGAAGTTCTGCGTGGCAGCTGGTGTGCCTGTAGGCTGATCACCGCCAAGATAGACATTCAATGTGGCCTCTCCACTGTTTGTAGTGTGCAAGGAAACCTTGGTTAGGGGGGTGCCGGCATCCAACGAGGCGGCAGGTAACATGATACCCCAGTAGAAAGTACCGCCATTGCCAAAGTGCGTGGAATAGACACCATTATCGTAATGTTTCCATACATCTTCAGCATATTGTAGCTCGATGTCGTCATCGGCAGTCCAGCTGACAACGGCCGAGTTGCGGGTGATGTCGGTAACTGCCAGATCCTCAGGAGCAGGGCAGGCCACCAAAGTGGTGAAAGTGGCAGTGCTACTCCAAGCGCTATGGTCTTCTTCGCTGCACTTGGCGCGCACATTCACGGTGTAAGTGGTCAGAGGCTCGAGGTTGGTGAAGGAATAAGATGTCTCGCTTACGTCAATGAGGTTGTCTTCGTTGCCGTTGAGGCAGATTTGCCAAGCATCTTCCTCGCCGTTGGGAGTCCAGGTGAGGTCGGCACTTCTCTTGTCGATGTTGCTGACAGCCAAATTCGTTGGTTTGAAGCAGGTGGGAAGCGTGGTGAACACGGTTCTTACCCATTTGCTTTCGCCGTCGGCATAGGCAGCCTGAACCTCTACCTCATACATGGTTTCGGGGGTAAGCTTGTCGATGGTATATGGGCTTGTAACATCTTTGACGGTAGTCCAGTCTTCGTCAGCAGGTTCTGTAATGACGATATCATCTACATTGAGGAGGAACTGGTCGGTGCAGTTGAAATGGCGGATGGCCACATATCCCTTTCCACTGTAAGCGCTCAAATCGACGGTAAATTTACCCCATGCGCCTGGCGCCTTGGTTCCAGTGCCGTCGGCATTCAACGTCCATTCTTCAATGGTGGTGAAGTCGGCAGCATTGATGTTGCCAGTAGTGGAAACAGCCACGCCGAAGTGCTCTGCAGCATAGCTGCCATCCTGCGCACGAACCCAGAACGTAATGCTGCCGCCCAAAGTGATTTGAGGCGAAACCAAATAGTTGTCGGGAGTCAAGGCTTCACTAGTATAATTGCTGTAGGAGCCGGAAGTCACCAGGTCGGCCGATGAATTATGACCAGCACCGGCCAGCGAGCCGCTTTCCACCAGATAGATGCCGCCTACAGCAGAACCGAGCACCCAGGTATAGCCGTCACCGTCGGCATCGATAGTCGTCCAATTATGCATGGAGCTGTCGTCGAAGTCTATTTCTTCTGTGTTAGCCACCGCGTACCGCAGGTTGTAGCTGCTGGCTTCACCCTCCCAGCTGATCTCAGCGGATACAGCGGTGATATTGTCAGCTGCTACGGCTGTTGGTTTAACAAACTGTACAGTAGTGGTGAAGCTTATGGCATTACTCCACAAACTCTTGTCGTCTGCGCTATTGACGGCACGCACCTTGGCGGTGTAGGTCGTCTCGCCGGTGAGACCTGTGATGTTGAAAGGATTGCTGTCGGCAGCAATGACGTTCGTCTCGTCATTGTTGAGGCAGATTTCCCACTGCGTGGCCGTGCCGTTCTCCGTCCAGCTCAGCGTGGCGGTAGTGCCGCCCGTGTTGCTGACGGTGAGGTTGGTTGGAGTCATGCACGAAGGAGCCTCCAGCAGCCTCAGGGTGTAGTCCTGGAAGCAGGTCCAATTGTCAGTGGAACAGGCATTAGGTGCGGTGGTCGATGATCCGCTGATGTAGTTGTCGAAAACCATGTCGGCACCGCCGATACGCATACGGTAGTCGCCCGCGGCCTGGGTTGCGGGGATGGTGATAGTGGCTTCTAAGGTAGTGGGATAGTCTGCTGTGCTGGTACCCTTATAGACAATCTCATCTTCCTCGAAAGTCAGGCTGTTGTCAAGATCCACCCAGATGATGGTGCCGTAGGTATAACCAGTCTGGTAGGTGATGGCCACGGTGGCTTCCACACCAGTCCACACGGCACCGATCTCGTTCGTACAGTCTGTATAGGTTGCCTTTGGCGTATCGTTGTTCACGACATTGTCGCCGATGCCGAAGGTCACGTTGGAGATGCCGTTGCCGTCCACCGAAGATGGAGCGGGGGTGCAGTAGCCGGGATAGAAGGAAACGGGGCCTACCCATGCGCTATGGTTGCTTTCGCCGTAGTTGGCACGCACCCAGACGTAATAAGTGGCGACAGTGGCTACTGTCAGCTCATACGTAGCCGTGGTAACCGTGGCTGCGGTCAAGTCATCAGGATTGGCATCGGCATCCGTGGAGTAAACGACATCGAATGAGGTGGCATCGTCGTTGCCCGTCCACGTGATGGTAGCACCCTGAATAAAAGCTGCAGCACTCAAAGCGGTGGGCTTGGGGAACTGCTCGGGTGTGGTGAAGCTGACATAACACCAACTGCTGACCTTACTGCCTTCGCCCACCGACTGCACACGGGTCTGGTAGGCAGTATTCTCGTCCAAGCCAGTCAAGGTGAAGGTGTAAGCCGTTATGCCTGTGGCAGCAACGGTCCAGTTCTCGTCGGCCTCCTTCTTGTATTCCACGTTGTAGGTGCCGGTGCCGCCCTCCCACGTCAGCGTAGCCTCGTAAGCGGCAACATTCGTTGCGGTGAGCGATGTGGGCTTGGCAACGACATTCTCCTCGATTTCGAGCTTCATCTGGTTCTTGACACTCAAAAGGGTTCCACCGACGCTGCTGGGGGCATAGGGGTTAAAATTGGTACCATCGTTATATATATAGATAGCCTGACTGGTTGCATCATACACCAGACAAGAGAGGCCGCTCTGATCACTGCCTGTGTTATCGTCGATGATGACGGCAAGGTTGCTGGTGCCGTCATAGCTGAATGGGGAGGGGAAGTTGATGGTGGTCCATTCGTTTTCAGTGAAAGTCACCTCGCCACTGAACACCTTGTCAGAAGCAGTAACGGTAATCCAGTCTTGAGTGCCGCTGAACGAAGACTTGTCGGTGTGGACAAGGTAGATGTCGATGTTGCGGGTCCTTTCGCTACCGACGTTTTTGAAGGCAATGCTGGAAATATCGCCTGACCTGCCTATCTCGGCAGCTGTGTAAATCTGCTGTGTAAGACTATAATTGTAATTGGAGCGAGTAGGCAGGGAATTATTACTTGCCGTGCCGCCATCGCCGAGTATATCACTCACCGTGAAAGTGACGGTCTTCGAACCGCTACAGCCACTACCGTCCACGGCTGTCAGGGCGAGGGTGTAGGTGCCCATGTCCTTGACTTCGCTCACAGTGTTGCCGTCCTTGGTGATGGCGGCAGTGTAGTGGGTGCCTTCCGTCAGCTCCGTGCCATCGGCAGCCGTAAGGGTGTAGCTGACGGTGATGGCATTGCCCGTGCAGAAATAGTTCCCTTTCAGTCCGTTGACGGTGGCAGGGCCATAAAGGGCGTTGCCGCAGACGGTGAGCGGAGTGGTAATCTCGTTGTCGGGGATGGAGGTATAGACCCGCGTGCCATACTCGCCACTGGCGGTGGTCTTGTAGCAGTTGGTGACGGTCACTGTGCCGCCGTTCTTCTTCACGAGGTCGAGGTTGTTGGTGTCCTGCCCCTCCTGCATCAGGTAGAGACAGCCGGTGAGCGTCTTCGTGCCGCCGTCGTCGCCCCATCCGAAGATAACGCCCTTGGCGTTGCTGCCACCCGTGAGCTTGCCGCTGAACAGGCAGTCCTCGATGCTGATGTCGCTGTTCAGGCCGTGGCCCAGGATGCCACCGATGTGCGTACCGCCGCTGACGGTGGCCGTGGCGGTGCAGCCCTCGATCTTGTTGCCCGTACCCTTCGAGAAGCCCACGATGGCAGCGGCGTGGGTCGTGCCGGTGATGGATCCTGCCACGGTGAGGTCCTTGATGGTGGCTCCCTCGATGTAGCAGAACAGGGCCGTGCCTTGGTTGTCGGTGTCGGTGATGTTGGCAGTGATGGTGTTGTGCTGTCCGTCGAAGGTGCCGCTGAAGGGCTTCTCCTGCGTGCTTCCCGCTACGACACCCACCTTCGACGTGACGCTGATGTCTGTCGTCAGCGTCACCGTCTTGCCGTCAAAGCTGTTGCCGCTGCTGACCATTCCGACGAAGGAAAGCCAGTCGGAGGCGTTGTTGATGAAGTAGTTGCCATTGGCATCGGGGCTGAGATTGCCGACGACATTGAAGGTCGTCGTAACGCTGCCGCTATAGGGCGACACACCGGTGACGGTCAGCGTGTAGGAGCCTGCGGTAGTGACGGTGGTCACGGTCTCGTTGTCGCTGTTCTTGATGGTGTAGGTGTACTGGCTGTTAGTGAGCGTGTTGCAGTTGCCATCCACCACACTCCAGCTGCCGAGGTCGATGGCATTGCCATTATTATAGATATAGGTCGCACTCAGCCCGTTGATGATGCCGTCTGCGCTGAGGTCATAGGCAGTGAAGACGGGTACCACCAGGTCGCCACTGACCTGCCAGCCAAGGCCGAGGGCGGAGGCGAGAGTTTCAGGAGTGTTAGTGTTGCTATCGGCTCCGACGGCCGTACCTTGCGCATTACCGAGGATGCTGGTATAGTAGCAACTATTAGCCACATTGCTGTTGTTGTTGCGCGTAAAAGTGTAAGTATCGGTTGCGCTGATGGCGTAATTGCCTTCGGGAATGGCGGCAGGAGCATAGAGGCTGTTGCTGATGGAGAGCGTGTTGTTCTTCCAGCCCACAAAGCCACCGCAACATTTGGTGAGGTTTTCTGCCGTGGCGCAGATGACACCGTCGAAGCGGCAGTTGGTAATCGTCGTGTTGGTCTGCGAAACGCCGATGAAGCCGCCGTGGGTGCCGTCGCCGTTGACGCTGCTGACGATGGTGACACTACTCCAGCAGTTGCTGACCTTCACCGTGCCGGCAGCTTCGCCGATGAGACCGGTGCCATACTTGCTCGAGGCGGTCACGGTGCCTGTGGTGTGCACGCACTTGATGGTGGCACCGTCAACATAGCGGAACGGTGCACAGTACTCGCCGTTGGAGGTCAGGTTGAGGGTCATGGTGTGGCCTACGCCGTTGAAGGTACCCTTGAACTTGTTGGTGCTCGTGCCTGCCATCGTCGAGACGGTGATGTCGGCATCCAACCGGTAGTACTTGTTGGCGTAGGTGGCGTTGCTGCTGCTGATCCAGCCGGCGAAGGTATCCCAGTCGTCATCGGTGCTGATGACGTAGGGGTCGGCCTGTGAG
>JAEEGL015504852.1_pt1 | contig 13695 bp, 14 predicted proteins | sample 9134231 | NCBI WGS metagenome assembly JAEEGL01 (sample SAMN16246548, study PRJNA631951) | gut metagenome | biome: gut microbiome; feature: rumen; material: fiber-attached | host: Bos | place: Iran: Karaj | collected 2018-10
TACGGGCATGAAAAGCTCTTCCTCGTCGTGGGACGGAACAAGATCGTTCCAGATCTCGCGGGTGCTCTGCACAGGGCCCGGAACGTCGCCGCCCCCAGGAACGCTCAGCGCCTCGGCAAAAAGACCCCCTGCGCCCAGAAGGCGGATAGGTGCTATGACTGCAATAGTCCGGACCGCATCTGCCGCGGGCTGTCCGTCTTCTGGCGCTGCCTGGCTGGAGCCAGCATCGAGATCGTACTTGTCGATGAGGATCTGGGATACTGAGCGCTGGCCGGTCAGCTGCCACCTGGAAAAATGCCGCTGAGCGGACCTCAAATCCCGTGCCCGATGCCTTCTTCGCCCCCTGACAGCAGGTCTTCCCGCGCAGTCAGCGAGGCCGAGCCGGAAACCTTTCCCCCGCGTTTGCACCCTGTACATAAGGAGCCCGTATGATCAGATCCATAGACGTTGACAAAGCCAAGTGCATCCATTGCGGCTTGTGCATCCAGGATTGCCCGGCGGGCACCATAGAATTCGACGGGGAAAAGATCCCGCGCTACATCCCCGAAAAGCAGAGCAGCTGCATAGGCTGCCAGCACTGCATGGCGGTCTGCCCTTCGGGAGCTCTTTCCTTCGGCGGGAAAGACCCCTGCAATTCCTTTCCCGTCGGATATGGCAGGAGCGAGGATGTGCTGCGGCTCATCCAGTCGCGGCGTAGCGTGCGCTTCTACAGAGACCAGTCCCTGCCCGCTGACGTCCTGCAAAAGCTCCTTGACATGCTGCCCTTCATCCCCACCGGAGGCAACGCGGACAACCTGCATTTTTCCATCGTGCAGACGAAGGAAAAAATGGACGCCATCCGCACTGTTGCCTACGCGCATGGCGTCGCTGCACAGGATCCTCCCCCGTTCATCGCTGCGGCCAAAGCCGGATTTGCCAGGGGGAAGGACATCGTTTTCCGCGGCGCTCCATCCCTCGTGGCCGCAGCCATCGACCTGAAGAAGACCATTCCCGGCTGCGAAACGGCCGATCCCATCATCGCCCTCTCCTACATCGAGCTCTACGCGCAGAGCCTTGGGCTGGGGACCGTATGGTGCGACATGGCGCTCACTTTGGCAAACAGCATCCCTGAAGTTTATTCCCTGCTCGAGATCCCGGATGCCTATAGGCTGAATTATATCCTCCTGCTTGGCGTCCCGGCGATCAAATACGCGCGCACCATACAGCCGGAGATGTTCCATGTGTCGCTGCTGCGCTGAGCAGCCTTGCCATCCGGAGATAACATCAAAAGTTCTGTGAGGATATTTTCTAATCGGATTTTGCAAAACACAGGAGGAGTACCATGTTCAAAGCAGTTTGCGCCGTGCTTGCCGCTGCATTCATCGCGTTGGCGCCTGTTCCCGCTTCCGCGGCAGAGGAAGATGCATCCCTGGATGCGGTGAAGGCCTTCCTCAGCGACTGCGGGGCGTTCTTCATCGCCACCATGGACAAGGACGACCAGCCCCGGGTGCGCCCCTTTGGCGCCCTTGCCAAGTTCGAGGGCAGGCTCTATCTCTGCACGGGGAACAAGAAGAACGTCTACCGGCAGCTGAAGGCGAACCCCAAGGTGGAGATCTCCGGGGTGGCTTCCGGCGAGTGGATCCGCCTCGAGGCTCTGGCCATCGAGGACACAAGGCGCGAGGCCAGGCTGGCCGTGCTTGAGCAGAATCCCAGCCTGAAAAAGATGTACGGCGCGGATGACGGCGTCTTTGCCGTGTTCTACCTGAAGGACGCCAGGGCGAACATACTTTCCTTCACCGGCAGAAACGACCAGTACGCTTTTTAGTGGCGTTACAGACGCACAAGGCAGATGCGCAGGATACGGAAAGACCGGGCGGCAAATACTGTCCGGTCTTTTTTTGTTTTGGACCTGCGTACCGACTTCCGCCTGTGCGCTGTCAGCGATGGTGGTATCGTGAACGCCATGATCCAAGGCAGCGTGCTGAGCATGTGCCGGAGCGCTGACGAGGTTTTGAGTGTGCTGGGGAAGTTGAGAAGAGGAGTGGGACTGGCGTAGGCGCAGTGCTTGTCACTTCACAAAAAGCAGTCGCCGGGCGGCAATTATACCGTCCGGCGACAGACATGCTGAATTGTTGTGCCGCTAAAAATGGTGATGCGGCGGTTTATGTGGAGGTGGCGGCACCGGCTTCCCATGGTGGTGGGGAGGCTTTGGCTTGGCATGATGGTGATGTGGGGGAGGCGCGGGTTTCACATGCGGGGGAGGTGGCACCGGCTTCACGTGATGATGCGGCGGAGGCGGTGGTGCATGGTGATGATGGTGATGAGGCGGTGGTGGCGAATCGTAGCCGTCATCCACGACGACGCATCCGGTTGCTGCCATCGCTATTGAGCCGGCGAAAAGTAGGGCCATCATTCGACTGGTGATCTTCATGGTGTCTCTCCTAGGCTTTGGATACGTTCTATTATCCGGGAAACGGAATCTCAAGATATCCGTTCCCGGGTAGTTAAGCAAGGTCAGATCGTTAGCGGTAATGCCGTTTGGGCCCATGGCGGTATGGGCGTGGAGGCGGCGGTCCGTGACGGTGATGCGGACGGTGCGGAGGTCCGTAGCGGTGAGGGGGCGGCGGCGGAGGTGCAACAGCTATTACCGGGACGCCGGGGACAACGGTGACGGGGGCATAGCTGACGCCGTCATAACCTGCATCGCCCACAGTGATCCCCACCCCTACGCCCGGGGTATTGATGTTCAGTGAACCGGCGACTGCCCCCTGAGCCTGCTGCATCGTCCCGAAGGACATGATCAAGCCAAGAGCAGCAATAAAGATCGTTTGCTTCATAACAGTCTCCATGGGAAAGGGTTTATCTGAAGTCGATCAACGGATAGCATACGGATGAAAAAGCCACAATCCGTTGTGACAGAAAAGAATGTGACGATTTGTTGCACAACCTTTCAAGATGCCTGATGCTGTATACCGCAGAAAACCGGGTGGCATTGCACCGTCCTGGCTCTTGTCTTTGAATCTGCGCACCGACTTCCACCTGTGCGCCAACAGCGATGGTGGTATTGTGAACGCCATGATCCAAGGCAGCGTGCTGAGCATGTGCCGGAGTGCCGACGAGGTGCTGGCGTTGTTGGGAACGTTGCGGAGAGGGATGGAGCAGGCACTGCGCCTGCCATCCTCAAAGACAGCAAGAGTCGGTTCTTCTTTGTGACCGCGAAGCGTGATCATATTGTCCCACAGGTCTGACTGCGGGCTCCTCCAGGAAAAGTCACCCCTTTTTCCTGTCTGCGAGCAGCCCGCGCACGCCGCCGACCGTCAACCTCAACCCCAGCAGAACGGCGATGATCAGAAGGACCCACTGGACAGCTGCCCACATGCCCGCGACAGGCGCATCCCTGTATTCTTCTTGCCCATTCCTGTAAAGATACAGCGTTCTGTCCGCCTTTGAAGATGACGGACTGTCTTTGGCAATGAATGTATAACGCTTGCCGTCAACGGCGTATTCATACGTGATGTCTTAGAAGTAGACATTGGATTCATTCCCGTCAGAATCTCTTTCCTTCAGATTACTGACCCGAGATGTTTCGCTTACATATTTCCCGGTGGTCGTGATTTTGTCGTCAGCCGTCAAATACTGAATGTGCTGAAAAACACCATTAAGCGCATATAGCCCGAGACCGAGAAAGATGACCAGGCCGATCACGATCTCTGCGATGTCGATGCCTATGAGGATGGATCTCTCCCCTTGGTTCTTTGCCATGCCTTTACCTCCGCAGATCCCGATTTTTCATGGCAGATACGATAGTAACTGGAGAGCAGGACCGCAACTCAACTATATCTTCGGTGAGGACCTGCTGATGTCCGGTATAAGCCCGGACGTCGAGGCTGGTACGTTAAAAGATTCTTCATGCCCATTTTGGAAGCAGCCTGTGTCTGTGACAAGATAATGATCGAACTACTGTTGAAGCGCGGTATGCCCGCAGAGAGAGGTTCCTCCATGCTGAAGAAAGCGCTGAAAGAATAATCTCTGCATCCTGCGGATACTACCACCTATGGCAAAACGGATCTGTCTCGTGGGGAGCCGCTTTTTTATATGCGGATCATCTCGCCGCCACGCCCTCCATCGAAACTCATTACAATCATAGGCAAAGTTCAGCTCAGGAAAGTGCCCGCCACATAAGCACGCACGCAGCAACGCCAAGGAAGGCTATAACGATTCGCCTGAACAGCACCTGGTCCACATGCCTTCCGAGCAGATACCCAAGATACTGCCCCGCAGCAGTGCCCGCGATCCCGGCGGCGGCCAGCTTGAACAGCTCTAGTCTGTACAGACCTGCCCCGGCCTGGGTGAGTACCGCACCGCCCACGGTGAATACATAAAACAGGGACATATTGCCCCGCGCGCGGTCCGGCTCCCAATGCCTGAGCAATACATAGATGCTCAGGGGAACGCCGGACATGGACATTGACGTGCTCGCGAATCCGCACGCCACGCCCGCCAGAATATCGATCGCGCGTCCTTCGGGCAGCTTCCATGCCGCCACACGGCGCACGCACTGCAGCCCCACGAAGCAGAACAGCATGGCGCAGATCAGCAGCTGGAGCACATGCATCGGAGCAAGCTTGAGGACTATCCCGCCAAGCATGCAGCCGGGTATGCATCCTATCACAAGGTAGGCTATGTCCCTGAACGAACTGTGCCTACGGTACATCCAGGCCATCTGCGGCGTGGCGGCCACACCCATAATAGAGGAAAGCAGTACGGCGTCACTCGGGGAGAACAATGCCAGGAGCAGGGGCATAGAGAGCATCACGCCGCCTACGGCTGTCGCGCCGGCAACGATGCCACAGCCAAAGCGTATGAGCAACAGACAAAAGCAAAGCCATGCAAAATTCGTCACAATAATTTATATATGCCAAATAGCGTTACGGCGCAACAAGTTTTGCCATGAATTGACCCAAAAGCATACAGTCTTGTCAACTCTGAAGGTCCTCCCCGTGCTGTAGTGCTCCCCTGAAATCAAGCCACCGGTAGTAGTTTTTGTTCATGGTAAAGGACAGGCGATTTATATCCCAACGCCTGATGGGGACGACTGGTATGATACCAGTCGATCCATTGAGTGATCGTGCGCCTGGCTTCCTCAAAACAGGTGAAATTATGCTGCCAAACGCATTCTTCCTTCAGCCTCCGAAAGAAGCGTTCTATGATGTTTGTCGATTGTGACTGTGCTGGCAAGCGTGCAGCAGAGCCCACGATACCGGGCATAGGAATAGCAGCATCCACGGATATTCTGGCCGTTGACCAGGCATGTGTTGACATGGTATAAGCCTCAAGAAGTAATAAGGATTTCGTTGAACGCATGGAGGCCTGACATGGTCTGCATCAGTAGCAGGCCATGCGCGATCTCAAAATGGGCAATGATCAGTACGAGCTTATTTCTACTGATTAGACAAGTCTAAGCAAGCTTCTAATGTCCGCCTCTTTTGCAGTGGCGGACACTCTGTCATACAAATGCCATTACGGTACCGGTTTCCATGACTCAACAAGAGATCATATGGCGATGCTTAAAAGATTGAGGAACACGAAGCTCTGGAATAATCTCAAAAATGAGCATGATGATGGATCACAGTATTCTTTTTGACCATGCCCGAACCTCCCGTATAGGACTGCCAGAAGCAGTCTTCTGCGATGGTAAGCCCTTGCCAGCGCTTCAAGAATTGCTTGCGCGATTTGGTAGAGATTCAAAAAAACCCGTGTTGTTTACACGGCTTTTGCCAGAAATTTTTAACGCCATACCAAAAGACCTTCAGCTTCAATACGACTATCATGTCCTTTCTCGTACGGCCTTTGGGACGACCATGCCATTAAAGCAGAAGGGCAGTGTTGCCATAGTATCGGCCGGCACATCTGATGGTTTTGTCACATGGGAAGCAGCTCGCACACTTCAGTACCTAGGCATCCGCTATGCGGTTTTTGAAGATTGCGGCGTTGCCGGACTGTGGAGGTTGATAGAACGCCTTGACGAAATAAACACGTTCAGCGCGGTCATTGTTATTGCCGGACTCGATGCCGCTTTGGCCAGCGTCTTGGGCGGACTTACGCCAAAACCAATCTTTGGCGTCCCGACTTCCGTGGGCTACGGCATTGCCAGAGCAGGCAAAACAGCCCTTGCCAGCATGCTGACCAGCTGTGCACCTGGACTTGGTATCATGAATATTGACAACGGCTACGGTGCTGCATGTGCAGCCGCAAGGGTAGTAAATTCCTTATGAAAGAGCATCCTTCTTCGCAGCATGACCATTGCCATACTCTTGCTCACGAGCACATTTCCCATCCTAAAGGCAAGATACTGACAATCCGTTCACACTCTGGACTGTCTGGTGACATGATGCTCGCCGGCCTTCTTTGCATGACTTCCTTGCCCCAAGAAAAGCTTGACGCTCTACTCGTGACAATCATGCCAGAGTTTGCCCATTCAATCAGCCTTATTCGAAAGGACGTGCATGGAATAGGAGGCTGGCATGCCCATGTCGAGCTGCCCAAGCAGCATGAGCATCGGACGCTTGAAGACATCCTTGCCCTTGTTGCAAACAGCGGCATGGGAGAAGCTGCAAAAACACTCGCTGCACAAACCTTTACCTTGTTGGCGCAGGCAGAGTCTAGGGTACATGGGATACCCCAGGAGCAAGTTCACTTCCACGAAGTGGGGGCGTTGGACAGCATTCTTGACATCTGTATGAACTGCGCGCTGTTCCATGAAATCTCTCCAACCCATTTTATTGTGAGCCCCCTGCCCATCGCAGATGGTTCAGTGCATTGCGCCCACGGCGTGCTCCCCGCTCCGGCCCCGGCAGTGCTGGAGCTGCTTGACGGCATCCCCGTACGTTCTTTTGATGGTGCGGGGGAAACCGTGACGCCTACAGCCCTTGCCCTTCTCAAATCTTTTGGAGCTGAATTTGGGGGGTGGCCGGACATGATAATAGAAAAGCATGCCATTGTTTACGGAACCCATACTTTTGAAGGGGTTCCCAATGGAGCTTTTTTTGCTTTAGGAGAGCATGGATAATTGCCCCATGCCGCAATATTTATTTCTCCTCCTTCTTTCATGTCAGATAAACTTCGCATTCTTGATCAAATCCTGCACAGTGTCGTCTCTCACGGACATTTTGCTCTCGCTTTCTCCGGAGGGCTGGACAGTCGTTTTCTGGCCCACGCTGCGCAGAAGCTGTCTTATAAGGTAAGCCTGTACCATATCATAGGACCGCATATTGCGTCAGAAGAAACCATCTACGCCAGAAATTGGGCGCAAAAACGCGGTCTTTCCTTTTATGAGGTGTTTATTAATCCGCTTGACGCACCTCTTGTCGCAACAGGTGATCTCAGGCGTTGCTATGAATGCAAGCATGCCTTGTTCTCCAGACTGCTGGAGATCGCAGGCCGTCCACTCTGCGACGGTTCCAATGCGTCTGACGGTCTTTCTTACCGGCCAGGAGCTCAGGCCGTCAAAATATTAGAAATTATCTCTCCTCTTGCCTTGGCAGGACTGACAAAAACAGATATTCGCCATCTTGCAAAGCTGACAGGCATGGAAGATCCTGACCAGCTCCCAAGCCCTTGCTTGCTGACGCGCTTGCCCTATGGCATGCATCCTTCGCAAAAGATGCTTTCGGCTTTAGAACGGGGAGAATCCGCAGTGCGTTCGGTGTTGCGCGACATAGAGATGGGAAATATTGATTTTCGTCTTCGGCTTACGACGTCAAGCACATTAGAATTGCATTTCACCAAGGACGATTTTGGAAAACTTCCCTCGGAAATACGATTACAGCTGCCTTTGTATATCGCAAAGGCGGCACCTGAACTGCCTGTAGCCATTGTCGTCTCCTTGCAAAGGCTGTCTGGCTTTTACGATCACGCTTTCCAGCAAACAGAATAGTGCTCACTGGAGAAATTCAATTGGCCGGGCGGGATCACTTGATCCTGTAACCATGTATTTATCCAGTGCTTATATTGAATATCATATATTCTGACTTGATGCCGGTTTTGAACTTGATTGCCTGTTCGGAAAGGCCAGATGTCAACGATATAACTATATAAAAAGCCCTCCTTAATGGTTTGTCCACTAAAGAGGGTACACATCAGAGTCCATAACTCTTCGTGAGCTTTGTTTTTCCAGTGTCTTCTTCTATGCGTTCATTCTTTACTTGAGGACGTGAGGCAGTTCTTCCAGTTCCGTGTTGGGGCCGGAAAGCTTCACCGTACCAAGATCCGAAGGCGCTGTTACGTTCCTGATGAGTAGCGGTTCATAACCCTTAGCCCAGATGCAGATATCCCATGGCTTTCCGTCAGGGGCGAGCACGTCGATCCGGCCCTCGCCGTAAAAGGAGCCGTTTCCGACCGCATTGGCCAAGAACCACTTCTTTGGCGAATGCTTTCTCACTTCGATCTCCTCGCCGATGGAGATGCGCACGGTGTTTTCGTTCCCGTCTTCCAAAAGCTGGCCGGATGGGGTCAGGACGACCGCCTTGATTCTTTTCGGCAGGGAGTTTTCCTGGGCGATAAGTTCGTGACTGCGGAATCCGGGGAGGGGTACATGCACGCCGCCCGGATAGGTTTTCTCCCTCTCTTCCCAGGCCTGCTGGCGGCGCAGGCCCTCTTGCTTACGGTATTCCGCCTTTTGCTGGGCCATGCGCTGTGCGTTTTCGATGTTGCGTTTCTCAACTGCCGCGGTGTCGTTTGTACCGGGTAGCTTCAGCTCTCCCAGTTCCGAAGGAGAAGAGACCTCGCGCACGATCAGTGCCTCGTGGCCAGCCTTCCATGCAAACAGATCGGCCTGCTTTCCTTCCGGATAGCGCACCTTGAAGCTCCCGTCCTTTCTACTCCTGCCCGTGCCTTCGCATTTGCCGCTGCCTGGCAAAGCGGAACTGTAGTACAGAACCATGCGTGTTTTAGCGCCTTCCCGCACTTCCCTCTCTGCCTTGACCAGCCCGGTGCAGATGTAAATGGTCGCGCCGTCAAGAGCAATGCCGTCCGGTCCCTGCACCGTACCGGTGATGTAGGATTGCTGATCCGCGGCGGCAACTAGGGGAAAACTGAGAATCAAGGCCGCTGCAAAACGAAGTATTTGTTTTTTCACGACGGATGCTCCTTGATGTTAAGGTTTCAGCAGAATATGCCTATCTGCCTGATCATCTCCTTGCCGTATGGACTTTGTATCCTCGCAAGACCAAGTGAAAAATGATCGATGGCATGTAACAGATTATGGGAACAGGTGGAAGAAGTGTCAAGCGAAGCATCTTTTCGGCAGCTTTGCCATCCAGTGGCATCACGTATATCTATCAGAAATGCGGTAATGTGCTGTAAGCGTTATCAAAGGATTTATGGAAAAGAGAAGACTGGTTGAAAAACGTCACAGCATCATTCCTCCGGCGGGAAACGGCCTCTTTGTTTCGCTTTGCAAATGATCTGGGTCATGCTGCCCATTGGGCAGAAGGAACACCAGGTGCGTGGACGATAAAGCGCCATGACTATCAGCCCGAGGATGGCGGAAGTGAGCATAAGGCTGTAGAAGCCATAGCTGAACTGGGCAGACCAGGCAGAGCCGTTCCCGGACGTATATGCCCATCCCCATGGTATCTGGAACGTCCATAGCAGGCTGACCACCTGCCTGAGTGTGGTTGCTCCGCTGAAAACAAGGCAGGTCTGAAGGATGATGCTGCCGAACATGGTAAGGAAAAATAACAGGAACCCATAGCGGAACCAAGATGACGATATCCATTTGGGCGCTGCTTTCTGCCTTGAGCATCCGAACGTCCTAGGCAAAACGACAAAAAGCTGCGCCCGTCCGCATATGTTGTTGCAGAACCATTTGTTGCCGAAAAAAATAGCGATGACGAGCGGGAGCAGGAAATCAATCATTCCAAGCCATGCGAAGAGGATATTCACAAAGCCCAGGGCAAAATAGACGACGGGCCATATCCAGAGCCATTCGTACCAGTTCTTTTTCTTCATTGCGCCGTCTCCCGCTTTTTTATGGAGATACAGTCTGCAGGGCAGACGCGGGCGCATTTTCCACATCCTACACAACTGGAACTGTCTACGACGGCAAAGCAGCCGTGCCATATGGTCACTGCTGAGCGAGGGCATTCATTGGCGCAGCTGCCGCAGGATACACATCGGGACCGGTCAACATGCGCGTATCTTGGGGAAAGCATGACTCATCTCCTCATGCTATGGCTGCGTCAGCATACGCCAAAAGTTGAAGTGATCATGGCATGCACAGGACGTCGCTGGGAAGTCCCAAAAAGATATTCATGCTATCCTGTTCAGGATGATGACGGAGAGCAAGCGCTCTACGGATGTCCACGGCTTGCCGGGAACGCGTCCTCAGCTGCCGGAACGTTGGTGTTGCCGCTGTCCTTGTCGCCTTGCCGCGCTTTCGGTCCATGATCCATTCGGGGGCAGGGCGCCCCTTCAGCGCGTGCGCGTCTGCTTTCAGCGGTATGCCCTCGGAGCCGATGCGCTGTCATTGATGATGCCGAAAGATTGTATGCGCAACTGCAGAGAGAGGCAAGCGATTGGCCGCGTAGCGTATTGACCGGGTTGAAATGTTCACGCGATAAGGCTAACCTTGGTGCAGATTTTTTTCCAGGATACAGCTTGATTAACGGCAAGCGAGAAAACAAACCAGCACCCCGAAAACGGAGGCAGACACAATGGATTTCCTTCTCTCCCTCATCGGCAAGTCAGGGATGACGCAAGCGCAGGCTTCCAGCTTCATCAAGACCTTCAAGCAGACCATGCTCGACGAGCTCGCCGCCGGGCGCGAAATAGTCCTGCCAGGCATCGGTAAGTTCAAGGTCGTTGACAAGGACGAGCGCAAGGGCAGGAACCCCCTCACCGGCGAGGCCCTGACGATCAAGGCGCATAAGGCCGTGAAATTCGTTCCATCGCAAACCCTCAAGGCAAAGGTGAACTGACATGAAACGCATCCTTCTCTCCCTCGCTATCCTCGCGCTTACGGCAACAGCTGCGCCTGCTGCCAAGCAGCCCGTCCTGGACTTCGGCCTGCAGCAGCCGGCCCAGGGCGTGCGTGCATACAAGCAGCAGATGCCCCTGCATGGCAACGTATCGTCCAAGGTCTATCATGCCTCCGACTGTGAATATTACAACAGCAAGGGGGCAACGGCGGAGTTCGCCAATGCAAGGGAAGCAGAGAAAGCCGGCTACCATGCCTGCAAGATATGCGAAGGCAAGGAAGGCGTGGCCACCGGCAAGAAGCAGAACAAGGCATCTGCTGCCCAGCTGCGCGGCAACCCCGATTCCAAGACCCTGCACGGCCCGTCCTGCAAGTTTTACAATTCCAAGGGCAGCACAGAGACGTTCTCGTCCGTTGAGCAGGCCAAGAAGCAGGGATACCATCTCTGCACTGTGTGCGAAGGGAAGTAGCGTTTGAGGCTTGCCTTGCTCGTGTTCCTCCTGCTGATTCTCCCGGCTTCCGCTGCTGCAGAGCCTCTGCCTTATTCGGTCTCGCGGAGGCTGATGTACTCGGAGGTCTTCTACGACCACCGCGAGACGCTGTACTGCGCCGCTTCCTATGACGAGCGAAGGGAAGTCTCGCTGCCCGATGGCTTTGTCGTGTCTTCACACGCGAAAAGGGCGCACCGCGCCGAGACGGAGCACATAGTGCCGGCCGAGAACTTCGGACGGACTTTCGCCGAGTGGCGCGAGGGACACCCCCTGTGCGTGCAAAGAGATGGCAGCCCGTTCAAAGGCAGGAAATGCGCCGGGCTCGTCAATGCCGAGTTCCGGGAGATGGAGGCGGACATGCATAACCTGTACCCCGCCATAGGATGCGTCAATGCGGCGCGGGGCAACAGGAACTTTGACATGCTCAGCTCCGGCACGCCGTCTTCCTTTGGTTCCTGCCGGATGAAGATCGAGGGCAGGCGCGTCGAGCCGCCGGAGGGATCCAGGGGCATCATCGCCCGCGCATACCTCTACTTTGAGCAGCGGTATAAGCGCTACAGCATGAGCCGCCAGCAGCGGCGCCTGATGGAAACGTGGGATAAGCAGTACCCTGTGTCAGCATGGGAGTGCGAGCGTAACAGGCGCATAAGGGCGATACAGGGCAACGGCAATCCGTTCGTGGAGAGGGTGTGCCCTTAGGGCATTCCGCGGAATGGAGGCCTGCCTTTCCTGCGGTCCACTGACAGGAAGATCCCTGTGAACTGCATCTAAAAAGAAACGAGCCGGACGGTTTTGCCGCCCGGCTTCCTGCTGCTTGGAAGGGAATGATGCTGTGCAGGAGCCGTTCCTCCTTCCTTTTGCGTACGGATGCTGAAGTTCATATGAAGCTGTGCCCATAGGCAGTGGACGTTTGAAGCCGCATCGCTTTGCCTTGATGAAAAACGTGGGCAAGTTGCAAATGGTGATCAGCAGACAATGTCCCGAGGGGCAGCAATAGGCGCATGATCGTCCGGTATCATGTAGCGGAAATGATTTTTTTTCACAGCAATGATTCCTTCTTGCTGCATTTTCCCCAGTTCCTTTGACAGCGCGGTGCGCTCCAGGTTCAGGTAGTCTGCGAGCTGCTGCCGGTCGAAGGGGATGTCGAATTCCCTGGTGCCTTTCTGCAGGGAAACAGAGTTCAGGTAGGCCATCACGCGTCCGCGTATGGTTTTCGGCGTGGTATGGAATATCCTGCCGGAAAGGATCAGGTTCTTGCGAGCGGTAATGGCCAGCAGGTTCGCGACGAGCGTTGCCGCCCACGCCCCCCTGACGGAGGATATCTCCCTGAGGCTGCCTATCCGGAGGAAAAGTATCCTGCAGTCTTCGCTCGCCGTGACATCCACTAGGAGCGGCGTTCCTTCTACCAAGGCATATGTTTCCGCAAAAAGCTGCCCTTTGCCTGCATGGCTGAGGATGGTGCGGCTGCCCCAGGCGTCATTGCTCTCGATGAGGACGCTCCCCGTGAGGACAAGTCCGAGGCGCTGGGTCGGGCTGCCTGCCTGGAGTATGACGGCCCCTTTCCTGTATGCCTTTTCCATTCCCTTGAGCGCTGACAGGGCTTCCCTCAGTCCTCCCTCGTCCATGCCTCTGAACAGCATGGTTTTTAAAAGCATATTGTCATCCATGAAAAAAACTCCACAATATTTAAAAATGTGGTCATGACCACATACTATCCCTTGCTTTATAGTACAGTGCCCTTGCCACATCAAGCAAAAGGAGCATGCATCATGGTACGGAAGATCATCCGCATCGACGAGGAAAAATGCAATGGCTGCGGCCAGTGCGCCGCGGCCTGCCACGAGGGCGCCATCGACATGGTCGACGGTAAGGCAAAGCTGGTGCGCGAGCATTTCTGCGACGGCTTTGGTGACTGCCTGCCCAACTGCCCGGCAGGGGCCATCAGCTTCGAGGAAAGGGATGCCCCCGCCTACGACGAAGCCGCGGTCAAGGCGAGCCAGGCGCAAAAGGAGATGGAGCGGCATGCCTCTGCGCACGGATGCCCCGGATCCGGGTTCCAGCAGATAAGCAGGCGGGAAGAAGCTGCCACAGCGCCATCGCAGTCAAAACCGGCATCAAGGCTGCATCAATGGCCCTGCCAGATCAAGCTGCTGCCGGTGCAGGCTCCGTTCTACGACGGAGCGAAGCTGCTCATCGCCGCAGACTGCACCGCCTATGCCTATGCAAGCATGCACGAGGACTTCATGA
>JAEEGL010296709.1_pt1 | contig 13694 bp, 10 predicted proteins | sample 9134231 | NCBI WGS metagenome assembly JAEEGL01 (sample SAMN16246548, study PRJNA631951) | gut metagenome | biome: gut microbiome; feature: rumen; material: fiber-attached | host: Bos | place: Iran: Karaj | collected 2018-10
CCCAAAAGCAATCAAAGTATAGGGGAGGATAGTAAAAGAAATTACGCATAAATTCAGCAAGTTTTATGCGTAAATTTATGCGTAAGTGCCCTAAGTGACTGATTTTCAGTCTGTTCCGTGGAGCATAGGAGAATCGAACTCCTGACCTTTTGAATGCCATTCAAACGCTCTACCAACTGAGCTAATACCCCGTTTTTCCCGTTTGGGATTGCAAATGTACTACATTTTTTTGAATCTGCAAAGAAATCGGCAAAAATATTTGAAATATTATTCGCGGGACTGGATTTCGGTGGCTTTGTCAATATAGAGGATGCCGTCCAGGTGGTCGCATTCGTGCTGGAAGATGACGGCGGTGAAGCCGTCCACCCGCTCGGAAATGCGTTTGTGGGTGCTGTCGCCGGGGCGGACATAAGAGATGACCACAGAGGCGTAGCGGGGGACCAGGCCGCGCAGGCCGGGGACTGAGAGGCATCCTTCGGGGCCTATGCAGATTTCGCCCAACAGACTGTCAATCTGGATGTTGGGGTAGGCTTCGAAGGGCTCGCCGTCCTTGTCGAAACGCTGTACGCAAACCAGGCGTCGGCTGATTCCAACCTGCGGGGCGGCAATGCCCACGCCGTCCTGGGAAGGGTCCTGTACGGTATAAAGCATCTTGTCAATGAGGCTTTGCAGCAGGGGAGAGTCCAGTTCCCGGACGCCCAGAGGGGCCGATACGGCCCGCAGTACGGCGCTGTCGGCAGGCATCACACAAACATTCATCAGGGAATCGGAATCGCTGATGATCTTCCGTTCGGCAGCGGTGAAGGGACGGAAAAACAACGTGCTCAGCAGGGCATAAGCTCCTATGCCCAGTGCGACCACCAGTATCCACCTGGCTACTTTCAAAACTTGTTGCTTCATACAGATGCAAATATAAGAAGATTTTACTAAATTTGTAGGACGTACAGACACGTAACCATGAAAATCGTAGCCGATACCAACATTCCCTTTCTGAAAGGCGTCCTGGAGCCTTATGCAGAGGTGGTGTACCTGGACGGTCGCCAGATTGACCGCGAGGCCATGCACGATGCGAATGCACTCATCATCCGCACCCGCACCAAGTGTAACGAAGAGACCCTGTCCGGATCCCGTATTGAACTCATTGCCAGCGCCACCATCGGCACCGACCATATCGACCTCCCGTGGTGCGAGCGTCACGGCATCGAGGTGCAGAACGCCGAAGGCTGCAATGCCGGCGGTGTGGCCGACTACGTTTTCTCGGCCCTCTACGGCGTGGCTTCGCGCCGGGCCATCAACCTGGACGGCGCCACCATCGGCATCATCGGCGTGGGAAACGTGGGCAAGAAGGTGGAGCAGATGGCCCGGAGCCTGGGTTTCCGGGTGCTGCGAAACGACCCGCCCCGTGCCAGCGCAGAAGGGCCGGAAGGTTTCGTGAGTCTGGATACGCTCCTGGAGCAGGCCGATATCGTCACCTTCCATGTGCCGCTGGACGAGACCACGCGCGGCATGGCCGATGACGCCTTCTTCGAAAAGATGCGCCCCGGAACCATCTTTATCAATGCCTCGCGCGGGGAAGTGGTGGACGAGTCGGCCCTGCTGCACGCCCGGCCCAAACTGGGCGCCCTGGTGCTGGACACCTGGTGCAACGAGCCCATGGTAAATCCCACGCTCATCGAGGCTTGCGACATTGCCACGCCCCATATCGCCGGCTATTCCTATCAAGGCAAGCAGAACGGAACGGCCATGGCCGTACAGGCGGTGGCCCGGCATTTCGGCATCGAAGCGCTCAAGGGCTTCCGTCCCGTCGAGGAAGATGAGGCCCTCAAACCCGTGGGCATCGACCTCAGCGGCAAGACCCAGGGAGAGATTGCGGCCGTGCTGCAGTACAACTATCCCATCTTCACGGATGATTTCCTGTTCCGCTGCAGTCCCGGCAGCTTTGAGCAGCTTCGCGGCGAATATACCTATCGCAGAGAATTTTACATCGAATAACCACATACATTATGTTCACTCAGAAAGACATTCAACAGATTGAATCGCGCGGAACGTCGCTGCGTGAGGTCAAGGGCCAGATAGAACAGTTCAAAAACGGTTTTCCCTGGATGAAGATCGTGGGCCCGGCCACACCGGAGCGCGGCATCCGGGTGCTCTCTCCGGAAGCGGTGAAAGAGGCCGTGTCCTATTACAGGCAGGCTTCCATCGCCGGGAAGAGCAAGTTCGTGCCGGCTTCCGGCGCCGCCTCGCGCATGTTCAAGGATATGTTCGGCGGTCTGGCCAGGCTGGAGGCCGGGGAAGACCTTCCGGCCGATGCCCCCGGCGCCCTTCTGGCCGCCCGCATCAAGGATTTCGCCTTCTACACCCCTGAACTTTTCGGAGAACCCTCCGATACGGCGGCCTACCGTAAGGAAGCCCTGCAGAAGCTCCTGAAGGAAGAAGGCCTGGCCTATGGCAGCAAGCCCAAGGGCGTGCTCAAGTTCCACCGCTATCCCCAGGAGGTGCGCACCGCCATCGCCGAGCATCTGGTGGAAGCCCAGGAATATATGCGCAATGACGACGGCTCCTGCAACCTCACCGTGACCATCTCCCCGGAGCACCGGGAACTCTTCGATCAGGCTATCGGCGAAATCCAGGACGTCTATGAGAAACGCTATGGTGTCAAGTACCGGATCCGCTTCACCTATCAGGACAAGGCCACGGATACCATCGCCGTAGATAAGGAAAACAGGCCTTTCCGCAAGGCCGACGGCAGCCTGCTCTTCCGTCCCGCCGGACACGGCGCCCTCATCTACAACCTTGACAAGGTGGAGGATGAGCTGGTGTCCATCAAGAATATTGACAACGTGGCCCACGAGAAACTCCTTCCCGTGACGGCCGAATACAAACAGGTGCTCATGGGCGTGGCCCTGCAGCTCCGGGACAAGATATTTGCATACCTCCGCCAGCTGGATGCCGCTCCCACCGTGCAGCTGTGCAACGAGATCGAGAACTTCCTGGACAAGCAGCTCTGCATCCAGCTTCCCCTGGCCCATTCGGAGGAAGAACGGGTACAGATGCTCCGCGCCAAGCTCAACCGGCCCATCCGCGTGTGCGGCATGGTGCGCAACGAAGGGGAGCCCGGCGGCGGCCCCTACATCATTGCCGGCAAGGATGGCTGCACCAGCCTCCAGATTCTGGAAAGCGTCCAGATCAACAAAGACGATGAAGGCGCCATGAAGGCCATGGCCCGTGCCACGCACTTCAATCCCGTGGACCTGGTTTGCTGTCTCAAGGACTATCAGGGCGGCAAGTTCTGCCTCCTGGATTTTGTGGATCCGGATGCCGGCTTCATCAGCTCCAAGAGCTTCGAAGGCCGCGAACTCAAGGCCCTGGAGCTGCCGGGTCTGTGGAACGGCGCCATGAGTGACTGGAACACCCTGTTTGTGGAAGTACCTATAGAAACCTTCAACCCCGTAAAAGTGGTGCTGGATCTGCTCAGACCTGCACATCAAGCCTAAATTACTATGAATCATTCCATGGCCGGCACCTTGGAGTCCGGCGACATTATGATAACCATCGGCCCCGGCGAGGGGCTGCAAATCGATTTGCAGAGCTCCGTCGAGGCCCAGTTCGGCCGGCAGATCCGGGCCGTAATCAAAGAGACCCTGGAGGGCCTGGGCATTCACGATGCCTATGTCCAGGCCGTTGACAAGGGCGCGTTGGATTGCACCATTCGTGCACGTGTCACGGCCGCGGCCGTGCGCGCAAGCGGAAAAGACGTATGGAAAGACTAAGGAGAACCATGATGTTCGTTCCGGGCAACAACCCCGGAATGATGGCCGATGCCCATATCTACGGCCCCGACAGCATTATGCTGGACCTCGAGGACTCCGTCACCATGGCCGAGAAAGACGCCGCCCGTCTGCTGGTGTACAACGCCCTCAAATCCATTGATTACGGTTCCACGGAGATGGTGGTGCGCATCAACCCGCTGTCCACGCCTTACGGCCGCAAAGATGTGGAGGCCGTGGTGAAAGCCGGGGTGGACGTGATTCGCATGCCCAAGACCGAGACGGCCGACGAGGTGAAGGAACTGGAGGCCGAAATCCTGAAAGTGGAGACCGAGATTGGCCGGGTGGGGGAGACCCGGATCATGGCGGCCATCGAAAGCGCCCTGGGCGTGGTGAATGCCTATGCTATCGCCACGGCCTCCCGGCGGATGATGGGCATCGCCCTGGGGGCCGAAGACTATTCGGCCAACCTCAAGACCAACCGCACCCCCGGCGGGGCCGAACTCCTGCTGGCCCGCGAGCAGATCGTGGTGGCCGCCCGTGCCGCCGGCATCGCCTGCTTCGACACGGTCTATTCCAACCTGGACGACATGGAGAGCTTCCGCCACGAAGTGGAACTCATCAAGACCCTGGGATTTGACGGAAAATCCATCATCAATCCCCGTCAGATCGAAGTGGTGAACAGTGTCTTCACGCCCACCGAGAAAGAAATCAACAAAGCCCGCACCATCGTGGCCGCCATCAAAGAGGCCCAGGCCAAGGGCAGCGGTGTCATTGCCGTGAACGGCAAGATGGTAGACCGTCCGGTGGTTATCCGGGCCGAGAGGACCATCGCCCTGGCCGTGGCGGCCGGCGTTATTTCAGAGGAGGAAATGCTATGAGAAGGACCAAGTTAGTTTCCCTGGAGGAAGCCATCAAGCGTTCCGGTCTCCAAGATGGCATGACCATCAGTTTCCACCATCATTTCCGGGGTGGAGACAAGGTGGTGAACATGGTGGTGGACAAGCTGGCCCGGATGGGTTTCAAAGACCTCAAACTGGCCGCGTCCAGCCTCTCCGACGTACATGCGCCGCTCATCGAACACATCAAGAACGGCGTCATTACCGGCATATCCACCTCCGGCCTGCGCGGCGCCCTGGCCGATGCCGTGTCGCACGGCCTCATGTCGGAGCCGGTGGTCTTCCGCAGCCATGGCGGCCGTGGAAGTGCCATCGCCAGCGGCGAGCTCAAGATTGACGTGGCTTTCCTGGGCGCTTCGTCGTCCGACGAACTGGGTAACGCCTGCGGCTATTCCCGCAGCGAGAATCCCAAAAGTATCTGCGGCTCATTGGGTTATGCCCTCCCGGATGCCCGTTACGCCTCCCATGTGGTGGTGATTACCGACGACCTGGTGGCCTATCCCAATATGCCCATGTCCATATCGGCCGCCGATGTCGAATCCGTGGTGGTGGTGGATTCCGTGGGCGACAGCACTAAGATTGCCGCCGGCGCCATCCGGGATTCCAAGAACCCGCGCGATATCCTGCTGGCCAAGCAGGCGGCCCAGGTGATTATCAATTCCGGCCTGTTCGTGGACGGTTTTTCCATCCAGACGGGTACGGGCGGCGCCTCGCTGGCGGCCGTCAAGTATATCCGGGAAGAGATGATCAACCGGGGCATCAAGGCCTCCTTCGCCCTGGGCGGTATCACGGCCCACATGGTGAAACTCCATGAGGAAGGGCTCATCGGCAAGCTGATCGACGTGCAGTCGTTCGACAAGGTGGCTGCCGAATCCATCAAGAACGATCCCGATCATCAGGAAGTATCGGCCGTGGAGTATGCCTCCGGGCAGCACCTGGGCTCGGCCACGCATGCCCTGGACATCGTGATCCTGAGCGCACTGGAGGTCGATACCGACTTCAACGTCAATGTGCTGGTGGGCTCGGACGGCATTATCCGCGGTGCCATCGGCGGTCACCAGGATACGGCGGCCGATGCTTCGCTGAGCATCATCGTGTGTCCGCTCCTGCGCGGCCGCATCCCCTGCGTGGTACCCAAGGTGACCACGCTCATCACGCCCGGCAAGAGTGTGGACGTGGTGGTGACCGAGTACGGCATCTCGGTGAATCCCGATCGTCCCGAAATTAAACAAAGACTTGAGGCTGCTGGTCTTAATATTATGGATATTAAATATCTGTCCCAAAAGGCAACTTCCATTATCGGCACGCCCGACCCCCTTCCTTTCGGAGACAAGGTGGTGGGCATCGTCATGAACCGTGACGGCTCCGTGCTGGATAAGATCTACAATATTCAGGACTGATGCCTGCCGTTACTCTGGAACAATTGCTCGATAGCCGCGACCGTCGGGCTGCCCGTCAGAAGGACTTGCTTGGAAAGTTTCCGGGCAAGTCCCTTCTTTGTCTTACGGTGCAGCTGCCCGGGGCGGTCAAACGCAATGCCCTCTCGCTGGCCATTGCCCGCGCCGGCGTAGCGGCCGTCCGGCTGGCGTTTTCGCCTGACTATGAAGAACTCCTGGACCTTGAAACTGGCTATGAAGGCTTTTTTGTGCTTCCCCTGCCGGCCCAAGCGGCCAAACGGCAAGCGGTGACCCTGGAAGACAGCCATCCCCTGGGACGGCTCTTCGACCTGGATGTCTGCGGGCTGTCCGGCCCGGCCGGGCAACTTCTCCCGCTGAGCCGGGAGGACCTGGGCCTGCCGCCCCGCCGCTGCCTGCTGTGCGGGGAGCCGGCCCGTTACTGCATGCGCGCCCATACGCACACGCAGGAGGAGCTGATAGCCCAAATTGAACGAATGGTACAAGAGTATGATGTATAAACCCCTCACACAAGAGCAGATAGACCTGCTGGTACAACGCGGTTGCCGGGCCGAAGACTGGTCCTCCGTGTTCACTTCCGATCCCGATTCCTTATCCTATATCCGCTCCGTCCGCTTTTCCGGGACGGTGCGTTTCGGCTCGTTCCGGGAGAGCTTTGTCCTTCCGGGCGGCGTCCGCAAGCATTCCGGCCTCCGGAATGCCACCCTGCACAATGTGACGGTGGGGGATGACACCCTCATCGAGAACGTGACCAATTACATCGCCAATTATGATATCGGCGCGCACTCGTACATCGAGAATGTGGACCTGATGGTCTGCGAAGGCCCCTGTGCCTTTGGCAACGACGTGCAGGTGTCCGTCCTCAACGAAACCGGCGGACGGGAAGTGCGCATCTACGACCGCCTGGGCGCGCAGACGGCCTATGTGCTGGCCATGTACCGGCATAAGCCCGCGCTCATCGCCCGCCTGAACGAACTCATCGATGCGTATGCCCGCGAGCAGACTTCCGACCGGGGCCGCGTGGGGGATCATGTCTCCATCCGCAACACCCGCCACATCAACGGGGTCCGGATCGGGGACTGCGCCGTGGTGAGCGGCGTGAGCCGGCTCCGCAACGGCAGCGTGAACAGCAACGCCGCCGCGCCGGTGACCATTGCCCACGGGGTCATTGCCGACGATTTCATCCTCTGCAGCGGTTCTCACGTGGCCGACAACACCTCGCTGGAGCGCTGTTTCGTGGGCCAGAGCTGCCACCTGGGCCATGGCTACAGCGCCTCCGATTCGCTCTTTTTCAGCAATTGCCAGGGGGAGAACGGGGAAGCCTGCGCCATCTTTGCCGGGCCCTTCACGGTGACCCATCACAAGAGCACGCTCCTGATTGCCGGCATGTTCTCGTTCATGAACGCCGGCTCCGGTTCCAACCAGAGCAACCACATGTACAAACTGGGTCCCATCCACCAGGGTATCCTGGAACGGGGCGCCAAGACCGCGTCCGATTCCTATATCCTCTGGCCGGCCCGCGTGGGCGCCTTCTCCCTGGTCATGGGGCGGCACGTAACCCATTCCGACACCTCCAACCTGCCTTTCTCCTACCTTATCGAGCAGCAGAACACCACCTATCTGGTGCCCGGGGTGAACCTGCGCAGCGTGGGTACGATCCGCGACGCCCAGAAATGGCCCCGGCGCGATGCCCGTGAGGACCCCGACCACCTGGACTGCATCAATTACAACCTGCTCAGCCCCTACACCATCCAGAAGATGTTCAAGGGCATCCAGCTACTCAAGAACCTCCAGCATTCCTCCGGCGAGCTCTCCGACGTTTATGCCTACCACAGCACCAAAATCCGCAACCAGTCGCTGAAAAAGGGCATCCGTTATTACCAGACGGCCATCACCAAGTTCCTGGGTAATTCCCTCATCAAGCGCCTGGAAAACGTCCCGGCAGGGGCTTCCGACGAGCAAATCCGCCAGGCCCTCCTTCCCACCTGCCCGTACGGCCAGGGGAAATGGGCCGACCTGAGCGGGCTCATCGCGCCCATCGAGGCCATCCGGGAACTCCTCCGGGCCATGGAAGCCGGGCAGCTGAGCCTGCAGGAACTGTCGGCCGGTTTCCGCAGCCTCCACGAGCATTATTACGATGCCGAATGGACCTGGGCCTACGACAAGTTCGCCGAGTTCTTCGGCTATCCGCTGGAGCAAGTGACGGCCGATCAGGTGGTTGACATGGTCCGGCGCTGGAAGGAAGCCGTGATCGGCCTGGACCGGGAACTGTACGAAGATGCCCGCAAGGAATTCAACCTGGCCTCCATGACAGGCTTCGGGGCCGATGGCACCAAGGAGGTCAAGGAGATGGACTTTTCGGAGGTCCGGGGCGAATTCGCCTCCAATTCCTTCGTGACGGCCGTGCAGGATCATATCCGGGCGAAGGAGGCGCTGGGCGACGAACTCATCGGCCGGCTCACGAAATGATTTCATTTTGGGCTTATTTCTTGGGAAATCACTAATTAAATGTTACCTTCGTAACGCGATTCCATAGCAGGCGGAACCGGGAGTATTGGAAAGCTTGCATAAGGATGCCGACATACGCCAACTGGGACATACAGGAGATGCCGCTGCGCACTCCTTACTTTCACGATAAGGTGAAAAACTTCCTCGCCGCCAATGACTTGCGGCTGGAGGAAGTGGATGTGTACCTGGCCATCCTGGATGCCGATGGCGAGATCCTCGCCGGTGGCGGTCTTTCCCAAGATATCCTCAAATGCATTGCTGTAGCGCCGGAGGCCCGCTCCGAGGGCCTGGCCGCCCCGCTGGTGTCCCGGCTCCTGGCCGCGGCCTCTGCGCGGGGCATCCACACGCTCAAAGTCTTTACCAAGCCGGAAAACCAGGCCATCTTTGAGAGCCTGGGCTTCAAGCTCCTGGCCCGGGCCCCCAAGGCCATCCTGCTGGAAAACGGCCCGGGACTGGCCCGGTATTGCGCCCGGCTCCGCTCCCTGCGGCGGCCCGGCCGCAGCGGCGTTATCGTGATGAATGCCAATCCCTTCACCCTGGGACATCGCTATCTCATCGAGCAGGCCTCCCGGCAGGTGGATACCCTGTACGTGATTCCGGTCAAGGAAGACGTTTCCTACTTTCCCTATGCCGAACGCAGCGCCATGATCCAGGCGGCTCTTTCCCAGCCGGTCGCGTCCTGGGCTTCCCGCGTCGTGGTGCTTCCCGGGTCCGACTATGTTATCTCGGCCGCTACCTTCCCGACCTACTTCCTGAAGGACCTTTCCGACGCGGCCGAAACCCAGATGGCGCTGGATCTGGACCTTTATGGCCGATGGATCGCTCCGGCGCTGGATGCTTCCGTGCGTTTTGTGGGCTCTGAGCCCTGCGATGCGCTTACGGCGCGATATAACGAGCTGATGCCCGGTGCCGTGGTCATTCCGCGGCTGGAGACCCCCGGTCAAGCCGGGGGTGACGCCTCCGTCATGCCCGGCCCCTCCACCGTCATGCCCGGCTTCACCACCGTCATGCCCGGCCCCGACCGGGCATCTCATGCGTCTTCCGTCATGCCCGGCCCCGACCGGGCATCTTGTGCGCTCTCGGCCTCCCAAGTGCGAGCGGCGCTCGCGGCCGGGCGTTTCCGGGAGGCTGCGGCACTGTGCCCGGAGACCAGCTGGCCCTACCTGCTGGCCGCCCTGGCCGACCGCGCCCTCCGCCTCGAACTTGACACCCCCCTCAAGCCTGGTCTCGTTTGCCCCGGCTCCCAGGGTGCCCACTCGGATATGGATTATGCCCTGATGCAAAAGGCCTTATCGGCCCTCCGGCCCTTCTGGTCCCGCATGGCCCAGGCTCCATCGGCCGACAAGCTTCGCGAACTGGGCATCGAGGCCGAATCCGCCATGATGGCCGCCACCGGAGGCGTGAACACCCACCGCGGCGCCATCTTTGCCCTGGGCCTGGCCCTTCTGGCCTGTGGGCGTTTTTCTCAATATGCTGATAATCAGGAAGATGTTCAATTTACCTTAGGTAAGATCGCCGAGGGTATTTTTGATAAACAATTGAAAGACAGCGCTTTGAAAAAAACGCCCCGGACGGGCGCCCGCAGAATGGCGGGGTCCGGCTATCGGGAACTGTTCGAAGACTGGCTCCCGTACTACAGGACGCAATGCGGCAGGGCCTCCTCCTGCCAGTCCGGTTCCCAGAAAAACCCCACGGGACCTTCTGCCGAGCAGAAATTGCTGCTCCGGATTATGAGTACGCTGGATGATACCTGTGTGATCAAGCGTGTGGGAGCGGTGCGGGCGCAGCAGGTGAAGCAGGAGGCGAAGGCGCTGCTGGAAGAGATTCCCGGTCAAGCCGGGAATGACGAAGAAACGACCGGGCCCACCCCGTCATGCCCGGCAGCGACCGGGCATCTGCGGGAGATTTGCAAGCGGTATGCGGCCGAGGGCATTTCCCCCGGCGGCGCAGCCGATATGCTGGCTTTGACAATATTTATAGACTCTATACTATGATAACACTGAACCCCCAGGGAGTGTATCTCCTGGATGGCAAGACCATTGCCACGCAAGGGCCTCTGAGCAAGGACGAGGCCCGCGAAAACACCATTACCTACCAGATTCTGCGTGCGCACGACGTGAACGGCAGCAAGGGTAAATCCCTCAATATCCGCTTCGACGCCATGGTGTCGCATGACATTACCTATGTGGGCATTATCCAGACAGCCCGCGCCAGCGGCCTGGACAAGTTCCCGCTGCCCTATGCCATGACCAACTGCCACAACTCCCTGTGCGCCGTGGGTGGCACCATCAACGAGGACGACCATGTGTTCGGCCTTTCTGCCGCCAAGAAGTATGGCGGCATCTATGTGCCTGCCAACCAGGCGGTCATCCATCAGTATGCCCGCGAGGCCCTTACCGCCTGCGGCAACATGATTCTGGGTTCCGACTCCCATACCCGCTATGGTTCGCTGGGTAACATGGGCGTGGGCGAGGGCGGCGGCGAGCTGGTGAAGCAGCTCCTCCGCAACACCTGGGACATCAACGCCCCCGAGGTGGTGCTGGTGTGGCTGGAAGGCAAGCCCAAGCATGGTGTTGGCCCGCACGATGTGGCCATCTCCCTGGTGAAGGCCGTATTCGAGAGCGGTTTCGTGAAGAACAAGGTGCTGGAGTTCGCCGGCCCCGGCGTGAAGGAACTGCCCATCGATTTCCGCAACGGGATTGACGTGATGACCACCGAGACCACCTGTCTCAGCTCCATCTGGATTACCGACGAGAAGGTGAAGGAGTATTTCGAAATGCATAACCGGCCCGAGGCTTACAAGAAGCTGGAACCCGGCCAGGTGGCCTGGTACGATGCCCTCGTCACCATAGACCTGAGCAGCCAGGAGAGCATGATCGCCCTCCCGTACCACCCCTCCAATGCCGTCTCCATCCACGAACTCCAGGCCAATCCCGAAAAGGTGCTCAAGGCCATCGAGGAAGATACCGTACGGCGTTTCGGCGACAAGGTGCACCCCGACCTGCTGTCCAAGATCAAGGACGGTAAGGTATATGCCGACCAGGGCATCATCGCCGGCTGCTCGGGCGGTACCTATGACAACCTTTCCGAGGCGGCCACCATCCTGAACGGCAAATCCATCGGCAACGATTACTTTACGATGAGCGCCTATCCGCAGAGCACCCCCGTGTACCTGGCCACCACCCGCAATCACATTGCCGAAGAGCTCCTGGAGGCCGGCGTAGTCATCAAGCCGGCCTTCTGCGGTCCCTGCTTCGGCGCAGGCGATGTGCCGTCCAACAACGGCCTGAGCATCCGCCACACCACCCGCAACTTCCCCAACCGCGAAGGCTCCAAGCCCGGTCAGGGCCAGATTTCCATGGTGGCGCTCATGGACGCCCGCTCCATCGCCGCCACGGCGGCCAACGGCGGTGTCATCACCGCTGCGACGGATATCGAATACGAAGATCACCATAAACCCTACCAGTTCGACGGCCGTATCTACGCCAAGCGCATCTTCAACGGTTACGGCAAGGCCGATCTGAGCGTGGAACTCCGCTACGGACCCAATATCAAGGACTGGCCGGTGATGCCCGCCATGCAGGAGAATATGCTGCTGGAACTGGCTGCCGTCATCCACGATCCCGTGACAACGACCGACGAGCTCATCCCTTCCGGTGAGACTTCCAGCTATCGTTCCAACCCGCTCAAGCTCAGCGAATTTGCCCTGAGTCGCCGCGTGCCCGAGTATGTGGGACGCAGCAAGCGCATCCAGGCCGATGACCGTGCCCGCCGAGCCGGCGAGATCACGGAAGAGCTGGCCAAGGCCCTGGCCGTGGCCGGCGCATCGGCCGAGAGCACCTCTTTCGGCTCCTGCGTCTTTGCCAACAAGCCCGGTGACGGCAGCGCCCGCGAGCAGGCCGCTTCCTGCCAGAAGGTGCTGGGCGGCGACGCCAACATCTGCTACGAGTACGCCACCAAGCGCTACCGTTCCAACTGCATCAACTGGGGCATCGTCCCGTTCACCATCGGCCCTGATACCCCGTTTGCGTATGAGGTGGGGGATTATGTCTTCGTCCCCGGCATCCGCCAGGCCATCCTGGGCGGTGCCGAGCAGCTGGAGGCCCGCGTCATTACCCGCGACGGCCGGTCCACGCCCATCACCCTGTATTTCCAGAACCTCAATGAGACGGAACGGGAAATCCTGGCCGATGGCTGTCTGATGAATTATTACAAAAACCGTAAATAAAAACCATGAAAAAAATCGAAATGACCACGCCGCTGGTGGAAATGGACGGCGACGAAATGACCAGAATCCTCTGGAAAATGATCAAGGATGAACTCATCCTCCCGTTTGTTGACCTCAAGACCGAATACTATGACCTGGGCCTGCCGTACCGCGACAAGACCGCAGACCAGGTGACCGTGGACTCGGCCAACGCCACCAAGCGTCTGGGCGTGGCAGTCAAGTGCGCCACCATCACCCCCAACGTGCAGCGCATGAGCGAGTATAACCTGCACCAGATGTGGAAGAGCCCCAACGGCACCATCCGCGCCATGCTGGACGGCACCGTCTTCCGCACCCCCATCACCATCCCCAGCATCCATCCGGCCGTGAAGTTCTGGAAAAAGCCCATCACCATTGCCCGTCACGCCTACGGCGACGTCTATCGTGACGTGGAAATCCAGACCACCGAGCCCGGCGTGGCCAAACTGGTCTTTGAAGGCGTGTCCGGAGCGCGCATCGAAGAAGTGATCCACGAGTTCAAGGGCGCGGGTGTGATCGAAGGCATGCACAACACCGACAAGTCCATTAGCAGCTTTGCCCACGCCTGCTTCAAATATGCCCTGGACGTGAAGCAGAACCTCTGGTTCGCCACCAAGGATACCATTTCCAAGAAGTATGACGGCCGCTTCAAGGCCATCTTCGAGGAAATCTACGAGAAGAATTACAAGGAGCAGTTCGAGGCCGCCGGCATCGAGTACTTCTATACGCTCATTGACGACGCCGTGGCCCGCGTGATGCGCTCCGAGGGCGGTTTCATCTGGGCCTGCAAGAACTACGACGGCGACGTGATGTCCGACATGGTATCCACCGCCTTCGGTTCCCTGGCCATGATGACCTC
>JAEEGL010859118.1_pt1 | contig 13694 bp, 20 predicted proteins | sample 9134231 | NCBI WGS metagenome assembly JAEEGL01 (sample SAMN16246548, study PRJNA631951) | gut metagenome | biome: gut microbiome; feature: rumen; material: fiber-attached | host: Bos | place: Iran: Karaj | collected 2018-10
CCTTGGAAGTTTAAGTTTGAAGAAATTGAAACTGAAAAATCAGAGGAAAGAAAAATTACAGTAGTTGCAGTCGATTTTGATGATTCGATAGCATATACGCATTATCCGACTATCATAAAACCGTTACCACATGTTATGGATGTTCTTCGAGTTTTAATGAATGACCCATATACAGTTCTTATTCTATGGACTTGTAGAGAAGGAGAATATTTACAACAAGCATTGGATTTTTGTGAATTGTATGGAATAAAGTTTGATTATGTGAATGAAAATTGTAAACGTAATCTTGATTTATATACAGTTGATTGTCGTAAAGTATCTGCAGATATTTATATTGATGATAAAAGTTATCAAGGTAGAGAAGGTGTAGAAAAACTTTGGTGTGATTGGTGGAATTGGATGAAGGAGAACGGAATTGCCTAAGACGAAGAAAACAACAAAAGATGAAGAAGTAAAGACAATCATTAAGACTAGTGGAATTCCTATGAGCGAAGAATCCTATAAAGAATGGCAGAAAGCATTTTCAGATATGGAAGAGTGTTTCAAATACTTGGATAAACAGAAAAACAAAAAATAACAATTTTCCTTGACATTTTGAATAGAGTATGTTATTATATTTCTGTATGGGAGGAATATGGAGGTATAATATGAAGGATTATGAAAATCGAAATGTAATTCATAAGAATTTTGGAAAAGGTAGAGTAATTTCATCTTATGAAAGCAATAATGGAAAAATCGTACTTGTGATTAAGTTTGATGCTCTTGATACAGAACGTTCAGTTTATGCTGACTTTTATGGAATGCGTGTATTTTAAGGAGTTTCATGTGAGAGCCTTTAAAATTAAAGAAACTGAAGTGAATGAAAAAGGTCGGAATAAAAATCTTCGTTTTCATGTAGTTAATGAGTATCTTATGAAAAGTGTAGGATTTAACCACACACATAACTTTTGGATTTTATGCGATTCAATGAATACAATAAGTATTAATATTAAAATCACAGATGATGAAATTGGTACAATTGATGTGTTGGATGATGATTTTTGTCAACCTTATGATTTTCAACAGATGATTTTAGAAAAAGGCGATAATGCTCCTTCTTCAGCAATCAAGATTCAACATAAACTTTATACTATTCTTGATTCCATGAAAACTTTTGGCATTCTTGAAGGTTGGGAATGGGGAGATTATATTTAATTTTATAAGGAGAATTTGAATATGGAAGATTATTTTGAAGAACTTGATAGTAAACTAATTAAAACGATTTCTAATGGAGAGGAATCTGTCTATATTTATCAAGATGAAAACGGTGATGTTCATTCGTCTGATGGAAATTTTTTTGCAAACATAAATGATGATTGTTTTGACGATGCTCTTGAAGAATTCGAATGTGGTTGGAGAGAAGTTCATTGGAATCGTTCGGATTGGGCAGATTGGTATGGTTGTGATGAAGATGAAGTTGATGATTGTATGGATGATGATATTAAGGATTGGTATTAAAGGAGGGAATCATGTACATTTATTGGAAAGTAAAATGTCCAAATTGCAGTAAAGAATTTTGGACTTCTGGTGATACAGTGTATTCTACTAATAATTTCGTTATGTGTGATTGTGGTAAGAAATTTATGTCACGATTATATATCATCGAAACAAAACGTGTGTAAAATATAAAAGTGAGGAATAAAAATGAACGAATATGAAAAATTGATGAGTAAATCTGATGAATATAAAAAGAAGTGCAAGAAATATCTAAATAAAGATGTAAATCTTGCGATGTTTTATAATAATGTTTCAATCGGATATGAGGAAAAAGCGAGAAAGTTGAAATTGTCAGAAGTGACGAAATAATTTTATAAGATTCTCATTTAATCTATTTGCGTTACCATCCCATATGATTCGTTCCAATCGGATATTATGAGATTTGCAGTATTCATTTTTAAGTTCATCTCTTTCAATATTTTCTTGTAAGGCTTCTTGTAATTCATTTTCGGTCATTTTACCGCCAAAGTTTGCAACTTGATGATGTTGTTTTCCGTCTATTTCAAGAAGAAACCATGAATCTTTGTACCACACTTGAAAGTCGAATCTCAGTAGAAAGTTCGGATTTTTATAGTACAAGTCATTGAAAGTTTTCTGTTCCTTAAATGCTAAATTATGCTTTCTCAAAAAATCCCTTGTAATCTGTTCCCCTTTACTTCCTCGTTTCTTTCTCGACCGCCAAATAGCCAACTTGGATTCCATAGTATGAGAATGATTCTGCATTTTATTTACATAATTTTGTAAACTCATATACAAAAATAGTTCATTATTTTGATAATTTTACTTGACAAATTATTTTATATGTTATATATTATGAGAGTAAGGAGATTAAATCTTATGGCAAATAACACAGAATTTTATAACAGAATCTTGAATGGAACTTATACATCGGAAGATGTTGAAAAGTTTGAAAATCTTTGTGCTGATTACTCAGATATGTACAAGGATATTCATGGTTTTCGTCCAAGAGATGAACGTACAATGTGCATAAACGGTTACAGTGGAAATCCAAACATTGAAGAATTTCGTAATCTTCTTAAAGAAGGGTTTAATCCTTTGGCTGAATTGGACAGAGAATATGATGATTTTATTGAAGAGGAAAATAACCTCATGGAAGAATATGAGGAAGAAAGTTTCCTTGGTTCAAATCCTTCTAAAGATGAAATTCTTAATAATTACCCAGAATATGAAAAATATTTTGTATAATTTGTAACTATTTTTATTAAGAATATTAATTTTTGAAAAATAGGAGAATATATTTATGACAGTTGATTATGATTTGTTGGCTGAACTTGCTAGGAATTATGAATATCAATTTCAAGTAGAAGAGTTATATGGTAAATTAGTTGCTAATAAACTTTCTCAAGAATTTGATATTTACGTTATGTTTGATGAGAGAAGCAAATATTTTATTTGTGAGTCTATCGGATTTAAAGTTCGTTTTTACGATGTAAAAGATTTCAAACAGTTACATGATATGATTGAAGAACAGATTGGAGATGGTGCAGAAGACGCTAAACTCTATGATTTGTTTAATTATTTCTTTGATAATGTTTCTGTAGAATCTAAAGTTGGTGAATTCCATAATTATGCTCGTGGTCCATTCCCTACAAATGTATTCTTTACATTACTTTGGTATTTGAAAACTAGCGAAATAATGAAAGATTATTCAATCGGTGGTAAACTTGAGAATATCGCTCAAGATTATGCTGATAAATATCCTGATGATAAAGCAACATTCTTCTATCCAAGAACATATTTGCAGTATCAAATTCGTTATGGTGAATGGATTGATATGACAACAGTTGACCCTAAGTTCAGCGATTGGCAAATTAAGTTCTTTCAAAATGGCAAAGTTCAGATGAAAGGTTTGTCTACAGAAGATTGGGATAAAATTGTTCATCTTGATGAAATTTGTTCAAAATAAAAGATGTTAAAAGAATAAATTAAAATGCTCGGATTTGATTTCCGAGCATTTTAATTAAATGTCAATTTTCTTTAATTTGTCATTTATCCGCTGATATACATTCTGATTTGAACTACCTCGTAATTTTAAAGTAACATCTCTTTTAGATTCATCATACAAACCGTCAATAAAATAATCAACTTTACTCAAGATGTTGTTTATTGTTGAATCTTTTAATTTTTTTAATTGTTTATAAGTAAATCCGCTCCATAGATAAATTGTTGTGTTTGGAGATTTATCTTTAATGTAATCGACTAAATCAGATACAATTTGTCGATTTTGTTCTAATAAAGGTTCACCTCCCAAAATAGACAATCCTCTATCTACTCCATTTTTATGAAGTAATTCAAGGATGATTTCTTTATAATCTGAAGGTAATTCTTGTCCACCATTTAAATTCCAAGTTTGAGGATTATGACAATTAGGGCAATGAAATAAACAACCTTGACACCAAAATGATACGTTGATTCCGCTGATAGAATCAACAATATCATTTTCTATAATATTTGCATATCTCATTTTTTCTTCCATGTAGTCAATTTATTTACATGAACAAATCGGTCTTTAACTTCCATCTGTTTTCCTTTATTGAAATGAGTGTAGTCTGTTGAGAGATAACCTGTTACACGAGCAAGATGTTCTACTTCACTTTTATCAGCACCACATTTAGGACAACATTCATCAAATCCGATATTTTCTTCACATCCACATTTTGTACAATGTGATAATGGAAGATTTAATGCGAAATAAGGAATATCTTTTTTCTTTGCATACAAAACAATATCTTCAAGAGCCTTCAAGTTGTTAGATGCGTTATCTCCGATTTCAACATATGTGATACAACCTGCCGATGAATAATTTGTTAATTGAGATTCAATATCTATCTTTTCAAAAGGTGAAACTTCTTTCCATACAGGAACATGAATAGAATTTGTAAAATATCCTCTAGGCTGAAGTTTTCCATTTTCATCCTTGTATGCAGTTACATTTTCAATAAGACCGTATTTTTTAACAAACTTATCAAATGAGTTTTTAGACAATCCTTCGGCTGGAGTGAAATAAACACCAAAGTTCAATTTATAATCATGCTTGAATTCTGCACATCTCTGCTTGAATAAAGATTCAATCTTTTTAGCAAGATTCATTCCTTTCTTTGTACATTGGTCAGTTCCAATTAAAATCTGTAAAGTTTCAGCAAGACCAATTTGACCAATAGCCAAAGTTCCATGTTTCAATGCTGAATAAATACCCTCATCTTTTTTATATCCATAGAATGTTTCATTCTCATACATGAATGAAGCCGATTTAGGATTTTGAGAGCAGATATAGTTAAACCGTTCAATCAATTCATCTCTACAATCAGTTATAGCATCGTCAAGGTTTTTCATGAACAATTCAATTAATTTTTCTTCATCAACCTCATCTTTCATTTTCTTTTTTGATTCCATCGCAATTGTAGGTAAAACTATTGTAGCAGGTGCGATATTTCCACGACCATCTTTAAGATGAGATAATTCTTCCGATTCAGCATTTATATCTGTACTACTATAAGTACGACAGTTATGCATCTTTATATCACTTCCAACAAAAGTTCCACTTTCAGTACCAATATCAAAACTTTCAACTTTCATCGTTGTCCAAGTAATATTTATAATTTCCAAAGGTAAATCATCAGCACGATATAAATAATCACCAACTTTCAAATCTTCTGCCTTTGTAAATCCATTACCATTAAAAAATGGATGGTCACAAGTTGCGTCAATTTCATAAACATGGTTATGCTCTTTATAATAAATATGCATCATTAATGGAGATGAATTTGGTGTATTTCTAAAAACATGCCGAATTTTAGTCCATTTTCCGTCAAAATCTAATACTTTAATGTCTTTATTCTCAAGATTAATCAACTCTTGTGGCTCATAAATAACTTCTAAATTTGGTTTAACTGTATTAATGTCTTGACTTTTAACTGCGTTTGAAACCTTATAATATTGTTGAGAAGTTCCCTTATAATTTATATTAGGAATAGTTTCAATATATTTATTTTCGAGTTCTTTATAATTTTCACAATATTCTATAACTTCAAATTTATAATCTCCTAAAAAATTATCATCGTAGTTTATACCACCATCCAATCCACCATGTTTAGCGATATTATTTCTATGTTCATTAAATCTTCTTTTTATATCAGAAGTTGAACCTATATAAGTAGTGTCGGTAGGAATATGTGTTATTTTGTATACACCACTTTTATGTTCAAACGGTCTATTTCTATCAACTCTAACTTTTAACCCAACGTTGTTTTCGTTTTTATTAAAGAAAATTTGTGCTTTACGACCATAAAAATTATCAGATTTGCACATTTCAAAAAATTCTTTAATTGAAACGTCCAAAATTTCATTATTTACTTTAACATACAAATGTTCTTTTCCGCCTAAACATCCCATTGTACTAGGATAAGTTCTTGGGTCATCTTTATTATATCCTTGGTCGTTGCTCCAATCACAGTTCACATAATTAGGGTAAAGACGTTTAGAAGTACACTTAATTGCCAACTTAAACAAGTCATAATTCGGTTCACCTTCTTTAGTGTTGACACCATTCATCAATTGAAAAATCTGACAAGGAAAAATTGAAGTTGCATGATTGCCGACACCATCAATGGTACATTCCAAAATTTCTTTAGTCAATAATCTACCTTCTTCTAATGTACAAGTTCCATAATTTATAGATGAAAATGGTAACTGATTACCTGACCTACTTTGCAAAGAATTGAGGTTGTGCAATAATCCCTCTACTGATTGATGAATTTCTTTTTCAATCATCTCGTAAGCATAATTCCATACTTTTTTATTTTTATAAATTTTTTTATCTAAAATAGAAACATCATCAATATTAGACAATGTGATTGGTTTTTTATTTTTAATGAATTTTAATCCTTCATTATAATGTTTAAAAAATGATTTTCTAATATAAGGAATCATAGTCCAATCAATATGTGTTACCGCAACCCCACCAAATTGTTGTAATGATTGTAATTGAATAGCAACTGCAACAAGTTGCATAGCGGTAGATAAACTGTTTGCAGGTCTAATAAACACTTGCCTAGTTTTCATTCCATTTTTAAGTAAATCATCTATAGGTAGCGACAAACAGTTATGCATTCCCACGAAATATGAATCCAAATCGTGAATATAAATTCTATTATTATTATGATTTTTTGCAAATTTTGGAGAAATCAAATAATTCAATGCTAATTCTTTTAATAATACGGAATCGGCTTCGCCTTTTCTTCCACCAAACGAAAATTCATCAAGATTTGCATTCTGATTTACGACATTTGTTGCATTTAATTTTTCAAAAATTTTTTTAGTAATATCAAGATTTTTAAATCTATCGAGTTCACGATTTTTTCTATATTCGATATATGATTTAGCGACATCTTTATTTTCTTTTCTTAATGATTTTTCCACCAAATCATGGATTTCATCTACATCAACAATATCCTTATCAAGGGAAGATTTTACAAAAGAAACAGTGTTTTTAAGTTGCTCATCTGTAATCTTATTATCACTTTTTGTATTTTCTGACGCAAGTTGAATAGCGTTAATAATTTTAGACTCATTGAAGTTTACCAATCTACCATCTCTTTTTCTTACTTTCATAGAACATACCTCTTTTTAATATATTTAGTGTTGGGTTAAATATAGTTACATTTTAAGCCACAATATTTAGTGGTTTATAATATAAAATATTTTATAAAAATTTTCAATAATTTTATATATTTTTCTTTGACAATTGTTTTATATTATGATATGATTAAGAAAACGTTAAAATTAGGAGACATTTAAAAATGACAATAGGTAATTTATTCAATTATATAGGAATAATCATATTTATTGGTTTATGTTGTTGGTTCGTTATTGGTGAGTTTTTCGTAATTAAGGATAATATGAATAAGAAAGTAAATAAAGGTGAAAAATATGAAAATTAAAAGTTTAACTCATAATGGGGTTTTATTCCCAGAACAATTCACATCTAAAGGATTTAATAAGATTGATGATATTGAAATCTCACCTCTTGCAGAAGAAATGTTATGGAAATATTCACCATATATGTTTAATAGATTCAAGAATGACAATGTTTTCATTAAAAACGTATGGACTGACTTGAAACCACAATTACCCAAAGAACTACAGAATAAAGAGTTTCCAAAAGATTTCACAAAACTTTTTGTTGCTATGCAAGTTGCATCAGAAAACCTCAAATTACAGAAATCTGAATACAATAAAACTCATAAAAAAGAAATTGAGAAAGAAAAGAACGAACGTAAAGAAAAATACGGTTATTGTTATAAAGATGGTAAAAAAACAGAAGTTGGAAACTTTGTAACAGAGGGTAGTCGTTGGTTTATCTCTCGTGGTGATTTACGTGGAAGATGGGTTTCTTCTGTAAATGCGGAAGATGTAGAAATTAACTCATCTGAAAAAGTTCCTTGTACACAAGAAGGTCATAATTGGAAGAAGGTTGAACTTCGTGATACAGATTATATTGCTACATACAAAATTAACATTGGATTTGGAACTGCTTATGTAGACAAGTTTGTTTGGTTGTCGGCAAACTCTAAAGATAAACAAGAAGACAACGAACACAAATATGAAAAAGCACGTAAACTTCTTTTGAAGATTGATGAAATTGAAAAGACAGTCTTAAAAGATGTACGTTCTAAAAATAAATTGAAGAGAGAAAATGCGTTAATTACATATGTTGTGCTGACATATGGAATCAGAATCGGAAATGACTTAGGAGAAGATAATTTCCGAGATAAGAATGTTCGTGGTGCTTCTACCCTTTGTGTAGAAAACATGAAACTTGAAAGTGGGGATAAGATTCATTTGGAATTTGTTGGTAAGGATAGTGTCCCTTATTCAGAAACTATGGAAGTCGAACCTACTGTTTACGAACAGTTCACAAAACAGTTGAGTGGAAAGAAATCAAGTGATAAAATTTATGACTTGGCTACCTCATCAACTGTAAACGCATATCTCAAATCAATTTATAAAGGTGAAATTTCACCAAAATTGTTCCGTACTGCCAAATGTGGTAAGTTGCTCGCTGAAGAAATTCAGAAAAGAGAATGGAAGAATCTGACAGATAAAGAATTCAAGAATAATCTTATGGAATGTTGTCTGCAGACTTCACTTCTCTTGAACCACCACAAAACAGTAACCGAAGAACAGAAAGAAAAGGCTACAAAAAGTGCAGAAAACAAAATCGAAAGTGCAAAAAATACACTCTTGAGAACTAAAGAAAGTGCAGAAAAGAAACTTACAAAACTAAAGAAAGATAAAAAAGACTTCAAAGATTGTCTTGAAGGTAAACTTCTTGAAGAAAAACTAAATGAAATTAAAATCAAAGAAAAAGAACTCAAGGATAAAATTTCCAAGGCTGAAAAGAAGTACGAAGATACTTTGAAAGAAGTTGAATTCAAACAATCATCTCTTGATGTAAATTTAGGAACTTCCATTTCAAATTATGCGGAGCCGAAGTTACCAATGTCATTATGTAAATATGCTGATAAAGACCCTTCCATTATTTATTCAAAAGCACAGTTGAAGAAATTTGAATGGGCAAAGAAAGTATCAAAAGACTTTTGGAGAAAATATCCTAATGTATAAGTATAGAGTTGAAGTGTTTGATAAAGACAAGGAGTTTCCTTTTAATCTTATAATATATGAAACAATTACTGCTGACGGATATTGTGCTGAATTAAAAGCAAAGAAATATCCAAATGCTATAATAGGTGAAGTTACACAAATAAGTAATTATATAGAATTAAAATAAATTGTTTAATGTTTAAAAAATTGGAGAATTAAATGAGTTCAAAACATATTACACCCTATGAAGATATAGCGATTGAAAATGCTAATTTTTATAATTTAAAACAACTTGCTTCTGCGATACTATTATCTGCTATAGAAGATGCTGATGTTGAATTTTTAACAGATGATTACGATGAATGGAAGATTTATCGAATCAAACGTCAACGAAAGAGTGATGTTTTTAATGAAATAGATTACAGAAACGAATTTAGAATAAAACAAATATATAAAGAATCATTGTTTGATATTTGTGATATTTGTGTTACAGTTAATGATATCCCTAAAGAAATTATGGAAGAAAGAAAAATGTATGAATCTAATAAAATTAAAGATTTGATTAAATTGACGAAATATAAAAAAGAAACTTTAGGAAATATAGCAAAAATTCACGGATGGAAAATCGGTGTAAATTGGGTTCAACCAACAATATTTGATTTATAAAAAAAGGAGATTTGTATAATTATGGTAGAGATTAAAAATATAGAGGTATTTAATTTAGAAAGAGCGATGAGGGCAATAAATAATTCATTTAATGTTGGAGATATTAATACCACGGAAGGTGAGGTGAATGAAAAACTTGCTAAATCTTTGGGTGGGAATATGCAACCAAAACAATGTCACGATTCTTGGTTAAAAGGAATTTTGGTGACATTCGATATTAAGGGAAATGGAGTGTTTATACCCGAATTTCAAAGATATCATTTTGTAAATTGCAAACCTATTGAAAATTTAGATTTTAATAATCTTAAATTTACAAAATATGTTACTGATAAAGAAAAACAAATATTATTTGAATTGATTGATAATTATAATAAAAATAATACTGATGAAAATTATCAGAAAGTAATGAATAATTTTCCTCGTGGGGTTGAATTATGGTATAAAGTTTCAACAAATTATTTGCAATTAAAAACTATTGTAATTCAAAGATTTAATCATAAAAATATTGAAGATTGGGTTTATGGATTTATTAATTGGTGTTATTCACTTCCTAAATTCAGAGAATTGTGTGGATTTGAAGATAAAAGTTGGGATTTAAATTTATCTAAATTATCATAATAAACTATTTTTACATTATGAAGTAAAGCACATTGATGTTTTGCTTCATAAATATAATCTTCATCATGATTATAAATATTTTGCCAAGTTCCGTCTTCTTTTACAAATTGGTTTCCTTTTATTTCCATAAAACAATCACCAATCTTAAAATCAGGAAAATATCTATAATCTTTATCATTAACAGTAAATGTAAAAAATTCAGTCGAATTTCTTTCACAAGGAATATTATTTATTTTACAAAATATATAAAAATCCATTTCGCATTTAGAATCAAAATTTAAATCATTGTATTTATATTTTTGTTTTCCATGTTGATTATATTTTTCTGGATGTTCTATTCTATCGTTTTTCATTATTTCTTTATGTTGTTCACTACCAAAATATGTAGGAGAATTATATTTTCTTAAACAAGTTTTAATTGATGATTGTAATTTTGCTGGATTTGTTGTTCCATATAAATTCATCATGGTTTTATTTCTTTTATTTATGGATTCTTGCTTTTCTTCATCACTTCTTGCTAAATTAGAATTTCTAATATGTAAGTTTTTATTTTTTATAATGTCTTTATTATTTTCATCAGCATACCATGCTTTTATTTGAATAGACATTGATTCTCTAATTTCTGGATGATTTTGATAAAATAATTTCATTTTTTCTTTATGTTCATCAGATGATAAAACCATTTTATTTTTCGCTCGAACATTTGGTAATTTGAATACATTATCTACACCAAATTTATTTATAACTCCTTGTTTCATTATTCCTTTTTCATTTTTTTCTTTCATTAATTTTCGCAGATTCTCTCTATTTTTAGGTAATTGTGATATGCTTTCTACACCATATTTTGTATTTAACGTGGATTTTGTATTACAACCTATACAAATATGATTAAATTTTTTTAATGCTTTTTCAAATGAAGTCCATACTTTTTTATTACATTTTACACATGTATAAATAATAACAGTTTTTCGTTTATTATAATTTTTAAATTTTTCATCGTATATATCATATATATCAGCATCGATTATTTTTCTATTACTATTTAATATTTCATCAACTGTTAATTTTATTTTTCCACTCATATTTTTTAAATAGTTACTAGATTTAATAAAAATTAAATGCTATAATAAATCAACATTGGAGGTAAATTTTGGTAGAAATAAAAAATGTGGAAGTTTTTAATAATAATGTGTTCGATTTAAGTCAAATTTTAGTAACATATGATATAAAAACAAATGGTAATTTTTGTGATGATTTTCAAATTGATGAAAAAAATATAATTATGAGTCAGAGTACGATGCATAGTATGGAAAAGTTTATGAATTCTGATTATTTTCCATTTACAAAATATGTAGATAGTAGAATTATAGATATAACTAAAGAGAATTATCAAAATTGGTCATCTGCTAAAGTTGAATTAGATAAATTTAGAAAAGAAAATGAAGTTCAAGTTGATGATTTGGAATATATGTCAGCATATCTTAGTAAAGAAAACATATTGAAAGAAAAAGTATATGAAAGTTTTGAAAGACTTGTGCATAATCTTCCTAGAGGATTTGAATTATGGGCAACTGTAAACAGTAATTATCTTCAACTTAAAACACAAGTTATTCAAAGATTTCATCATAAAAATAAAGAAGATTGGAGAGTATTTGTTGAATTTTGTTATTCACTTCCAAAGTTTCGTGAATTATGTGGATTTGAAGATAAAAAATGGGATATTGAAAATTGGTAAACTATTATAAAAGTATAATATAAAAACACGGAGGAATTGTAATTATGCAGAAAGCCTTAGATAACGAAAATGTTTTAATTAAAAATGACATACTTCAAGTTCGAGAAAATAACAATCGAAAGGAAGTTGATTTTTATTTAATAAACGTAATAGAAGATATAGAAGATTACATTGATTTTTTGAGAGAAATTGAAACTTGTCGAGATGGAGATTTAATTACAATTCATATTAATTGTTATGGCGGAAGTCTTGATGTAGGTATGAATTTATATGATTGTTTAAAATGCACTACTGCAGATGTAGAAGTTTCTGTTGAAGGTGCTTGTTGTTCTTGTGCTTCTATGTTAATGTTAGCTGGAAACCGATGGAAAGTTTTACCTCACGCTTACACAATGATTCATTCTTGGAGTGGTGATATTTATGGTAAATGGAATGAAATAAAATCAAGATATAAATATGATGAAAGTATAGTTGAAAAACAATTTCGTGAACTCTATAAAAATTTTATGTCAGATAAAGAAATTGAAGATTGTTTGAATGGTAAAGATTTTTATTTTGATTCTGTTGAAACTGTAAAAAGATTAAACAATTATCAAAAAGAAGAAATTGAATGTTCTGAAGAAATAAAAAAGATTACGGATAAATATTCTTCACTTGCTGAAAAGGAAGTAAATCAATATTTGAAGAAATCTAAAAAGAAATAGATTATTAAAAAAATAAAAGGAGATGAATGAATTATATGAAAATGAGTATGACTAACTTAAATGATTGGATTAGAAAATTATCACAAACTAAACCATATAGAATTATGGTAAAAAATGGATTAGGTTTTTATGAAATTTTGTTTCTTTACGGAGAATATCATTATAATGATAAACTCTATGCTAAAGATATGGAAGATGAATTAAAATGTCAGAAAAAAGTTTTGGCAATGTGTTCTACTTTTGAACATAATTTTAAGTTGAAGATTTTTTAGCATATGGAAAGAAGGGATTTTGAATAATGAAGAATAATTTTAATTTTAACGCTTCTATTAAAGTAAAAGATTTAGATAAAATGAAAAAGGTTTTAGAGTTGTTGACTCAAGAAGGAATTAAGAATAAAGATTCTGAAATTTGTATTGCGTTTGAAAATCTATTAAATCAGTATGATGATACACCCAAAGTAAAAATGTATGATTTGATTGATGCTTTTGCGAACTTTTATGAAACTTTTCTTTATCCATATTGTAAAGGAAGTATTATTTGTGAAAGAATTGAAGAATTTGACTTTGAACATGTACAGTATGTCATGGACAAAATGAAGGAAATAATTTACATTCTTAGTGGACAGTATGGACTGTAAATAAAAAAAGAATATAAGGAGTTTTATATGAAGAAAGAAATGTTTGATGTTTGGTATAATGAGTATGGTAAGGAACTTGCAAAGAACGCTCTTCCTATTGATGATGTAGACGAAAAGGAAATCCGAAGAAAAGCAAAGGAAATCTTTTCATACACATATGCTCTATTTTCAG
>JAEEGL011015769.1_pt1 | contig 13694 bp, 4 predicted proteins | sample 9134231 | NCBI WGS metagenome assembly JAEEGL01 (sample SAMN16246548, study PRJNA631951) | gut metagenome | biome: gut microbiome; feature: rumen; material: fiber-attached | host: Bos | place: Iran: Karaj | collected 2018-10
ATTAAGCTCTGTAATGCCCGAGCAGTAGTCAAAGGCATTTCTGCCGATGGTCTGAACGTTGCCGGGAATCGTAACGTTAGTAAGCGAGGTGCATCTGAAAAAGGCATATTCACCTATAGCGGTAAGTCCCGTACCGAACGACACGCTTGCAAGAGAAGAACAACTGTCAAAAGCGCTCGCACCGAGAGTTGTAACGCTATTGGGAATTATTACGCCCGTAATTGAAGTTTTACTTTTAAATGCGTTGTTCCCTATTGCCGTAACGCTGTAACCGCCGAGAGTTGACGGAATAGCAATGTCAGTCAACGAACCCGTATAGCCCGTAACCGTTGCTTCGTTGTTGCTTACGGTGTACTCCCAATCGCCGTCCGTAAGCGCAGACGACTCAACCGCCGCGAGAGGTAAAGCGACAATTACAAGTACAAGCGAAAGTAGTATTGATAACGCTTTTTTCATATCGGTTCATCCCTTTCATATTTTGGGGTGCCTACTATTACTTTCATTATACTATATACAACTCTTTGAGTAAACAACTTTTTAACACGGCAAAATTCTGCCAAACTCAACCGCTAACCAACCATCTTCAATACAAACGCTTGAAACAGTAAGCGAGAGCAGAGCGTTATACCCCACTTCCGCACCAACTAAAGAGCATACCCAATCGGGTATGCTCTTTAGTTTTGTCTGTTAAGAAAGGAAGGCGGGGCTTGAAGCCTAAGAGGGTGAGGAGCGTTAAGAAAACAGTTCGGTGAACTGTTTTCAGCTCCGAATTCTTTGACGGGTCCTGTCGCAAGACGGGTGTCAAAGATGCCCGATTTACGCAGTAAATCGGCGGCACGTCTGGAGCACCAAAAGAGCAGGCAATTTGCCTGCTCTTTTTTTGCCTTAAAATCGGGCTTTTTCGCTATTCGCTTTTGTTTGTCGGGACTTGCCGCATACACGATTGCACACGGTTTATCTCAATTGACCACAGTTTACTGCACAAACTGCAGACGCTTTCCAACGGGGAATAACAATAGCAGTTCAAAAATGCAGTATTTATCTTTTGATATAATATTCTTTCTGCTTAATCTGTTTTCTCTTTTTTATTACTTTTAGTCCTAACAATTTAGCAACAAATATTTGACTGCTTAGGGGTTCCAGAATACCCTCATAACTGTATTCATTGTCATAGATATCTCGATAATGAATATCTATTCTTTGAAGTGATTCATTCTTAATATTATTAAGTATCAGTTCAAAACATATCTCCTTGTCAATTATTATACATTCTTTTGGCATGTAAACTTTATGACTATTTTCGCTATGAGTTTCAACCCTATCAATATATGCTAAACCTTTATCTGTATTTTTCATTATAACATTTATGCAACCTCGGTCATCATAATCGTCATCATAAAGCATGAAATTGGTCAATTTATTCTCACCATTTTGAATTCCTGCATGACTTATTAAAACGGGTTTAACTCGTTCAAATTCTTCTCTTCGTATTTTATTCTCATGGCGAATTGTCCATACTACGCCAACAAGCGTTAGTCCTCCTCCTATTATGGCACAAACCAATGGAACAATAATGTCTCTTATGCAGTTCATTTTATCCCTTCTTTAACAATTGTCATTTATTTTTTGCACTACACACGGGGCATCCATGGCCTCTGTTGCGATTGTGAACTTGTGCTTGCCAATCATAGCCGCAAACTTTACAGTGCCACCAAACTTTTTTTGAAGAATTAGGAAAGACATCACAAGGCTTTAGTCCGTTGTTCATGTCATAATTCCATTCTTGTGATAGATCTGGGTTGACTGTCAACAAATCATTAAATCCAACTAACAGTTTTCTATTATTGCAATATGGGCATCCTCCGCCGGCGTTTCTGCTTGCCACTGTAGCTTCCCACTCATGGCCTTTTCTACAAACCCACCATATCTTTTTATTAGAATTAGCGGTTATATCATCAGGAGTTAAATCACCATTTTTAGTTGGATGCCATTCTTTTGATAATTCAGGATTCTTGGATAATAAAGAACCATTCTTTTGTATTTGTCTTATTACAGTTTTTTCGCCTTTTTCTTTATTTCTACATTTAGGGCACTTAGATCCGTTATACCTGCTTTTTACTGTTGCTTCCCACTCAAAACCACATTTACTGCATTTCCACCACACTATTTTTTTTGAATTGCATTTAATCTCATTAGGATTTAAGTTATAGTTTTTTTCGCTCCACTCATTTATTAACCTACTATTATCAATAAAACCTACTTTTGAGTTGTTCCTATCAATGATTTTATTACTACGAATACTAACAGCACATACAGGACAATTTGAACCTCTACTTCTAGAACTAACAGTTGCCATCCATTTGTGACCACACTTTGAGCATTTCCACCAAACCTTTTTGCCTGAACCGGGAGTAACATTTTCTGGTAGAAGTTCTCCGTTCAATTCATAATCCCAATCTGCGGAAACGTCAGGTCGTAGTGTTCTTAAATCATTGTATCCTAACAATACTCTCTTGTTACTACAGAAAGGGCATCCTTTCTTATGACGTTCGATAATTCTCGCACACCATTCATGTCCGTTTACACATTTCCACCATACTTTTTTAGTAGAAAAAGCAAGCACATCACTTGGTGTGATATTCCCATTCTTTGTTGGATGCCATTCACTAGCAAGTTGTTGATTTACAGTTTTTAAATCATTAAATCCTTGTAGCAGCCTATGGTTGCTACAATATGGACAGTTATTGCCACTTGTTCGTTCTCTGATAGGCATATCATATTCATGACCTAAAGGGCATTTCCACCATACCTTATCGGCACTTTTGGCAAAAAACATTTCTGGTGTTAAATAGCCATTTTTATCATAGTTCCATTCTTCCGAAATACTTGGATATAATTCTTTTAAGGAATTCTTTTTTAGCTTTGAATAATACAACTCCTTAATTATAGTATTGTCCCTTGTAATATCAACATCAATATTGTCTATTTTTAAAAATTTCAATAGTTCAAGAATTGTCTCATCCAAATTATCAACAACAAAAAACTTATCACATATTTCAATCGCATTAATCGGCTTACTCTCACACATACGGATAAGCTTTATTCCCTTTTCTTTGCAAATGTTATATTTCTTTTTTTCTCTCAAATTAGCTTTGTCAGAATTGTGCCATGCTTTTCCATCATATTCTATGCCTATATTGATTGAAGGAATAAGTATATCTATTTCCATACCATCATTGAATATATCATTATAGCCATTTATAGCATCAGAATATACTTGCTTGATATAAAAAAAGCAAGCTTGCTCTGGAAAAGAGGTTCTGTTTCTTTTGTTGCATATAGGACAGCCTCGGCCTAAGACTCTATGACTAGGGGTATCCTGCCACCGATGTCCACATTTGCCAATCCAAAAAACCTTCTTATTACTGTAACAACTTGTTATGTCTGGAGTAGTGCTATTGTTTTCATAATCCCATTCCTCAGCAATTAGAGGAAACCTTGACTGAAGGTCTGTTTCCCCTATTATTACTTTCAATCCCGAACAATAAGGACAGCCATGTCCATTTGTTCTATTTTTTATTATTGCTTGGTATTCATGACCTTTGTTACACTTCCACCAAACCTTAATGTGCGAACTTGGTTTAACATTTGTTGGCGAGATGTCAGCATTCTTATCAAAATTCCATTCTTTTAAAAGCTTGGGGTATAAAGTTGCGAAATCATTGACACCACTTATAGTTTTTCTACCAGAGCAAAAAGGGCACCCATGATTATTATTCCTGTCATTAATTTTCGATTCCCACTCATGTCCGTTTGCACATTTCCACCATACTTTTTGACCGGAACCAAGCGTGTACTGATCGGGAGATTTTTCATTTTTCTCCCAATTCCACTCTGCCATAAGCTTGGCATTTTCAGTTAGATAGTGTTTTTCCTTAGCCATCGTTTTGCCCCTAACGATTTTTATTGTGGATATTATATCATAATTATGTCATCTTGTATATCCGTTAAATAGGACTTTACTCTCTTTTCAATAAAAAGTGGGCACGGACATCTGCCCGAAACAAGACGCCGTCAGGCGATGCTTGGACTCACGGTTATCTGAATCAGGTCGGCTTGGCGGTGTAGGAAACCGTCAAACCGCAACCGTCAGCCAAATGAAAACTTAACAACCGCTGTAAACAGTAAGCGAGAGTGGGAAAGCATACCCCACTCTCGCACTCTTTTATGAAGTTTTCATATATGTCAAGCTTTACGCTTTTCTGATTACCAGCGCCTGTCCCGGCTGTATATCAAGCGATATCTTTCCCTGAGTGATTTCAACTTCGCCGAGAGGAATATTTCCGTTTACGGTAATTTGCGATACAAGCGCCTTGTCAAAGTCAGCGTCCGGAATATTCATTAAACCGCTCTTTCCGTTTTTGGAATAGGCTATAAATACTGTGTTACTGTCATCCAGCGGAAGAATAAGGTCGTCACCTGATTTAAGACACAGGCCCGATTTGCTTATTTCGGATTTCGGTCCGTTGCTTACAACGCCGTCAGAGAAAACCACCGTATAACCGTCACCGTTTTCCTTAAGTTCAAGTCTGTCATATCTGTTGAGATAGAAATACGGCAGCTGCAGCGTGCAGAACTGATAAAGGAACTCGTCCGTCCAGTTTTCAACTGAGGGTCCGTATTTCTGCCATATATCCTCGCCGTGCATTGCTCCGTAGAAAACCTTCAACAGCTTTTCATCCGTAAGATGCCCGCTGTAAAGTGACGGCGGGATTTCCATACATTCTTCAGCGGTCATATTGCTCGTCCACCAGGTAGCGGGAATTCTTCCGAGCGTACGCATGGGTACAGTTTTCCACGACACCTCCTTCATATCTTCTCCGGCGGTTTCATAGAGTTTTCGTATCGGGTGCTGCGGAGATTCGTTTCTAAAATGCGCCTCACGGTAGGTGTACTCACTCGTAACATCAATACCTGTCGAGCTGATATAATCAAGAATATTATTTCTGGCTTCGTCCTCTTGATCAACATAAGTCACGGGGTTTAGGCTTTCAGCTATGCAAAAGTTATCCAGATGAACAGTTCCGGCTCTTTTAACAGGCGTAGCCTCACAGAATCTGTCCCATATTCTGCAAAAAATACCGCTTTCCCAGAACTGCTTATATGACGTCTTATATGCATCTCTGCCATTGAAGCGTTCTATAACCGCAGGTCTGCCGTCAAGACCGTTTGCAAGGGCATTTGCCTGTGCTAGTTCCCCAAAGCAGGGTGTAGCCGCGTATGCGTCGGCAAGGTTACCGTGAAAGCTCACTACGGTGTTGTACTTTTCCGCCTCCTCAAAAAGCCAGTTGAGACTGTCGACTGCGGTTTTATCGCAGGGGCGTTTGAGAGCTTCATTGATTACGTCCATTTCGGGATAGCAGTCGTCGTGTCCAAGGCCCTGCCACCCGACAAGATATATTATTTTTCTTATGCCCTGCGTCAGGCAGTCAACCGCCCTGATAATATCCAGCGCCTGTTCGAAGGTAATATATACATTTGAACGTTTATTCGGAAAATCGGGATCTGCAAGATACATTTTCATCCATAGAGTTTTATGGTATTCATAATTCCATTTTCTGTGTTCCATATGCTTTTTCCTTTGCTTTCAGGTTATCAGAGCAAGCCGTGTATATTCAGCGTACCGTCATAATCTGAGGCCTTCGGGGTTTCGGTTTATTAAACGGGTTTATGCTATATTGTTTAATCTCTTATCGAGATAGAACAGGTCGAAGGCGTCTATGGCGTCAGGCAGTAATGCAAGCGGTATTGTTGGTGGAATACGTGTTTACGTTGTCGTAATACATAGTATTCGTTCCGACGTTTCCGGCTCCTAAGCTGAACCACTCCGGCGTTGCGGAAGCTGCCGAAAAGCCGTCGGCATTGATAATGGTTCCGTTCAAGAACAAATAATACAGATTATTGCTTCTGTCCAATACCATTCGTATTCTGTACCAGTTTCCGTTTGAATAAGTCAGATCGGTAGTAATGGCTGTTGAAACATCCTCTTTTCCGCAAGTAAATCCGTTATCGTCAAAACCGAAGTTGCAGACAGCGTGCGTCCATTTTCCGCTTGCACCCGAAGAGCCGAATGTTACGCCTCCCGGCGATGTGCCGGATACGGGCTTGACATCCGCTTCAAGCACTATAAATCTCTTGTTGTCGGGGTTAAAGCTGTATCTGATTTCAGACGCCCAGTTTTCTCTGCCCTGTAATTGCAGAATCTTTCCGTTTTCACCGTTTGCCTGCTCGGTGACAATAGTCTTCTGATTGCCGTCTCCCGAACCGTTATATTGCAAAGAGAACGGAGTGTTTCCAGAAGAAATTGTTGTATTTTCGCCGTATCTCTCAAAATTATCCGCATATATGGCAGTCGGTAACGGCGAGCAATTATTATGTTGATAACTGTCAATGTAGAACATATCGAACGCATCAATCGCCGTATCGAGATCGTAGTCGCCGACGATTTCCTGAACTTCAGTCAGCGGATCCGTGTTCATTCCCGCAAGGTAGGTTCTTATCCCGTTGTAATCGGTTAAATCAATATCGCCGTCATCGTCAAAATCGCCCAAGTAATTCTTAACGGATGCGTTCGTAAAATATGTATCGGCAGCTGAACCGATATAGCAGAACACGTCAGTAAGAACGCTGCAGCCGTTAAAGGAATTGCTCTGAATACTTGTTACCGAATCTGGAATTATAATTTTCTTGAGATGGTTACAGTCTTCAAACGCCCACGAATCAATGGTTGTAACACCCTTTCCCAGACGGATTTCTTCAAGCGAGGTGCAATTCCAGAAGGTGTCGTAACTGAGCTTTGTAAGACTGTCGGGAAGTATTACGTTTTTGAGTGCGTAGCAATTCTTGAACGTATATCTGCTGCCCGTTGAAGTGCACCCGTCTTCAAAAATGACCGTTTCAAGCGCCGTGCAGTTTTCAAATATTGAATATCCGAAATCGGTTATGCTTGCAGGAATGGAAACCGTTTCAAGCGACGTACAGCCCATGAATGCCTGCTGCTGCAGACTTTCAAGATTATCGGGCAAATCAATGTCTTTAAGCAGAATACAATTCAGGAAAACATAGTAGCCGATTGTTTTCAGTCCGTCGCCGAACTCAATTTCTTCAAGAGCTCTGCAGTCGGAAAACGCCCTGTCGTTCAAAGTCGGAAGAGAATCCGGTAATTCAACGGAAGTTAGCCCTGAACCCGTAAAAGCGCTGTTGCCGATTTCGGTTAATCCTTCGGAAAGATTAACCTGCGTCAGGCTTGTGCAATACTCAAACGCCTGCTGTCCTATTTTGGTTACGCTCGACGGAACGGTAAGTGAGTCCAGACCGACAAAGTGGCTTAAAGCATAATTCTTAATTTCCGTAATGCCCGAAGGAACCTGAATATCACGGGTAAGAACATTGTTGACATATAAGTTCTTACCGAAATAAAGAGGCGAACCCGAAGGACTTCCGAGGGAAACACTGAACAGCCACGTCAGACTGTCAATATAGACGTTCTGAATATCAGAACAGTAATCAAAGGCCTGTGAACCGAGCTTGGTTACGCTTGAGGGAATCGTAACATTTTCAAGCGAAGTGCAGGATTCAAAAGCGCTGTTGGCAATCTCGGTTACGGAATTCGGAATAACTATGCTTTTAAGCTTTGTGCAACCGCAAAATGTCCTTTCATCTATGAAGGTAACATTATTCGAAAGAGTTACGCTTTCAAGAGCAGTGCAATCCTTGAAAACTCTCGGTCCCATATAGGTAACGCTGTCGGGAATTACAATATCGGTAATTGCAGTTCCCCAGAACGCCCATTTATCCAGACGGGTAAGGTTGTCCGGGAGAACAACACCCGTGAGCTTTGAGCAAGCATCAAATGCCGACTCCTCGAGTACTGTAACGGAATTCGGAAGCGTTATCGTTTCAAGAGAGGTGCAGTAAACGAACGCCTGAAAACCAATAGTTGTGACGCTGTTTGAAAAATCAAAGCGTTTAAGCGAGGAACAGCCGTTAAATGTGTAACTGCTGATTCTCGTCATGCCCGTACCGATAGTTGCCGTAACCAAGCCCGTGCAGTTTTCAAACACATGCTCGCCCATACCTGTTACGCTGTTGGGAACATCGACGTTTGTCAGTGCTCTGCATTCCGCAAATGCATATCTTGAAATTGTTGTAAGACTTGTTGAAGGGAAGGTTACGCTTTTAAGTGCGGGACAGCCGTAAAAAGCGTATTCGCCTATTGAGGTAACGCTGTTGGGAATTGTTATGCTTTTAAGTCCCGTAACTCCGTAAAAGGCATTGTTGGTTATGCTTGTAAAGCTTGCGGGAATTGAAATGCTTTCAAGATTCTCACAGCCTTTGAATGCATACTGACCAACCGCCGTAACACCGTTTTCCATTGTTACATCCGTAAGGGATGCACAGTTAATAAACGCTCTTGCATTAACCGTTGAAACTGTTGACGGAATAGTTATGCTGTCGGCAAGAATATTTCCGTTATAGTACAGATTACCCTTGTAGTAAAGCGGATTTGCGTATTCGTTTTCAAACGAGATGCCGCACCACTGAGCAATACTGCCGCCGTAATAAATGTTTTTCAGCTTCGGGCAGTTTCCGAAAGCGTCTTTTACAACAGAGGTTATGCTACCCGGTATAATAACGCTCTCAAGCTTACCGCAATTCAAAAAAGTCGTTTCGGGTATATATGTCATACCGCTCGGAACAGTAGCGGAAACCAGATTGTAACAGTTCTTGAAAACCGAATAGCCCATATATGTAACGGTATCGGGAATAACGATACCCGTAAGCGCTTCGTTGCCCCAGAAAGCCCAGGTATCGAGAAATTGCAGGTTGCCCGGAAGAACAACGTTATCAAGCTTTTTGCACGATTCAAATGCGGATTCATATATTTTAGTTACGCTCTGCGGAATCGAAACGCTCAAAAGCTCGGAGCAGCCGTAGCAGATATATTTGTTGAGTTCGGTCATGCCGTTCGGGAAAGAAATCGAAGTGATTTTTTTGCAGTTGTTGAAAGCATACTGACCTATTGACTGTACGGTTGAGGGAATCTGCATTGTTACAAGGTTTGTACAGTCGGAAAATGCATACTCACCGATAGATACAAGCGTATTCGGCAGTGTAACGCCCGTAATTGAAGTTTTACTTTTGAATGCATTGTTCCCTATTGCCGTAACGCTGTAACCGCCTAGAGCTGACGGTATAACTATGTCTGTCAATGTACCCGTATAGCCCGTAACCGTAGCTTCATTATTTGCAACAGTGTACTCCCAATCGCCGTCTGTAAGCGCAGACGACTCAACCGCCGCGAGAGGTAAAGCGGCAATTACAAGTACAAGCGAAAGTAATATTGATAACGTTTTTTTCATATCGGTTCATCCCTTTCATTTTTTGGGGTGCCTGCTATTACTTTAATTATACTATATACAACTCTTTGAGTAAACAACTTTTTAACACGGCAAAATTCTGCCAAACTCAACCGCCAACCAAACGGAAACTTAACAACCGCTGTAAACAGTAAGCGAGAGTGGAAAAGCATACCCCACTCTCGCACAAAAAAACAGGATTGAACCTTTTGTTCAATCCTGTTTTTATTTGTTTTATTTTATTACAATGTTTTGTACAACATACGGGATACCGTTAGCTTCGGCAAAGGTCTTTGCGTAAGAGTTAGCCTCGCAATAAATCGTGAGATTCGGACAGCTGTCAAACGCCGTTGCCTGAATTGACGTTACGCTTGAAGGAATTGTCAGCTTAGTCAATGACGTACAGCCCTTGAAGGCGTAGCTTCCGATATTTGTCACGGTATCGGGAAGCTCAACGGTATTCAGCGACGTGCAGTTAAGGAATGCGCCGTAATTTACCCTCGTTACGCCGTCCTGTAAACAGACTTTTTTAAGATTAGAACAGCCCATAAACGCATAGTTATCAACCGTTTCAACGCTTCCCGGTATTACCGCACCTGTAATCAGCGTATTGTCCTTGAATGCCCTCTGACCGATTTTGGTAACGTCGTGAGAGTCAATGCCGGCGGGTATCAACATAACCGGATCCCTGCCGATATACGAGGTGATAACTGCGTTATTGCCGTCGAGGTCATAGGTGAACCTGGGCTGAACGATACCGTTGAGCGACTTATCCATTTCGAAGAGGTCAAATGCGTCAACCGCACCGTCAGAGTTCAGGTCGGCAAGTGCGAACTGGGGTGTGTAAACCGAGCCCTCGCCGTATTTGTCAACCAGCGGAAGGTACTGACTGCCGAGATAATCGCTCGAAAGTAAATCCGCAGGAGTGTTTTCATCGACTCCAACGCCGGAAACGTATGCTTTTATCATGGCGTAGTCGGAAAGGTCGGTGCTTCCGTCGGTGTTAACGTCGCCGAGTATTAACATAATTGACGAGGCATGTGTAACAATATCGTAAAGCATTGCCTGATCCAAGCCGTTTATCCTGCCGTCATAGACTAAATCCATTTTTTCGAGCTGTCTGTCGGTAATTGAACCGACGTCATTGTTGAAATAGGCGACCATGAACGCAACGTCCGCAAAGTCAATTACGCCGTCCTCGTTTATGTCTAAGGGTTCGACGCTGTAATCGGGAACGTAGTTAAAATGAATGTTCGCAGCTTGCAGATAGGCGTTTCCGTAAGGATGGATATCAATCTGCGCCCAGTCGCTTTGAGAACCGTAATAGTAAACATCGTTGATGCTGTCACAGTCGTCAAACGAATCTTTGCCTATACTCTCGAGCGAGGTATGAATAAATACGTTCTCCAGATAATAAGCGTAAGCGAAAGCATTTCCGCCGATTCTTTCAACGTCGGCGCCGAGCATCAGCGTACGATAATAATTATCGTCACCGCAGAAAGCGTAATACGGAATTACGGTTACGCCGTCCTCGATAAACACCGTATCCGCACTGTCAAGCAGGTCAAGCCACGGATAATAATGAGTGTAGCCGTTGGTGTTCGGTCCTTCCATGATTGCTCCCGTGCCGGAGATGCGCAGAACGCCGTTATTTAAGGACCAGTAAATATTGTCGCCCCAGAGCTGCGGATTGACGCATACCTGTTCCAGCTCAGACTTTTCAATAAACTCGGCGGTAATGTAAATGTCCTCGGCGGGCATTATAAAGCAGCCCATGTACTCGTCACGCTCAAGATAAACCGTGTTACCGTCGGAATCCGTTACTCTGTAATTAAGCAGAACGTAACCCGAATCGGCTACAAAATACGGGTAGAAAAGAGCGCCTGCGGGAAGTTCATTTATCGGATTATAATTATAATCACCGTAGGCAACAGCCGATGCGGTTCCGTTTTCAACAGTCGTGTCAACAGTTATTGAATAAGCCTGCGGCACAGCCGTTATCACGATTGAATCAACGCCCGAGGACCCTTCATCATATCCATAGGTCCAGATTTCGTAGGTTTTACCGCCTTCAAGCTGCAGGAAACAGTCAAGATTATACTCCTCTTTGGCGTAACCGGAGTAAATACAACTGATATTATAATCATAAATATATGAGTACGGATTATAACCTCCCGTTGTTGCAAAGTGATACCATCCGTCGTCCGTCGGAGTAAAGGTATAGCATTGATATACATGCGAAAGCGTAAGCACTTCATTTTCGCCGAGTGAAAGTTCAGGTATCGGAACGAACTCAACCGAAACGGTGCAATCGTATCCGGGCATCGGGAAACTGTTGCCCACTGCGGTAACTTCACCGGTTGTGTCGTTTGTAAGCTTTATGCTTCCGACAGTCCAGCCGTCACCGGAATTCAGGTTAACGCTGACCGTTGTGCCTTCATACTGCGTTATCTGCGGCATACCTAAATCTGCCGTTCCGTTTCCGGTAACGGTGCCTAAGGTAACGGTATGCTTGGAAACCTTTTGAACAAATACGGGAATATTGCCGGAGCCGCTGTAAGAATAGATAACGACTCTGTAAGTTTTACCGCCTTTAAGATTGGTTACGAGAGAGAAGTTACTGCCGTTTGAGTCATCGTCAGAGCCAACAGAAACCTCACCGTCAAATATTTCAATTCTCGGATCGTAATCGCCTTCCGAGCGGAACAGATAATCTCCGTCCTCGGCGGGAGTAAAGCGGTACTCCTCGTAGATGTAGTGTGTAATTTTAACCGAGTTTTCACCGATTGAAAGCGGCGGTATCGGGACAAAGTCTGCAAAAACGGTTATGTCACTCTCCGGCATAATAAAGTATTCATCCTCGATGATATTGACCGGATTGCCGTCCGAATCAAGTATGCTCAGGGAGCCGGTGTCAAGCTTGTACCCGGCGTCGGGGGTTGTCCGAATAAATACTTTCGTGCCGGACAGCGCTTCGTTAATGATATAAGAATCGGAATAATCCGTGAAGCTTACCGTTCCGTGTTCAACCGAGGAATCGGTATTTAACGAATAGGAAGTCAGCTTTTCAATAACAACCGGAACGTCTGCCGTACTTTCGTTATTGCCTGTTAAATTGATACGGTATAACTTTCCGCCTTCAAGATAGCCGGTATAGCTAAAGCTTATGCCCTCACCTTCCGGAGCGCCGTGTCCGACAGTTTTGTGACCGTCAAATATATCCATGTATATACTGTAACTGCCGGTTGAGTTCATGGCGTACCAGCCGTCGGCTGACGGTAAGAAGTAATACGTATTATTTGTGACGCCCATCGAAACGGTATTCTCTCCGAGCGTAAGGTAATTAACCGCAGCAAAATTAACGCTTATATTCACATCGCTGTAAGCCATCCGGAACACATAATATTCATCCAAAGTGCAGGTATTATTATCAGAATCCGTAATTACTATGCTTTCGACTCCGTAGCCCGGCTCAAGAGTTACGTCAAGATAAAGTCTGACATCGTCGGGCGCCCCGCTGATTTCAATGCCGTTCTCAGTCGTAACTTTTGCCGAGCCGTGCGCATTGTTGGTTGTAACGGTAATGCTGTGAAGCAACGGTCTTGAAACCGTGAGCGAAGCCTCTGACGTCTCGGGTGCATTGCCGTCAAAACCGAACGTCCCAACCTCATAGGTCTTACCGGCAGAAAGATAAACACTGAACGATACACTATACCCGAATCCGGATCCTAAATTTGAGCCGAGGTCATATATATCCATATACATATTTGTAGGAGAGGAAAATGCGAAGCTGTAGTATCCGTCCTCGGCAGGGGTAAAGTAGTAATTACTAGTGTTAAATTTTTCTACTAAAACGGTGTTTTCCCCGAGTGTGAGATTCTCACCGATAAATTTCTTCGTATCGGTATACGGAGTTCCGTTAAGCGTTACCTGCGCCGTGTAAACCGTGGTATTTCCGGTTGTTTCGGAGGTAACCGTTGCCGTCTCGGTCGTTGTATGCTGACAAACGGAGCAGACAAATTCGGCGGTTGCCGACGAAAAGCCGTTCCACGTCCACTGCGGCTCGCCGTAGCTGTGAGCAAGTGTAGGTACGGTCTGTGTCTTTGTCTGAGCTTCAAACCCGGGTTTGGTAAAGGTCGCGTTATAGGTTATTACGCCCTCCTGAGTGCAGGTAGCGGAAGTAACGGAAGACGTGGCGTTTACACTCTCGGAAACGGTTTTGCCGCAGACCGTACAGCTGTGGCTCGCAGTTACCGTTGAATTATCGGCAGCCCA
>JAEEGL012438596.1_pt1 | contig 13694 bp, 12 predicted proteins | sample 9134231 | NCBI WGS metagenome assembly JAEEGL01 (sample SAMN16246548, study PRJNA631951) | gut metagenome | biome: gut microbiome; feature: rumen; material: fiber-attached | host: Bos | place: Iran: Karaj | collected 2018-10
CAACCAATATCGGACAGGCATACTTCTCTCAGAATCAGTTTCTAAACCATTCTGCAGTAAACCCTGTGTTCAGTTTCTTCTATTCCATGACGCACCAATTGGACGATTTCTCACAATACCAATTCTTTGAGTCAAAAGAATGTGATGAACTACTCAAAGGCGTCTATACCACAGAGAGTCTGCATCATGACTCACTGCTCACCACCGACCGTCCCGACATTCTTATCATCCTCCTGGAGAGTGCGGGGGAACAATTTGCCAGTGTCATGCCGCATCTTCAAGAGTTGAAAAAAGAAGGTGTCTATTTCAGTCAGTGTTTTGCCACCTCCTGGCGCACCGATCGCGGCACACTATGCACACTGAGTGGCTACCCTTCATTCCCTACCGTTTCTGTCATGAAGATGCCTGAGAAAAGTCGCTTGCTGCCCAGCATTGCCGGCAGATTGAAAACAGAGGGCTATCACACCAGTTATCTATACGGTGGTGATGCCAACTTTACAAATATGCGCAGTTACCTATTCTCTTCAGGTTGGGACCGCATCACAGACATGAAGGACTACTCGCTTAAGGATCAACATAGTGGCCAATGGGGCGTGCGTGACGATATCACATTTCAAACGCTTTACAATCAGATGATCCAATCATCACCAGATGTTTCTCATCTGTGGGGATACAGCACCCTTTCAAGCCATGAGCCGTGGGATGTACCTGTCAAAAAACTGGATGACGAGGTTGATAATGCGTTCTGTTTCCTAGATGACTGCATTTATGACCTCGTCAACAAGCTGAAACAGACACCTAGATGGAACAACCTGCTCATCGTGATGATTGCCGACCATGGTATCATTCACGGAGAGACAGACCAGACAACACCATTAAAGAAAAACCATATCCCCATGCTATGGGTGGGTGGTGCCATTCGGGAACCACGAGAAATCAACAGGCTCTGTAACCAAAGTGACCTGGCAGCCACCCTCTTCGGACAACTACATCTGAATCACGACGACTTCACATTTAGTCGTGACGTGCTCTCAGAGAGCTATATCGCACCAACAGTGGTAAACAATTACAGCAATGCTCAGTGGATTTACAACGCCACTGGACATCAACTCTATGATTTTGATTTAAAACGTCTCCTCGTCAACGAGTGCAAAGATACTCAAGAACTATTACGCTTGAACAAGGCTATTCTTCAACAGACCACTACGGATTTGCAAAACAGATAAATTGGAACGATGATAAGATTCTTAGACCTACAACGCATCACGCAGAAATACGAAGATGAGATTCACGACGCCATCAAACGCGTCGTGGATTCTGGCTATTATCTGCAAGGAACGGAGAACAAACGTTTCGAGACGGATTATGCCGCCTATATCGGCAGTCGCTATTGCGTGGGCTGCGGCAATGGTCTAGATGCCTTGATATTGATATATCGTGCCTATATTGAAATGGGCATAATGCAACCAGGTGATGAAGTCATCGTTCCAGCCAACACGTTTATTGCATCCATTCTTGCTTTGACCGAAAATAGATTAGTCCCAGTTTTAGCCGAACCTAATTATGACACCTTAGAGCTGGATGACAGCAGGTTGGAAGCCATCATCACGCCAAAGACCCGTTCCATCTTACTGGTTCACCTCTATGGTCGATGTGCATACACTGAAGAAATTGCCAGATTATGCCAGAAATACGACCTAAAGTTGGTGGAAGATAATGCGCAGGCTCATGGCTGCAGATATACTGATAGGCGACGAACAGGTAGTCTTGGTGATGCTGCAGGCCACAGTTTCTATCCAGGCAAGAACCTTGGTGCATTAAGCGATGCAGGAGCCGTAACCTGTAACGACAAAGAATTAGCAGATACCATCCGTGCGCTAGCTAATTACGGCAGTCAACGGAAATATGTATTCAAATATACAGGACGCAACAGCAGGATGGACGAGATGCAGGCTGCTGTGCTGGATGTTAAATTACGTCATCTGGATGAAGACAATGATGCACGCCGCGCCATTGCTAAGATTTACTATGAGGGCATTACCAATCCTTTGGTGACACTCCCTGTTCACATAGAAGATGAACAGAACGTCTATCACCTCTTCCCCATATTCTGCGAACACAGGGACGAGCTACAAGAATATATGAAAGAACAAGGTGTTCAGACACTCATCCACTACCCCATCCCACCTCACAAACAGGAATGTTACAGCCAATGGGACACTCTGTCGCTGCCTGTCACAGAAAAGATCCACCGACAGGAACTCAGTCTGCCCATCAGTCCCGTGATGACACCCGACGAGGCTCACGAGGTGGTTAGGGTTATCAATACATTTAAACTACAATCCAATTAACGATGATGAAGAATCTCTTATATTATCTCCTGTACGGTTTCGCATACCTGCTCTCCTTATTACCTTTCTGGGTGCTTTATGGTCTGTCTGACGGTATTTGTTTCCTGATGTATCGCATCGTGAAATACAGGAGAAAAGTGGTGTGGAAGAACCTCAAGGCATCATTTCCCTCAAAGGACGATATTGAGTTATTCTACATAGAGCGCGAATTCTACCATTGGTTGTGCGACTATATCGTTGAAACAATCAAACTGTTAAGTATCAGCGACAAGAAACTTCTGAAGCATATTGAGTTCAAGAATGTAGAAGAAATAGAGGAATGCTACGATCGCGGTCAGAACTGTGCCGCCATCCTAGGCCATTACTGCAATTGGGAATGGCTATCAGCTACGGGACTAGCCTTCCATCGCTATCCCAATGCTGTCATGGGCCTCATCTATCATCCGCTCTATAATGACGCGTTTGACAAGCTCTTCATTGCAGTCCGTTCGGCTCATGGTGGCAGTTGCATTCCTAAGAAGGATGTGTTGCGTCACCTTATCACATGCAAACAGGAACAGAAACCCTATCTCTTCGGCTATATCAGCGACCAGGCACCACGTTGGATGAACATCCACCTGTGGATTAAGTTCCTGAATCAGGACACCGCTGTTTTCACAGGTGGAGAGCGCATCATGCGTAAAGCTAACGATGCCGTATTCTACATCGATATGGAACGCCCACGTCGCGGTTACTATACCTGCACATTCCGTAAGATAACAGATGACATCAATTCACTGCCCGAGAACGAAGTGACCAAGCAGTTCTTCCTACTACTTGAGAAAGCTATTCAACGTGCCCCCGCATACTATTTGTGGACACACAACCGTTGGAAGCGTACCAAGGAAGAGTTCGACCGGGTTTATAACCTGGTGAATGGGCGTACCATTCCCAAGGATCCCAATATCACAGGCAGTTAATCATAAAGAAAAAATATGGAAGTGAAAAATGTACTCGTAGTACGATTCCGACAACTAGGTGATGCTGTATTAACCACAGTTATCTGTAATACCATCAGGAAGACTTTTCCTGATGCGCGTATCGACTATGTACTCAACGACAACTTGGCTGCGCTTTTCGAGGGACATCCCTCTATCGACCGCATCATCACCTTTACAAAGGAAGAACGTCACGATACCATGACATACCTGAAGAAGGTGTGGCGCATCATGCATGAGACCCGTTATGACGTCATTATTGACAAACGTTCTACCTTCAATACAACACCATTTGCCCTTTTCTCTTTGCACACACCAATCCGCGTGGCCTTGAAGAAACCCTACACATGGCTACTGTATAATCACCGTGTTGGTCCGGTAGAAAACACGCCGATGATTGACCATATCTTGGAACATCTGAAACCTTTAGAACGTATTTGTCCTGTGCAATATGATAGGAAGATGACTCTCTGGGTATCAGAACAGGAGAAAAAAGACTTTAGAACATATCTCCAAGAACAGGGAATGGATCTCAATCGTCCTATAGCCCTGATAGGTGTCACAGCCAAATTAGAGAATAAGACCTGGCCAAAAGAGAAGATGACCGAGGTTCTCAAACATTTTATTGAGTATTTCCCTGAGATACAACTTATCTTCAACTATGCCCCAGGCAAGGAAGAAGAGAATGCACGCGACATCTACCAGCGCCTTGGGGCACCGGCCTCTGTTTTCATTGACGTACAGGCTAGAAGCAGTAGACAGTTGGCCGCCATGTGTGCTGCCATCAATCTGTATTTCGGAAACGAAGGTGGGGCGCGTCATATTGTACATGCCATGCAGAAACCCTCATTGGTTGTCTGTTCACCTTTCGCCAATCCACAGGTATGGATACCACAGGACGAAGTTCCTGCTGTAGCTATCCGTAATGAGGAAGCAACGGTAGACCATGTATGGCAGATGCTCAAAGATTTCACAACAAAACAAATAAAGACACAACTATGAGTGACTTGAAACGCAAGTTCTATTATACTTTCCATAGCGGAAAGAACCCGAAATTCATCTACTACTTGGTGAATTTCGTTCGTCAGGCTGTACCAAAGCCATTACTCAACGCCATGCTTGACCACGAGCTCCACAAACTGGATAGCCGTACAGACAAAGAGTATATCTTGAGTCGTGTAGACTACTATTGCAGATTAACAGCCGAGACGCCATATGACCGCGATGCCTTCTTAAATGCTTCAACAGAACTGCGTCACACGAAAAAGACTGGCGCATCTGTTTACTATTACGACGCGCTTGAGTTCTCCCGTTGGTTCAACCAGTCTCTGCGTTGGATCCTTCAGGCTGGCGATATAGACTATGCTCTGCCCCTGCCATCTATTGTGAAGAGTCGCCTCATAGAAGGTGACATGACGAATAATGTCATCATGAAACTCGAAAAGGTACGTCACTTCATCTTTGTAAAGGATCGCCTGAAATTTACCGACAAGAAGGATATGGCTATCTTCCGTGGAAAGATTGGTCAGGCCAATAGCAAGCAGATGAAGCGTAACCGTTATGATTTTGCCTGCAAATATTTTGGACACCCGATGGTTGATGTGGGCGAAATTGGTGGTGTAGAACCCAAATGGCAAGTGCAAAAAATGACCATTCCAGAACATCTGGACTATAAGTTCATCATGTCACTCGAAGGTAATGACGTTGCATCAAACCTGAAATGGGTGATGTCATCCAACTCTATTGCCATCAGTCCAAAACTGCGTTGTGAGACATGGTTCATGGAAGGCACACTGAAACCCGACTATCACTATATCGGCGTGGAAGAAGACTATAGCGACCTTATCGACAAGATGGAGTATTACATAGCCCATCCGGAGAAAGCACAGGAGATTATTGACCATGCCCACGAATATATAGACCAGTTCCGTGACCGTGAGCGCGAGAAACTCATATCCCTTCTGGTACTGAAACGTTATTTGGATATAATGAACCCCTAAGCCATCAGACAGATGAAAAACGTACTTGTTGACTTTTCCAATTATGATGCTTTGAGTGGTTTTGGCGAGATAGTACGCAACTATTGTCACCGATTGGCTGTGGCTGATGTGCCCGATATGCATTTTATCTTTATCATCCCAAAGAAACATATCGGAGAGTTTGGTCCGCATATTGATTACATTGCCACAGAGAACCGCAAGCGTGAAATCCGTCGTTATCCTAACCATATCGATCTGTGGCATGCCACAGACCAGCAGTTCGGCTATCGTCGCCATACCAAAGGAACCCTGCAACTACTGACGGTGCATGATCTGAACTACCTCTACGAGAAGCATGGTATCCATCTGTTACGTCACAAGATAGAGATGCCGTGGCTCATCCATCGTAGCGATGCCATCACGGTGATATCTGAATACGTAAAGAAAGATGTAGAGCAACACATTCCTTTCCTTGACAAGGAGCCACTGGTTATCTATAATGGTATAGACGATGTGGAGGCCCACCCACGCAGGCAACCATCATTCGTGAAAGATGAACAAGCACCCTTCTTCCTTTGCATAGGACATGTCAGAGAGAAGAAGAATATCCACACCGTGGTGCCCATGATGAAATATTTCCCCAACCACCGTCTTTACATCTGTGGCGCTAACCACTGGGCTTATGCCGACAAGATACGCAACATGATAGCCCCAGAAGACAAAGACCGCATTGTATTGACAGGAAAGATTGCTGATGAAGAGAAATGCTGGCTCATGGCTCATGCCGATGCCCTATTATTCCCCAGTAAACTGGAAGGTTTTGGCATCCCTGTCCTCGAAGCCATGCGTTTCGGCACGAAAGTATTCTCATCACGTTTCAGTTGTCTGCCAGAGGTCTGCAGCACACACGCATCTTACTGGGACAGTTATGAGCCTGAGCCCATGGCGGAGGTGGTCAAGAAGGGACTGGAAGGATGGAGCAGAGACGGTAAACTAGCCGTAGAAGCCCGTACTTACTCGCGCTCTTTTAATTACGACCACTATACCGAACAGTATATCGCTCTCTATCGTCAATTACTCCATATTTAAGAATCAACATATGCGACTCTATAACGAAACAAATTACGATATTCATATCTTGCAACAGAAGATAATGGGTAACCTCAAGGCTATTGATCAAGTATGTCGTGAACACGGACTGCGCTACTATCTGTGGGCAGGCAGCATGTTGGGTGCCGTTCGTCATAAGGGTTTTATCCCTTGGGATGATGATATGGATATCTGTATGCCACGTCCGGACTACGAGCAGCTGTTAGCCCATTGGCACGAGTGGCTTCCGGCACCATACGAGGTGATTAGTGCCGAGAACGACCCCACTTATCCTTATCCATTTGCAAAGATTGAAGACGCTTCAACAACAGTCTTGGAACGTCCTGATTTTCCTTTCCTTGAAGGTATATATATTGACGTTTTCCCCATTGATGGTGTTCCCACTGATGAGAAGGAAAGACAGAAACACTTCAAGCGCTATAAGTTCTGGCGCCATTTACTCTTTCTACGTGGTCGCAACCCATTTAAGCATGGCTATGGACCGCGCTCGTGGTATCCATGGCTGCTGCATCAGATTTTCTCTCTTGAGAATCTGCAGAAACGTGTTAAACGTCTAATGACGAAATATGACTATGACAGCTCAGAATATGTTGCCGACTATGATGATGGTCTTCGCGGAGCAATCAAAAAGACCATATTAGGAACGCCTCAGCCATACGCTTTTGCTAATACGACATTCATGGGAGTAGAATGCGCTAATGAGTATCTCTCAAATAAATATGGTGACTATATGCAACTACCACCAAAAGAGAAACAGATACAGCATCATTTCTTCCGTATGGATCTGAATCAGCCATATCGGGAAACAACAGTGGAGGAAGTAAGATCTAAAGTTTAAATTTCCGATGTTCAAAACGGTCCAGCAGTGCAACAGCTTGTTGGACCGTTTCCTTCTCATCCCATCCCCTTTGCCGCGCATAACTAGCAATGAGGTATTCATATAGGTCTCGCCGATGGGTAGTCCTCACCAGATTCTTCAGACAGTCATTATTTGAGGGATAACCGTCACAGAAACGGGAACGGTTGATGTCAATCATATTAAAATAATAGTCGCCAGACTTCTCCACGCAGAGAAAATTCGACAAATTCAAATCACCATGTAGGATGCCTTTGCTATGCATCAAAAGGGTCTGTTTCATCACAGCATCAGCCAATTGAGGACTAAACTCCTTCACCTCTCTGAGCAACAGATGGCATTCCGTTCCTTCTACCTCTTTACTAACGAAATAGCCTTTCAGAAACAAGCCCCAGCGTTTCTCCTCCAAAAAAGCTATACGCTGGGGTGTGCTGATTCCACGCTTGGAAAATTCTCCCGCAAAGAGGAAGGCTCGCTCAGCCTTTGACTTACGGAAAAAGGTGTAGACAATTTGCTGAATGATGTTCACGCGCTTGAAACACTTCACCATCATAGTCTCACCCTCATGTTCCAATCTCACCACCCTATTACGTCCATCATAAACAATCGTGCCCTCGCCTTCGTCTATCAGGCGCGGTATTTGTCTGATAAAAACATCGTGTTTTTGAAACTGCGGAGCAATTACAATCTTCATTCTTTCCTCTTTTTCTTGACCTTTGCAAAAGTACAAATAAAAATGCAACTCTCTGCATGATTCACCTGAAAATATAGAATAATTACCTTTTTTCTTGCTAGATTTGCTTTTTTTGCCTATCTTTGCAATCTATGAAACAAGACTATCAGTTTTCTATTTTCATTCCCTCTTGGAATAATTTAGCCTTCCTTAAAATCTGTGTAGACAGTATTCGGAAGAATTCTGCTGTCAAGCACCAGATTATCGTTCATGTCAATGAAGGTACGGACGGAACACTACAATGGGTTAAGGAGCAACCAGACATTGACTATACTTATAGCCCCCAGAATGTGGGTGTTTGTCTCTCCATGAACATGATGCGCACAAAGGCATCTCATCCCTACATCTATTTTGTTAATGACGACATGTATATGCTTCCAGGATGGGATATTGCGCTATTTGAGGAACTAAACCATCTCAATAGTAGTATTGCTTTTTATATCTCTTCTAGTGCCATACAGCCACATGAGGCCCCACATCCAGGAACAGGTCTGCTGGCAGACTATGGCGACTGTGAAGAAAACTTCAGAGAGGCAGACCTGTTGCGTGACTACCAGCAGTATTTCGTCAAAGACTGGCAAGGAGCCACACGCCCTCCTTGTCTTGTACATCGCGATATGTGGGATATTATTGGCGGATATAGCATAGAGTTTACCCCAGGCTATGGCAGCGACCCCGACTTCTCGGCAAAACTATACATGGTAGGTGTGCGATATTTCAAAGGATTAGGAAAGAGTCTAACCTATCATTTCGAGTCAAAAACAACAGTTTCGGTCAAAGCTAACGATTACCGCACACAGTTTCTCTTGAAATGGGGCACCAAGAATAGTTCTTTCCGAAATTTCACAACCTGTATGGGACGTCCATGGGAGGAGAACAGTCATACTATGGAGAGTAATGTTAAGGACAAGATCTTCACCATCTGGTCTCGCATTGTTGCCGCAACAAAAATCATCTGCAAAGAGAGTAATCTATTAAAAGGTGACAAGAGGTATATATAACAAGAATCAGGTCATCAGGCCTGATCCTTGTTATATTCACGATAAGGTTTCTCCATATCAAGTATATGGAAATTATGCTGTCGCTGATGCTCTCCACGAGGAATAGTCATATAATCACCATACTTACGAGTCAAGTAGGTATCATATTGCTCGACACCACACACCTGTTCACCCTCAAACTCATAAGGCGTTGGAAAACCTAGGATACGCTTAGACATAGCGCCTTTTAACCCATCATCATAGTCAGCAACAAGAGGTGACCGCTCATAATCATATTTCAGCAACAGATGTCGGATTCTCTTCTGAACCCCCTTCATAGTATAGAGTTTACGACAAAGCAATGGAATCCAGCTACTAGGTCCATGTCCATGTTTATAAGGATCACGATGGATAAGGTAAAGCACACGCTTCCAATATTCATAACAGGCGAAATGACAGCGACGCACAAATCCATTGCCCGGCACGCCATCGACAGGGAACACATCAATATAGACACCCCCTAAATAGTGCAGATGAGTACGTTCTATCAATGTTGTCGATGCATCTTGTATCTTTCCAAAAGGAAGGGGATAAGACGAATCGTTCTCCGCACAGACCAGTTCATACGGGGCGGGCAGCCACTCTTGACTATGTGCTATCAGTTGTTCATAGTCGGGTCGCGGCATGGCGATATCAATATCATCATCCCAAGGAATAAAACCTTTATGGCGTATAGCGCCAATCATTGTCCCAGCCCAGATATAATAGCGCAGATGATGTTGCTGGCAAACCATATCGATGGCTGTCAGGATGCGCAAGATGCGTAGTTGCAGTGGACGTATTTCGTAAGATGCCATTTTATATTGAGGAAAGAGTCTTACTCCTAATCGTTTTTAAAAATTTGTATGCAAAGGTATGAAATAATTATGAATTATAACACTACGTCTGTGATTTATTTCGTACCTTTGCCGAAAATATGAATAAAAGCATGATTATAGGCTTCGATGCAAAAAGAATTGTCAGCAATGGCACGGGATTAGGAAGTTACGGGCGGACACTTATCAATGACCTTGCACAGGACAACTCCTTGTCCCTTCGTCTGTATGCCCCAAATTCCGGGCGTACGAACCTACGAGGACAGATTATAGAACGCCCCAACGTCACCTTCTGCTACCCCGGTCAGGCTCTTTCAGGACTACGTGCAGCTATATGGCGAAGTCGTGGTATAACCAATGATTTGAAACGCGACGGCGTACAGGTGTATCATGGTCTTTCAGGCGAACTGCCTATTAATATCAGCAAAAGTGGCATCAAAAGTATCGTCACCATTCACGACCTGATATTCCTACGTCATCCAGAGTTCTACAACTGGATTGACGTCAAGATATACGCATGGAAATTTCGCCAGACAATTCGTGAGGCCAGCCATATCGTAGCAATCAGCGAATGTACCAAGCGTGACATCATTGAATTAGGCGGTGTTGACGAGAGTCGTATATCTTTGGTCTATCAGAGTTGTTCCCCAAAGTTTCAGCGGTCAGTCCCAACCGAAAGGAATGGACTTCCCTCTCGCTATATTCTCAGTGTTGGCACCATTGAACGACGTAAGAACATTTTATTAGCAGTCAAGGCACTACCGTTTTTACCCGAGGACTTATCACTCGTTATTATCGGTCGTCAAACGCCTTATGCCGAAGAGGTGAAAGCCTACGCAAAGAAACATGGTCTCGGACATCGTGTCATAATGCTCCACGCAGTAACTAATCCAGAGCTTGTGCCCTACTATGCAAATGCCGAATCATTTGTCTACCCTTCCGTCTATGAAGGTTTTGGCATTCCTATTATAGAGGCCATTAATTCAGGCCTACCCGTCGTTGCTTGTACTGGTTCCTGCCTTGAGGAAGCCGGCGGTCCCGATTCCCTCTATGTAGCACCAGATGATGTAGAGGGTATGGCCCATGCCATCATGTCGACACTACACGGAGCAGAAGGACGTGAACAACGCATTGAACGTAGCATGCAATACATTAAGCGTTTTCAAGGAAACAGCGTCGCCAGTCAGATGGCAGATATTTATCGCAATCTTATATAAATCAACCCATACAAACTAAAAACTTATGAGAAAACTATTTTCACTTATCGTCATGATGGTATCAATGACAACAAGTTATGCACAAAAGCAGCTAGTGCTGTATTTTTCTGAGACAGGAACAACAAAGACCGTTGCTCAAGAACTGCAGAAACAGTTAGGAGCCGACATCGAAGAGATTGAGGCTGTAGAACCCTACTCTGGTAATTTCCAAAAGACTATACAACGCGGACAACGTGAGATGCAAAATGGTGAGATGCCAGCTATCAAACCTTTAAAGAAGAAGATGGCCGACTATGACATTATTTTCTTAGGTTATCCAATCTGGTTTGGCACCTATGCCAATCCAATCATCACGTTAGTAAAAGAGCAAGACTTTGCGGGTAAGACGATTGTACCATTCTGTACTTTCGGTAGCGGTGGTCTGAACACCTCTTCAGATGAGCTCAAGAAAGCATTACCCAAAGCCACTATTAAAAAGGGCTATGGCGTACGCACAGCCCGCGTAAATGCTGCCGCAAAGGAGCTTGATCGTTTTCTGAAAGAGAACGGCTACAAGAAAGGCAGTGTAGAAAAATTGCCAGATTATTCAGCACAGCAACCTGTTACCGATGCAGAGCGTCAGATCTTCGATGAGGCATGCTCTAGCTATCAGTTCCCCTTGGGCACACCACAAACAGTAGGCAAGCGTCAGACACCCGATGGCACCGATTACAAGTTTACCGTTGCCAGCCGTGGCATGAATGGTGGTGAGTCTACCTCCATTATCTATGTCACAGTAGGTAAAGAGGCAAAACCAGAGTTTACGGAAGTAGTGAGATAAGCTCACGCATACCCTCACTTGCACCTTTTTGAATCTGCTTTACCCCATTCCCGGCACTTACGGGATTGGGGTCTATAAGATATATAGGTACGCCTGGGCGCACGTAATGGAGCAGCCCTGCAGCAGGATAGACATTCAGACTGGTGCCTATCACAATGAAAATATCTGCAGTCTGAGCCTCCTCAGCAGCCACAGAAATCAAGGGTACTGCTTCACCAAAGAAAACGATAAAGGGACGCAACAACGACCCGTCGCCAGCCTTTGTACCTGGTTCTATCTCACAGTTGTCTGGCGTAAGCGTCTGTTGGAAGTGGGGATTATCCACATCCCTGCTGGAGCATACCTTCATCAGTTCACCATGCAGGTGAATCACCTTCGTAGAACCCGCCTGTTCATGTAGGTTATCCACGTTTTGCGTCACCACCGTAACATCATATTTATCCTCGAGGGCAGCCACCAACTTGTGACCTTCATTAGGTTTCACACCCCAGCATTTCTTACGCAGCATGTTATAGAAGTTTGTCACCAACGTCGGGTCAGCCTCCCATCCCTCATGAGTAGCAACCTGCTGCACAGGATATTCCTCCCATAACCCGTCAGCATCACGAAACGTGCGCAATCCGCTTTCCACAGACATGCCTGCACCTGTCAAAACAACAATTTTCTTCTTCATAAACCCTACATCTTTTTTATTATGTCGATAAGATGGAGCAAAGATACAAATAATTTTAGGAAATAGCAATTGTAGAAAGAATATTTTTCGTATCTTTGCACACACCTATAGAAATGAACGCACAATTAATGACTATTACGACACATAGAGGAATCATTACCTGTGGACTTCTTCTGCTAGCGATGCTGCTAACCACAAAGAGCATGGCCCTGCAGGTGAAGGATTTCACTTTTTCGCATTTAGGCAAAGCAGAGGGGATGAGCAACCTCCGCGTTTTCTCTATCTTGCAAAGTCCGTCGGGAGCTATCTGGTGGACATCTGCAACAGGTGTCGGTCGATACAATGGTTCCAAGGTGAGAAATTATTCGCTCGACAAAAACACGCCATTTGCCCATTTAGGCGGGCGTTTCATTCATCTGACGGCGGATTCAATCCAAATATATGCCTTCGACAACCGCGGTTCCATCTATGTATTCAACGCCATGTGCGACCGGTTTGACCCTTATTTTAGCATTGCAAAGGCGATAGGGCACGACGTGGCACTCAACGACATTCATATTTCAGGAGATACCTTTTTTCTAGCGTTACACGATGGTGTTTACACTTTAGTGGGCAACTCACTGAAACAGATTATTAGCGACATTTATGTAAACCGTATTGTTCCGATGAAAGATGGACTGCTGTTCTGTGCCCGCGAGGGTGTGTACACAGAGAGTGGGAAGTCTCTGTTCTCCTACAACGCGGAAAGCGGCTACTACGATGAGTTGTCAGGAAAATTATGGTTAGGGGGATATGAGGATGGGCTTCACATTATCACTTTCAGGCATGATGGAAGCATTGCATCCGACAAATTCACAGGTTTCACCGGTGGAGCTACACGGGGAAATCCTATCCGCAGCATCTGTCCATACGATGACGAGACCATGCTTATCGGCATTGATGGCGAGGGCGTATGGCAGATGCCACGAAATGGTGAAGGCAAATGTGTGCTGTTATTTGATGCCAACGAGACAAAACATGGCGTGCTACATGGTAATGGCGTCTACAGCGTTGCCGTGGACAGCTGGAAAAACATCGTAATTGGTTCCTATTCCGGTGGTATCGACATTGCACGACCTATCGG
>JAEEGL012797367.1_pt1 | contig 13694 bp, 9 predicted proteins | sample 9134231 | NCBI WGS metagenome assembly JAEEGL01 (sample SAMN16246548, study PRJNA631951) | gut metagenome | biome: gut microbiome; feature: rumen; material: fiber-attached | host: Bos | place: Iran: Karaj | collected 2018-10
AAGAGTTTTCAAAATACTATTGGTATCGCGACGAACTGATACAGATTTGCCGCGAATTGGGGTTGCCGTCGTCGGGAATGAAACTCGAACTCAACCGCAATATCCAAGCATATTTCAATGGCGAACCGATTGAAGAAAAACTTAAAGTAAAAACATCGAAATCCGTTGTAACAAACGCTTCTCTATCAACAAAACTTTTGGAATGTGGCTTCACATTTGGACCGAAGTTTCGCGATTTTTTTGCAGAGCAGACAGGCGTCAAGAATTTCAAGTACAACGCCGATATGGTTGCCACCGTCAAGAAAGTCAAAGAGGACAACGACACCACATTCACCCTCGGCGACCTTCTCGAAATCTATTACGGACGCAAGACCTACGCAACCTACGACAAATCCGCCCTGCAATGGAACAAGTTTGTAAAAGACTTCTGCGCCGACCCACGCACGGCAAACATTCCCGACAAACTGAAAACCGCCGCCCTACTTTGGCGCATCGTCCGCGAATCAACACGTGAAAAAATATACACTCCGCAATTACTGGATGAATATGCCAAAACACTAAACCTACCTATTACTAACTAATTCAGGGAAAAAAGTGTAGATATAGTTGGCGATTTCGATATTTGTTGTTACTTTTGCGCCAATCAAATATACATAATTATACAAAAAATGAAAAAATATTCCTTACATTGCTAACCATCGCATTATGCACGGCGGCATTTTCGCAGACGGTGGAGACCATCAGGAAAGACTACAACGCTGCCAAGGCGTATGTACAAGAGATGGAGGGTCCCGATAGTCCCGCGCAAAACCGTGTGCGCATCTCCACAGAGGAAATGTACTGCGGCACGGGACAGCACAAGGAGACAGTCACAATATATTTCCGTCAAGACGAAGAAAACGAAGAACCTTGCAACAAAAACCTAATTTGTTTCGTAACCAATAGTTACAACTGGGCCGTCCGCGAATATTACGAGGAATATTTATACGACCAAAACGGCAATATCGAATTTATATACGCCAAAGATGTTGACGACAATGATTTTTCGGAAACCGAGTACCGAATCTATTACAGCACCAAAGGCGTCATAAAACTGATAGTAAAATACAAGGGCGTGGACGACACTAAATTTGCCGAGGTTTACAACGGCACCGTTGCACCCAAATACAAGGAGAAGTGTGACAATTACAAACGATTGTCGGAGCATTTCAAAGCACTGTTCAATCAATTTATTAATTAACGAATCTGCCGATAGTTAAAATTTGTACCGGCGAGAAAGCTGTTATAATAAAAAACTTGTGTTTTTATTTGGACGACAAAATGATATTCTGTACATTTGCAGTTGATATTACAAGTTATGTCTTAAACGCAGTATAATGATTTACATTCCGACAGAAGAAGACAAAATACTCAACCAAGAGAAGGAAGAACGCGAATTCAACTACGTGAGATTCCTCGAAGACGTGTGCGACGACCGGTACATCTTGGTTATTGGCAGCGAAGTAATATTAAACAAAGAAGAATTCAAACAGTTTGACGGCGACAGTGACAAGTATATACTTAATATACTGACATATATGGCTGGCATTAATGAAAAAGTCGGCAGTATAAACGAATTTATGCAAAAAACTGTTGACGGTCAAACGAAGATAGTCAACCTGTTCTCCAAGGGCGGGTTCAAAGATTCGCACAGCGTAGCTGATATTTCACCCGAATTAGTTACATTCATTAAATCCAGGCTTTTCCACTTTGTAATGGTTACGACCTTCGACGATTATGTTGAAAAATTGATGCGAGAAGTCTATGGGGACAAACTTAGAGTTGTCAATTTCGGGGATTCGGATGATTGGGTCGCATTTAAGAAAGAATTGGAAGCGTTAAAAGGCAAGCCATACGATGTGCCGACGTTAGTGTACGTATTCGGGAAGGCAGCATATAAGCCAGACAAAAAGTGGCCTAAATTTCTCAAAACCGATGATGATGCTATTGAATTCATAGAAAAATGGATGAAAGAAGATAGCAACGATCAAAAAGAAAGAATAGTAATCGACTTCATTAAAGGGAAGAAGGTAATGGCTTTGGGCTGCAAATTTGAAAATTGGTATTTCCGTTTCTTTTGGTATATCTTTAGGCGAGATTTTCAGCGAATTGGTGATGGCGAAGTTGCTATTTCCATCGACAAAAATGAAAGTACTGACCTGAAATTAGAGTCGTATCTTAAAGATCACAACGTTGGAATGTTGCCTGACGCACGCAAGTTTTTGCAAGAGTTTAATAAAATGCTTAGCACACAAACCCTTGCCAAGTCAAAGCATTACGAGGCGATTAAACGACAGCAGCATGTGGGCGGCATATTTCTTTCCTACAAAAGCGTTAATTTCGTCATTGTGAGCCAGTTGTTCTTTCAACTCAAAAAGATGGGATATCAAGTTTGGCTTGACAATGAGGAATTATGCGGTGGCGATTATAGAAAGATTATCCAAGACGCAATTGAAAAGGCGAGCGTGTTTATTGCCGTATTGTCGCCAGAAGTTGCAACAGATTTGCAGAATGGGAATATAAACTATTTTTATATCAAAGATGAATGGAGAGCCGCCGCACAAATTACCACTCACAATATAATCCCTTTGGCGGTTAACGGGTATGATCTGCGGGCATCATATCACAATGTTTTCAAAGAGATTATGAACGACAAGATAAGCGGCATCAATCTGATGCAAGGCGAATTTGACAAACTTATCAAACGTATAGAAGAACTACTAAACCAAAATTGAAATGGCACTGAACTTTATATTTGGGCATCGCCTTTCGGACGACATTATTGACGACTCGGCTAATCCGTGGCCGGGGCTTTCGCCGTATGCCGACCCAAAAGACAGCAAGCATGCCAAACAATTTTGTGGAAGGGACAGCGAATCATACGACGTAACACAACTAATAAAAAACAACATCTTTGTAACCCTCTACGGCAAAAGCGGCAACGGCAAGACATCACTTTTGAATGCAGGAGTAAGCCCGAAACTCCGCGAAGCGCGTTTTGTACCTATTAGCATACGTCTTGGGTTGGGAAATGAAAATGTTAGTTTTCAACAACATATAATATCAGAGATAGAAAAGCCGGAATTGGATTTGCGAATCAAAGAAATCAACGTTGTTGACAAAATTGAAGACAATACAACTGTCGATTATTTATGGAGTTATTTTGCAAGGCACAAGTTTTATAATGCCGACAATAAGATAGTTTTTCCCGTAATCATTTTAGACCAATTTGAAGAAGTATTCCGTGTACGTCAGGAAGATACGGCTACTTTGTTAAAGCAAATTTCATTCTTGATGGACGAAGGGCATGCCTTAACGGACAGAACGATAGACGGCAACAAGTACGAATATAGTTTCAACTTCCGTTTCGTAGTGTCAATTCGCGAAGACGACCTCTACAAACTGGAAGACACTATCGACAACAATTATCTTGGCGCAATGAAGCAAAACCGCTATCGTCTCCGTCCAATTACCAAAGACGGCGCAAAAGATATTATCTCAATTCCAGGGAAAGACATTTTTGACGAAGCTGATACAGATAAAATTGTTGAAACAATTGTAAATATCGCCACTGGCAAAGACAACTTTATTAGTGCCAATATTTTATCCCTGCTATGCAGTCAAATATATATCGAAAAATATAAGGGGAAAATAACAAAACGAATCAACCACGAATTTGTGGAAAAGATAGTCTCCAACAGACCTTTGGAACAATTCTATTTGGATGCCACAAAAGATTTGTCGTCAAAAGAGAAGGCGTATTTGGAGGACAATCTTGTTGACGTTTCCGGGCGACGCAGCTCAGTGCCCAAAGCCAATTATGACAAAACAATTAGAATGGGTGAGAAACTCCTCATCGGGGCAACCAAGATTTTACAAGAAAGTAATGGAAGAATTGAGCTGATACACGATTCGTTTTGTCCTGTAATTGAAGAACAGATAGAAAAACGACAAGGACGCTGGACGGCGTTTATAGACCATATTATGTTGTTTATAATTACGATATTAGCAGTTTGGTCTATGCATTTGGCGAATGATAATTTGATGATAGAACTACCGAAAGCAATTATACTAATTTTTATTACTATAGGCATTGTACATAAATCGCTAAAAATTATTCCTGCTGTATTAGGATTAGCTTGTATCGCATACTCCTATTACGATTCAAGGTATATAAGCGAATTAACATCAATAAACATATTATTAGGAGTTTATGTGATTGTTGGTTTGTTTTATACTCGCATTAATAGACAAGATAAACAAACTCCTTTTTCTTTATCCGATTATTTGAAGCTGCAACAATTCCATATATGGACTGCTATTACATTGTTGGCATATTTATATCTCGAAGATAGCGATATACAAATCAACATTATAATACTACTCTGTACTATTTGGTGTTTATTGTCAATTTTCAATGATTACGAGCACCCGTTATTCTCTACAATGTTTCTATTTTTTCCTTTTATTACAGTCACATTATGTTCAAGTGATTTACTTGTATTTCATTTTTATAAAATTGATGCTTTATTATGGGTTGTGTTTGCTTGTATGCTATTTCTCCTTATATCTTTTTCTTATGGAATGTATGAAGAAACACGATCCATAGCAATAGCTATAGGTTTATCAATTTTGCTTTGGTGCGTGTTATTTTTTGCTCCATATTTCTTGTTATACAAATATAAACTATGGTTTATGATAACAGGTTTTATATGGGTATTCTTTGGTATTATTGGGGAATATGCAAGAACAAATATTTTAAAAGGCATCTTATGTATCATCATTTCAATCACGACATGTATCCCTTTTTTAGGCTACAATACATCTGCAATTAAGGGCATTAATCCTTTTATTCAGGTTGGAAAATGGCGTTGGAATACAGTTATTAGAGAATCAAATGGCAAATATGAAGTTTTGAATGCCAAAACAGGAGACCAAATAATTGCCCCAAGATTTGACCGCATAGAAAAAAAATCCAAGGGTAATTATTTATCTGCTACATCGAAGTATCAATTCTTCAGTAGGAATAATGATTTCATAGGTCACGATGATACAACATTATATTATATGTATTCGCCAAAATTTGAATACGATATAAATATAAAAATTTATGGGCATCAACTTATTGCGTCTATAGAGACTTAATAATAACTCGTTTAATAGACGGACAACAAATACAAGTGAAACAATATCCTAAATGCATTGATTCTCTTATAGAACAATATATTAATGAGATGAATAAGTTGTGGAGTGATGCAACATTATATGATAATGATGAAAAGGTAGATTTGGAATCATTGTTAATAGATGATGAAGACGAGGTAGTAGATTTGGAATCATCGTTAATAGATTCGGAAGACGGGGTAATAAGGTTTGAATTCTCGTTAAAAGATTCGGAAGACCAGGTAGTTGATTTGGAATCATCGCTAATAGATTCGGAAGACGAGGCATTAAAGTTGGACGACTGCTTAATAGATTCGAAAGACGAGGTAATAAATTTGGAAGACAGCTTAATAGATGATGAAGACATAAGCATAAACAAAAATGAAATCTATCTATTGTTATATAAAGCATTGTCAACAAGTTTTTTAAAGAATATGTCAATAGACATTTGCACAACCACCCCCAACAAAATGCGTCAATTAGTAGAAGCATTCAATCTTTATGCAATAGCACATACCACAGATTGTAATAGCTGTGACAGAGAATTTGAAAAAACGGCTAAATTATTTTTTCTTCCTTCCAAAACCGATAGTTTACAGGACAACTTTATTCCGACGGTACTTCCAAAATTAATTGACTGGTACAAAAAGGATGTTGACGTAAACTTATACGCGAAAATCTATCTTCTTAACAAAATCGCTGTCAAGTACCATTTGCCCAATTATATAGATTCATTGAAGGTAAAAAGTCCGTTTGAGGATTAGCAGACAAAAACTATTTTGCTACATCAAAAATAATCCATATCTTTACGCACTTAAAAAGATGTAACTCAACCATTTGAAGTGAAACTTTATGTCATATCGTTTTTGTTGCTATCGTTGATGGCATTAGTGCCTTCGAGGGGTTTGTCGCAGGACGACAACGACCTCGAGAGCGCAAGGCGGTATGTTGCCATTGCCAATGGAAGCGACGACCTCGATACCATAAAGTTCTACTCCAAAAAGGCATACGACATCGTGATAAAATCAAGCGACCTCACATTGCTCGCCGACTGCGCCAACAATCTCGCATTTGCATACGCCTCCAAGAGGCTTTACGACTCTGCAATTATCTATTACAAACGACATTACATCACAGTATCCGAAGACACCAACCGCAAAAAAGACATGGCGAGGACGTTGGGCAACCTTGGTATCTGTTATAAAAACACCGGCAAATACATCGACATGTGGAACTGCTTCCGACAGAGCAAAACTCTATTTGAACAGCTCCACGACACTTCCAAAGTCTGCTGGACTACGATAGAGATGGGCAAGACATACGAAAGTGTTGGACTTTTCCAGCAGGCTCGCGAATATTACTTTGAGGCGCTCGCCCTCGCCACAGCCCGTCAATCCTCCGACGACATAGCGAGATGCCATTTCGAAATTGGCAACATCACCCTCAACGAATTTTACAACATACAGTCAGACAGCACAGTGTCAAAGGTGATGCAGGCACGCGACTACATCCTGCAAGCCATCGACGAGTGCTATTACTCAGCCGACAATTACGCCGACACATTGCGCTCATTGGGAATGTTAGCATTGTCGCAATGCTATATGACTCTGCTCAAGGCATCCCCTCAGCCCGGCAATTACGCCGACAGCTGCCGTCACTACCTCAAACGTTTCATTACAATGAAAAACGGACTGTCACCATCCGACAGCCTTGTCACCGAGACTATGAAGGCGATGCTCCTGCTCCACGAACACAAATACAAGGACGCAATCCCATTGCTTGAAAACGCCGCACAACTGCCCGTGGGCGACAATAGCATGAGGGATATGACGGAGGTTTACAAACAGCTGTCGATAGCCCACTCCGCCCTCGGCAACTACAAGGAGGCTTACACTGCCAAGAGGAAATACAACGACCTCTTCAACAAGCTCGGCACCGAGGAAAATATGAACCGCACAGCCAATTTTGCAGCGCAGACGGAAATCAATGCGGCTCGTGAACGCCAAAACAACGAAACCAAATACCGCGAAGCACAGGAAGCCGCCGACAAAGAACATTGGCAGAAGGTAATACGGACATTAATGGAATGTCTTGTAGGTGTAATATTGATTGTATTGGCAATCATATTATCTCTCCGCAAAAAACGGCGGCTCAATAAGGAGCTCAACGACCGCAACGACCAGCTCCTCAAGCAGCGCGACATCATCGCCAAGCAGAAAAACGACGAACAGGAAGCGCAGTCGATAATACTGTCGAGCGTAGAGTACGCCTCCAAAATACAATCATTAGCTATCGGCAGTCAGGAAAGCGTGACGGCAATATTCCCTGAAAACTTCGTGTATTACCGTCCGCGCAATATCGTGAGCGGCGACTGGTATATGGCGACGGCGTTGAAGGGGCACAGGATAATGATAGAAGCTGACTGCACAGGTCACGGCATACCTGGCGCACTGCTCTGCATGCTCGGCGTGAGCGCGGTGAAAGACATCACCTACAGGCTCAAGCACTCATCGACGGCAATCCTGCCTGGACAGATACTCGACGAGATGCGCGTGGCGGTCAAGAAGGCACTCAACAAAAACGTCGGCGACAGCAAGACCATCATCGACGACGGCATGGATATGTCGATAGTGGTGCTGCCCCCCGAAGGCGACCGACTGCTGTTTGGCGGTGCCAATCAGAGCGCAATACTCATCAGCAGCGGCGAAGCCATACGGCTCAAGGGCGACGCCAACCCAATCGGCAACTACGTAAGGGAAAAGGAACACTTCACCACCACAGAGATGCCAGTAAGACGAGGCGACGCAGTTTACCTCTTTTCGGACGGCATACAAGACCAGACGGGCGGCGAAGAATACAGGAAATACTCGCTGAAAAAATTGACCACGTTCCTCGCCGAGCATTACGCCCTCGAGATGAAGCAGCAGATGGCAATTTTTGAACAAGATTTGGAAACATACGCAGGAGAGCAACCTCAGGTGGACGACAGGACTCTCGTGGGTATCAGGATTTAACGCAACTAAATGAAAGCAATCGCCATATTAACCATATTATTAGTCACATTGCGACTTGCGCCTGACGCCGTCGCGCAGGAGGACACCGACCCGGTGGACAGCCTGCGCCAGGCTTTCTATGCCGCCACCGACAATAAGCAGAAAGCCAAAATCTGTATGGAAATCGGCACGTTGGCATACGAACCCGACACAGCAATCAAGTACGCACAACAAGCCCTGCAATTCATCGATGTCATCGACCTCGACGCCATGGCGCAGTGCTACTCCAACTTAGGTTGGGCGTATTTCATACAAAAAGACTTTGCGACAAGCCTCGACAAGTACCAGCGAGCGGCGGCTCTATTCGAAAAATGCCAAAAGAAGGGTGACGCAGCTATGACATACATCAACATCGCCGCCTGCCACCGCTACACCAAGAATTACAAGGACATGTGGAACTACCTCTACCGAGGGCTCGAAAAAGCCAAACAGGCACACGACACCCTCAATATATGCTACGCATATTCGGAGATAGCCGACGTGTACCAAAACCAAAAAATGGGCAAAATCGCTCAAGAGACGCTCCACGAAGCACTCAAACTTGCCCGAAAGACCGGCGACTACGCCGAAATGGGCGTCTATGCCAAGCAGCTCGGCTCCATCGTGTCGCCCGAAGACACAGACATCGAGGGCGTCAAATCCGCCAAAGCATGGGCTATGAAGGCGGAGGAATATTTCAGCAAAGCCGACGACCTCGACCAATACTACGAGGCACTCAGGTACAACAACTACGCCGAAATCATATACTGCAACCTCTCGCTCGCCAAGTTTTACTACGACGACCGCTACATCGACAGTTCGCAGCACTACATTGAACTGTACGACCATTACGCCAACCACATTTCGGCTATTCCTGACAACAAGATAACGAGCCTACATATCCACGCCCGTCAGCTGATGTACGAACAGAAATACCGCCGCGCCATCGAGGTGCTGCGTCAATGCATCGCCATCGCCGAGCAGGAGAATTTCAATTACCTCTCCAACATCACCTACAACCTGCTCGCCGAAGCATACGAGAAAACAGGCGATTACAAAAACGCCCTGCTCTACCTCGACAAATTCAACGAGGCGCAGCAGGTGCATACAGGAGCGGACGCCGTGGCGCAGACAGCCGCCTACAACGCACGCGACAAGGTGGAACAGGTAAAAATGAACCTCGAAAGCCAAAGGAAGAGAGCGTTGGAGCGTCAGGCGGAGGCAGAACGAGAAAAACAGCGCATTATGGCGGCAATAGTGGCGATTTCGTTTGCAGTGATTGCCATAGCTGCTATCATAATTGCGTCATGGCTCGCCACACGACGCGCCGTCAAGAACATCGCCACACGCAACGCACAGATTCTCACGCAGCAAGCAATGATAGAAGGTCAAAAGCGTGAATTGCAGGAGACCTCCGAAAAGATAATCCAAAGTATGTCGTATGCCCGACGAATCCAGATGGCGGCGACGAGTTCACAGAAAGAGATTGAAACCGTATTCCACAATAGCATCGTGATATACCGCCCGCAGGAGATTGTTAGCGGCGACTGGTACTTGGTGAAAGGCACAGAAAGAGAAAGGTACATAGCTGTTGGCGGCAGCAGTCAGCACGGAGTGCCGGGCGCGATGGCGTGCATGCTCGTAGTGGACACCGTCAAGGAAACCACCAACAAGATACCATCTGACGTCAAGGCGTCGCCCGCAGAAATCCTCGCCCAAGTAGAAAAAAAGGTCAGGGGCTCAATTGGCGCAGGCGTGGAGATTGCAATATCAATATGCATCATCGACGACAACAACCTAATGCGCTATGCCGCCATCAACAACGACGCCGTCATCGTGCGCGGCGATACATCAGAAACACTCAAATCGACCAAACGAGAAGACACTGTGGTACAATTAATTGAAGGCGATTATCTATTCCTATACTCCAACAATACGCGTCGTATGATGTCGTCAGACGGCAACTCTCCCGAGGACATCTGCAAGACCCTTGCCGCACACCACGCCGACGAGCAGCAAGTAGCCATCGACGCCATCACCGGCAGCCACCCACAGACTGGCGACATCACAATAGTTGGAGTCAGGATATGAATTTTTCATAAAAATCCTCACAATTCCGAAACAAAATCAGCCGCAATTACGTATAATGATAATGGTGATTTATGCGCCGCACCATTACACGATATGAAACGCTGCCTTACATTAATAATATGTCTCATAATGGCACTCAACGCCACGCCTCAAAGCGATGATTTCTTCGACAGCCTATTGCGACAGGCAGCCGAAGCCGACAGCGACACCTCCAAAGCAAAAATTTACGTCAAGATTTCGGCAAGCGTCAACGACCCCGACACCATTATCAAATACGGCAAACTCGCAATAGAAATTGCACAGCGTTACGACGACAAATGGACTCTTATGGCGAGTTACGACAACATCGGATGGGCGCAATATTACAGCCTAAAATTCAACGACGCAGTAGAATCATACACTCAGAGCATCCGATACGCCACCGAACTTGGCGACAAGCATTTCATTGGTGCCACGAGCCTCAGCCTCGGCAACGTATATTACGAACTGTCAGAAATTTCCAAAATGTGGGACGCGTATTACAGAAGCCTCGACACCTTCACGGAACTCAAAGACACCGGCAACGTCTGCATCGTGATACGCACCATCGGGCAGTCGTTTGCGAGCGTCGGCATGTACAAGTCGGCACAGGAGCAATACCACAAGTCGTTGAACCTCAGCATCGAAATGCGCGACACCGTACAGATGGCATACGACTACCGCAATATCGGCGAGACATACCTCCAACAATTTGGCGAACGCAAATCCCAGATGGCGTTGCAAGGCATCATCACCGCAAAAAAATACCTCAAAATAGCCGAGCGAATGATGCCCGACTTCGACAACGACTACGTAACAGCCGAACGCATCGGCAATTACATCTCACTCGCCGATTGTTACGTAAAACTCGCCAAATTGCAGGGAAACCGCGATTACATCGACAGTTGCCGGCATTACCTCACATTATTCAAGCAAAACAACCTTTCGGAGACCGAAGGCTACCTCCTCGCATCGCAGACGGAGTCGGATATGCTTATGCTCGAAGGCAAACACACCCAGGCACTCCCAATCCTGTCGGAAGCCCTGCAATACGCCATCGACGAAGGCAGCGAACACAACGTAATGTCCATCTACAAGCGGCTTTCCGAATGTTACGAACACATCGGCGACAAGGCAAAGGCTCTCGACGCGCTCAAACTCCACTACGACCTCAAACTCAAAATCACCAACGAAACCGAAATGCGCCGCGCCTCCGAGTATTTTGCGCAACAGGAAATCAAACTCGAAAAAGAGCGCATAGAACAAGAACGTATCCTCAACGAAGAACGCCGTCAACGTCAGAAGGCTATCAACACCGCGCTACTCGTCATCATCACAATGATGACAGTGATAGTATTCCTCGTGTACAAAGCATTCCGCCAAAAACGCCGCTCCAACGAAGTCCTGATGGGCAAAAACGCCATACTCGCCCAGCAGAAGGAAGAGATTGCCACCCAAAACGACGCCCTGCGGGAAAAAAGCGAAGAAATCGCGAGTCAGCGCGACCTCCTCGCCTCCCAAAAAGAAAGCCTCGCCCGCACAAACCGTCAGATGCGCGATTCCATCACATACGCACAGCGCATACAGCGCACCGTGATAACATCGCAGGAAGAGATGGACGCCATATTCCCGCAAAATTTCGTGCTCTACCGCCCGAGAGACATCGTGAGCGGCGACTTCTACCGCGTGGATTCCATCCGTGGGCACAAGATAATAGTTGTAGCCGACTGCACCGGACACGGCGTACCGGGCGCACTGCTCAGCATGATGGGCATCAGCGCATTGAAAGACATCTTGGGACAACTTGAAATCACTGGCAGCGACATCAACCCGGCGGCGATATTGCAACAACTCCGCGAGTTTATCAAACACTCATTCAACAAAAACACCACCGACGACGGCATGGATATGTCGATATGCGTACTGCGTCCCGACGGAGAGACGATGGACTTTGCAGGAGCCAACCAAAACGCAATCATAGTCCACAACGGCGAGATTACGCGCATTAAGGGCGACTTTATGCCCATTGGCAACTACGTAAAAGAAGGAGACTTCACGCCGCACCAAATCAAAGTCGTCAAAGGCGATATGCTGTACCTATTCACCGACGGCATACCCGACCAACTCGGCGGCGCAGACTTCTGCAAATATTCGCTCCGCCGACTCACCGACCGCCTCGCCGCCCTCAGCAGCTCAGACCTCGACAAACAAATGTACGACATAGAGCGCGACATAGAACTCTGGATGGGCGACAAAGCCCAACTCGACGACATCACGCTGCTTGGAGTGAGGATTAATTAATGCATAATTCATAATTCATCAAATCAACCCATCTGGAAGACGAAATATCTATAACCCTGTACATTGGCGGCGTAGCCGTTAATGTGCAGGGAGGGGCATAAAAACACAAAAGCAGACCTTTCCAGGCCTGCCCTTGCTACTAATTCTTAACCTAAACCTAATATTATGAAAAGACAATTAAAAAAAATAAAAATACAAATAACAACAATTAAAACTCAAAAACTAATTTCTATCATTTACGCTGCAAAATTACATCGAATTTTTGACATAGATATTAAAATAGGATTAACAATGTATTATATAAATGTAACGGATACACCCAAAACAAAAACAGGAGAACGACTGTAAAGGTCATTCTCCTGTCCGATTGTTGCAACAAATATCTAAATCAATGTCGTGTTAGGCTGCTTTGCCGAGCTTGTTGACGTGATGAGCCAACTTAGATTTGAGGTTAGCCGCCTTGTTCTTGTGGATGACATTCTTCTTGGCGAGCTTGTCGATCATTTTAGATACCAAGGGGAGCGACTTCTCAGCCTCCTCCTTGTTGTCGCATGCGCGGAGCTTGCGTACTGCGTTGCGCATTGTAACCGCGTAGTAGCGGTTGTGAAGCCTGCGGGCTTCATTCTGCCTAATTCTCTTCTTTGCAGATGCGTTATTAGCCATTGTTCTGTTACTTTTATTATTAGTTAACTAAATTATTTTCATTGTATTAGCGAACATGCCCGTATGGACATTTTCAGACTGCAAAATAAACACATTTTATCCAAATAACCAAAAAAAAATTCATCAAGTCGCATTTTTTTTTTAATATTGCGCCCTGAATAGTTGCAAAGGCACATTTTTGATTAGCACAATGACCAAGATAAGCATCATAACGGTGGTCTATAACAGCGAAAAATACATCCGCCGCACCATCGAGAGCATCGTCGGGCAAGATTATCCCGCGATAGAATACATAATCATCGACGGCAAGAGCAAGGACACGACGATGCAGATAGTCAACGAATACCGCGACCGCATCGCCGTCATCGTCTCCGAGCCAGACAAGGG
>JAEEGL013323105.1_pt1 | contig 13694 bp, 5 predicted proteins | sample 9134231 | NCBI WGS metagenome assembly JAEEGL01 (sample SAMN16246548, study PRJNA631951) | gut metagenome | biome: gut microbiome; feature: rumen; material: fiber-attached | host: Bos | place: Iran: Karaj | collected 2018-10
ATACAGCGTAATGCTGTCGAAGTATTCGTCAAACACTGTACTTAACTCTGTTCCTTCCGTCGCTTCTCTTAATCTCTCTATCCTGTCGATATTGTCCTTACTGTCACATACGGGTGGTGCCAGCAGATGCAGATTAACATTCTTTTTCCTGCAGATGTCATACAGATCATTCAGATAGTATGCAGCCTCATCTGATATTATATCATCATTATCCTCTTCTTTTGCATGTTTCTGAAAGTAATACAGACAGAGCTTGTTATTGATCGAAGAACCGTCAACAAATCTGATCACATCCTTATTGAGAAACAGGCTTCCATAGCGTTTCTTCATCCCCGTCAGGGTAGCATCCGACAGATAATTCAGAGTCTCTGCTCTTCCGAACGGCTCAACAAGATAACTGTAGCTTTGATCCGAATCATATCTTCCCTTAAAACTTACGGGCAGCAGAATAAGATAGATATCCTCAGCCTGCGGATGCGATTCAAAGAAAAGTCTGGCCAAAATATACTGCCCGTCGACCGTGACCGCCATATTGGTCGGCTGTATCAGATATTCATCATTTTCACCGGCATAATCCGAGAACACCTGTGTACATACAGAATCTCCGAGGATAAGCTTCGTATGCTCACTCTCACTCTGTACTGCTCTTATCGCCGGACTGATCATGGAAGAACCCACATGCCTGTATCCTTCAGACATGCAGACACGGCTAAGAAGCGCATCCCCCTTACCGGTTAAGGATGCAATATCTATAAGTGCAAGCAAAGCACATAACGGTATTAAAAATAAGATGATCCTTCCTGCTAATCTCTTCATGCTCTGTCAAAACGCCGCATATATAAATGCCGCTTCCTCAGTGATACCATACAGCTGAACCGCTGCTAAAACTATCCAGACGATCATGATATAACTTACCGTCCATCTTATAAGACGCGGTGAAGCCGTGATCTTATCCAATGTGATCAGCTGCTTCTCCTGCATCACTTCAAACACTGCGATGATAACAAGCGCTGCTAGCAGCCCGAATATCTGTATCGGGCCAAGCCCAAGGTTAAATATCTCTCCGTTTGCAAGCGACTTAAATCCCGGGCCCTCTATGATCTTACCAAACACCATAAGCGCCTGCGATACACTGTCTGCCCTGAAGAATACCCAGGCTATGGTCACCAGAGCGAATGTGCCAATGCTCTCACAGATCCGCTTTATTGATGAATATATATCATCCGTACTTTTCGCTGCCATGCCGGACGCAGTACGAGCTTCGCTGCTGTTTTTTCCTGCTTCTTCTGATCGTTTCATCCCCGTTCTCACTGAGTGTATCAGGTCTTCGACCACCTGATACAGGCCGTGCAGCCCACCCCAGACTATGAAGTTAAGTCCCGTTCCGTGCCACAGGCCGCTTATAAGGAATGTGATCATTATATTCAGTTCTTTACGAAGCAGGCCCTTCTTATTGCCGCCTAACGGTATATAGACATAGTCTCTGAGCCACTGACTAAGCGAGATGTGCCATCTGCGCCAAAAGTCACGGACACTGACTGCCAGGTAAGGCCTGTGGAAATTGTCCATGATGCTTATGCCGAGCATCCCCGACAGACCTATGGCGATATAGCTGTAACCCGCAAAATCCGCATATATCTGGAACGAATAGAGTATTATGACGATCAGACACAGAGCTCCCGGGTAAGAACCTATGTCGTTATATACTTCATCCACGAGTACTCCGAGTCTGTCAGCGACCACCAGCTTAAGGAAGACTCCGTACAGCGTCATGAGAAAGCCCCTGTATACCTTCTGCTCATCAAACGCCCTGTAACATGACACTTCTGTCATAAGTCGTGAGCTCTTCTCTATCGGTCCTGCGGTAAAAATGGGAAAGAAAGAAGTAAACAGAAGGAAGTTTAAGATGTCTCTTTCTTCCTTCTGTCCTTTATATACATCCACTGTATATCCGATAAGTCTGAGTGAATAGAATGAGATACCGACTGCCTGAACCGGCTTGATGCCCGCTCCTGATGACAGTCCGATACCGATATGTCCTAAGAATACAGTGATCTCTTCTGTAAAAGAAGAAAGATACTTGATCCCGAACAATGCCAGGACTACTGCCATTACCAGGGCGAACACCCGGGACTTCTTATTGGTGCTGTCAGCCATACCTCTGACACCGAAGAACACGATGAGTGAGAGGATGATCAACATCACCAATGTAGATATCCCAAGAGAAAATGCAAACAACAGGTCCGCCGCAAGCAGCAGATGCTTCTGCCACTGCTTTGGAACCAGATAATATAAAACTAAGAGGATCGAATACAGTACAATACCCTGAATACTTATCATTTAAGATGCGCTCCGCCCATGATCCCGCCATAAGCATTCTTATGATCTTCAGTGAGCTTCATCGCACACTTCGCATAATTATCGCCCACTTCTTCTATTGTGATGCCTGACAGCTTGGTAGCATACAGGTCCTTAGAGAACATCTCTCTGGCTTCTTTTAGTTTTGACATACTGCTTCTCCGTATCAGTTACCCTAATTCTTAAGGTTATTCCACCACCACTTTAATCCCTTAGCTCCGATCGTAAAGGTGACCGTCTTGGTGCCGCCGTAATTGCCGGTACCCTTGACAACTACAGTTGCCTTGCCCTTTTTGATATTATTCTTATACGTTGTACTGTCGATATCAAAAGTCACATCATCAACGATCCTATTACCGGACTTCCAGATCATATCAGTAGGGGTTAACCTGATCTCGCTGCCGGTATAGGCTTTGGGATCGACGGTAACCTTAAGCTTGCCGATATCACTCTTAACAACCCTGTAGCTGCCTACAGCATATCCTGTATACGGAGAACCTTCCTTGGCCTTTACCGTTACATAGATCGTTGTATCTGCTCCCACTATGGCCTTGGAACCGATTATGCTTTCACCTTCTTCATCATATGAATATACGACATTCTTATCATAATCCGTACCGGCTTTAAGTGCCTTGCCGTCCGGTCCCGCAACGGTGAACTTGGTCATCCACTTGCCTGCCTTATTCTGGTATACGACATCCTTGGCTGTGACCTGTACTCCCGCAGCTGCCATATCTGCCTTGGTGATATTGAAGGTAGTACTTGAATCGGTGCCCTTGAAATTTCCCTTACCTGTAACCTTGACGGTAGGAAGTTTTTTGCTTGTTCCGTTGCTCAATGCAGTGTTGTTGGCATATGAAACTGTATAATCCTTGCCTTCTTTAAGGATTTCGTCGCCGAATTTAACTGTCGGCTTGGGCTTTGCCCCGCCCTTGGCATATGGAATACTGTAACTGTCAAGAGTGATCTTGAAGAGATCTATTGTCTCATTCGATATTACATAAGGATTGATCTTATAAGTCTTCTTTACGGTTCCCGAATAGCCGTTGATGCCCTTGAATGTAATGGTTTTCTTTCCTGCATTTGCATCATAATCAAGTGTGACTATACAGCCGACTTTCTGCTTTTCAGCATCAGACAATCCGTCGTAGTCATCCTGGGTCTTCCATATTACAGTTTCTTCTTTTGCGTTCTTATTCTCCTTGTATTCCAGATCAAATACAAACTTCTTGACTGATCCGTCATATACTTCCGGATCGGAAGGGATACCTGTGATCTTAACCTTATTCATCGGTCTTCCTATAATGTTGAAGGTCACGGTGCGCACGCCGGCATATGATCCTTGCCCTATGATCACAACCGTTCCGGTTCCGACATCTATATTCTGCCCGTATTTAAGAATATAATCTGTTTCTTTAAGCTCCGTCCTGCCATTCCTGATCACAAGCGGAGGTGATATCTGCTCTCCGGTGTAATTCTGATTAGGTATCTTGGCAACAGACAGTTTGCTTACAGGTATCTTGTCTGCATCAGCGATTACAAAAGACAAAATCCTGCTTCCCGTATAATTCTTTGTACCGGTCACCTTGGCATAATACGTACCGGAGGCTCTCGGAACTACCGGTTCTGTTTCGCACTCATTATCCGTATAATAAGCAACAGTGAAGTCCTTCTTATCAGCTAACTTCTTACCGTTATACTTAATGACGGGAACAGGCTTATAGTCCTTCTTGCTGTTATATGCTGCCGATGCCAGTTCCGATACCGTCACATCCTCATCTTCAATACTCTTGGCAACAATCACAAATGTTCCTGTTTCTTTTCCCGAATAATTGCCCTTAGCCGTGATAGTGAATGTCGCAGTCCCGACATTCGTATTGTTTTTAAATGATATTGTGTAATCCGTCTTTTCCGTAAGCTCTTTTTTTCCAAAGAAAACAGTAATCTGAGGCTTGATCTGCTTTCCTGTATATGTCTGCGGATCAACACTCAGGTATGTAAAGATCGGTTTCTCGATCGGTTCCTGAACATCGCTGCGTACAGCAATTCCCTTTGCGATCTTATCTATCGTCTTACCCGTCTCTTCATTTATCCATGACTTTTCGCTCACCTCGGGAAGAGGGAATTCTACCTCCGACAGGTTCTGTACCTTTCTCAGGTTGTTAAATTCTTCAAAAGCCTTGGTTTTGATTTCCTTTACTGTTTCCGGGATAAACAGGCCGATAAAGCCTTTGCATCCTTGAAATGCAGCTGTTTCGATCTTATTAGTTTTGGCCAGGAGCACCAAGTTCCCGTCAAAGTGTTCACAACCATTAAATGCATATTGACCGATAGTCGCTGCACTGACCGGGATTATCAGGTCTCCCGTAAATTCGCACTTTTGAAATGCAAATTGACCGATTGAGGTGACATTGTTTCCGATAGTCAATGTTCCATTAAAGCGGGTACAATTTTGAAATGCATAATCCCCTATCGTCATGACACTGTCAGGGATTATCAGATTACCCGTGAAATGACAGCTGTTAGTCATGCTTTTTCCGAAAAAAGCATTGTTTCCGATCGTTTCAACTTTATTTCCGATCGTCAATCTTCCGTTAAAACCGCTGCAGCCGCAGAATGCATAATCCCCTATCTTTGTGACACTGTCAGGGATCGTCAGATTACCCGTAAAACGACAGCTGTTATATCCTGTTAAATCATCAACATAGGCTCCGGAAAACGCATAGGCTCCGATCGTTTCAACTTTATTTCCGATCGTCAATGTTCCGTTAAAGTCTTTACAATTATAAAAGGCTTCATTCCCGATCTTTGTTACTTTATCAGGGATTATCAGGCTGCCCGTCAAGCCTGTACAGTTGGAAAATGCACTGTTTCCGATTGAAGTAACATTTTTCCCTATCGTAAGACTTCCCGTCAGACCGGTGCAGCCGAAAAAGGCACTGTCTCCGATTGAAGTAACATTTTTCCCTATCGTAAGGCTGCCTGTCAAACCGGTACAGCCGGAAAATGCACTGTCTCCGATTGAAGTTATATTATCTCCGATATTGAGTCCGATAAGGTCTTTGCGGTTTTTAAAGGCTTCATCCCCTATTTCCGTTACTGTTTTACCGTTGATCTTATCAGGAATCGTCAAGACTCCGGCGGCAGTTCCCTTGTATCCAGTTATTATAATCGTACCATTTGTATTATCTTCGTGTGTAAAATTATCATCGAATATGGTTGCCGTTCCCTTTTTAATCTTTGTGATCGTATTTCCGTCTTTATCTACCCATGCTTTCCCTTCACATTCGGGAAGCGTAAGCTCGGTGGTCGAATTATTTACAACCTTTACCAGGCTTTCACATTCAAATGCACCTTCTCCGATCGCTGCGACTTTTTTCCCGATAATCAGATTAGTAATGTTACATCCGGAAAATGCACCGGATCCGATCTTCGTGACACTGTCCGGGATCGTCAGAGTACCGCTTATGCCTCCGGAAGCAAAAAACGCATTTTCCCCTATCTCCGTAATACTGCTTGGGATCGTTATTTCTCCGACCTCATTAGTGTAATCCGAGTATAACCCATCTCCGATCACGGTAACCGGCTTACCATTAATACTGGCAGGTATTTCAAGACTGTCTTCCACAGTTCCTTTCATCCCGGTTAATGTGATCTTACCGCCATTCTCGGTATACTCAAAGCCATAGTTAGTTCCCGGCATCCAATATTCGTTATCACCATCTCCAAGCAATTCAATTCTCGAATCCTTATCTTCGGCGAAAGTCTCTATCTGCTCAGTCTCAGGATTAAGTTCCTCTTCTGAGACAGATTCTTCCTCATTGGACACTGTCTCTTCCTGCGACTCTGTAACAGTCTCTTCCTCTTCGGACGAGACTACCGACTCTTCCGAGTTCTCCTCAGACATTGCCGCATCTTCTGTCCCGGCTTCAGAAACCACCGCAGTATCATCTCCTGCCTGGATCTCCTCAGCAAAGGCATATGCCGGTACACTCGTCACGATCATCGACGCAGCAAGCAGTCCCGTCAACATGCGCTTCATACCCATGTGTAACTTGTTCATCTTAGTTCCTCCTGTCTTTTTCTCCCGGTTGCATTCAGTATATAAATATCCGTGCATCCCCTTTAACAAAAATGCAGGACACAGCAACATTGCCATGTCCTGCCACCAAGCCATATTGTAGCATTTCACCACTACCCTCGCAATAATCGCAGCGCGTGCTTATTGTCGCATTTTCAACGTTCTGTTTCCTCTCTCTTTGTGTGGTTTTTTTGATCACTCGGTCACTCCTTTTTTATCAAAAAACCGCTTATTGATTCATTTACAGGTGGAGCCTCTCAATAAGGCTAGACAACTTGCTCTGTCCGATCGTAAACTTGGCTGACTTGCTGCCGGCAGTCCTGACCGATAATGATCTGACCACGACAGTACCCTTCCCGCGTGCCACATTGTTGACATATGAAACAGTATAATCAGAACCGGCTGTCAATCCGATTTCCGAAGCCGTCTTCCATACACCGTCAACCTTAATCCAAAGGTCAATTGACGGTTCTACCCCGGAACCTGTGTATTCCTGCGCAGGAATCGCCTTCTTGATATTGCCCTTCATCGTGATCTTCGCCTGACTCAGATCATATATCCCCGTTCCTACCTTCCTGACAGAGTAGCAGTCAGGTACCTTGATCTCGGCTGATTCGTAATTACCTTTGCCCTTTATTACAATATCAACCGAAGTTATATCTGCTTCAGGTATAAGATCGCGTACATTGGTTATCTCTTTATCACCTATCCAGTAGGTGACAGTATAATCCTTGCTGCCGAGCAATACTCCGTTTGCCGTGACGATAGGCACAGAGACATACTTACCGGGCTTTTTATATATCATATCGGAAGCGACAACGGTTAAGGCACTTGCGTTAAATACTGCCGGCTCTATCCTAAATGTCTTAGGCACAGATTTTCTGCCCTTGTAGTTGCCGATAAAGGATACGGTAAACTTCGCTTTATCGGTAACGGACTTATTGGAAGAATAGCTTACCTTATAATCTTTTCCTTCAATAAGCTGCTTCTTTTTACCGTCTTTTTCGGCAGTTACCGCAACCTTCGGCTTTGCACCCTTCTTGTCATAATAAATATGTGACGCGGCAACTGATGCGGTTACCGTAGACTTATCCTTATCCGGTTTGATCTTAAAGGTCTTAGTCGATGTACCGGTATACTCACCCTTGCCTATGACAGTCACCTTGGCGGTTCCTGCATTCACATTGGCTGTGTATATCGCCTCATAATTCGTCGGCAGAATCTTTGCTCCTGTCCCATCCTTTACGATCAGTTCGGTACCGTCCGCAAGGATCTGTTCAGTTCCGTCGTATGTACGGCTTACGCCGGATATTATAGTTGCATTAACCGAACTATCCTTTACCTGCTTTGCCGTAAGGATCGTAACAGGCGCTTCAACTATCGCACCTGAGAAATTGCCTTTTCCGGTGATCGTCAGCTTTCTGTCTGCATCAGGATCAGCCTCAGAAAACTTAAGCTTACCGGTTTTGCTCTTAAGATCATAGTCCTTTGACGTAAGCTTATATGAACCGTAGTAGAGAACAGGACTTACCTTGGTGCCGCTCTTGACCTTGATGTCAAAGAGCTTTATATCGGATGAAGGTACAGCATCCGTGCCGTTACCGATACTTACGGGAAGTACATAGAACAGAATCTTCTTACTTCCTTTATAATTGCCCTTTCCGGTGATCGTAACTACCGCAGGCTTGCCCTTCTTATCAACATTGACATTATTCGAGTACTTGATCGTATAATCAGTTCCTTCTGAAAGGTCTGTAGTCTTCCCACTCTGTCTGCTTACAACCGTTACAGCAGGTTCGATCTTGCCGCCAGTATAGAAATGTTCATATCTGCCTGATCCGGAATTGTAAGTAAGGCCATTCTTAAGAACAAAATATACTTCCATTCCGTTATCGGGAACAGGTTCCCATTTAGCATATATCTCCGTATCGGAAGTGATCGGCTTTTTAAAATCAAACTTTGCAGTACAAGTACTGTCAGCATACCAGCCGGCAAATACATATGAGGAATCCACGGGATCTGCAGGACAGACAGCCTTCTTACCGCTCTCGACCTTTTGTGTGGCAACCGGACTTCCATGTTCGTTCATATTAAAGCTGACTGTATGGACAATCACACTGCCCTTTATCCATTTTGCATATAATGTCAGATCTGAGGTGATCAGCGAAGCAAAGTTATATGGAACAGTACATTTGTCATCACAGTACCAGCCTGCAAATGTGTATCCTTCCGCTGTGGGATCGGCTGGTTTCATAAGAGTACTTCCGTCTTCTACGATCACATCATCTTTTTCTCCGCGGCCTTTCAGATCAAACTTGACCCTGTGATCTGCTTTTGCCTTTCCGATCATAACTTTGGCCGCTTTATTGCCGGAAGCATCCACAACAGTCTTTTTACTGTCACTGATCCTTCCGCCTTCCGGAATGAGCAGATCAAGACCATCAGCAATAGTTATCTCACCCTCCGTGACTGATATGCCGGAAGTCTCAACGCTGCCATTCTTGATCTCAATATCCCCACCTATATATATTCCGTCTTTATCATCGGGACAAACGGATCTAACATTTCCGTATATTTCAAGGTTCTGACAGGCGCATATTGCTTCTTTTTCATCGGATTGAGCATATACGCTTCCGTTTATCTCCATATCTCCCCGATCGACAAATATCGAGTACCCCTTTGTATGCAGTTCAATATTACCGTCTATCACAAGTTTCTTATATATGTTGTTGGCGGAAAAGAATATTCCGTATCCGGCATCACTGTCATTGAAAGATGCATCACCGCTTATCGTCAGTCCATTATAATATGAGTGGATCAACGTTTTGTGTTCACCACGGTAACTATATCCATCAAGCCCCGTCACTTTGCCGGTAAATGTCAGTGTATGTGTCTCCGGATCGTACGAAGCTGAGCCTCCGCCCAGAATACCCGGGATGGCATCCTTATTGTTGCTGTTGATATGAGTCCTTCCGACATACAGATCATACCACTCTTCTGCATATTCCTTCTCTATATGTATCTTCTTGGCGACAGTGGTTCCGTCGGCTTCCATGATCTCTGTTTCGTCCCCATTTACACTTCCGCCTGCCGGAATTATGAACCTTGTATCACTCTCGTCAATGCTGACTGTGGAAGCATCAACAGCCTTTAGGCCGCCTTCCGCGATTATCTTACCGGATGTAAATTTAAAGCCATAGAATCCTTTGGCCACTATAGCACTTGAACCTGATCCGGTACTTTTTGCCTTGATCTCGCCATTATTAATAAATATACATCCCCCAACTTTATCCTCTGCACTTATGGCACAGCTTCCGGCAGATGTGGCATCAAGCACTCCACCGTTACTCACATCAATATAGGCATCTCCGGAGGATACTGCGCACTCATCTGCCGATACCGTGATATTGCCTTCAACACAGATTACATCATCCGAATAAATGCCATTAGTACATTCTCCGCTTGTAAAAGAAGCACCTCCTCTTATGATGATTGGCAATTTGGAGTAAATGTAATAGGTTTTACCGTCGCTGTCTGAATACAGTGATTCTGTTCCTGTAACATTACCTTCAAAGGTAATGACCATATTTGAATGATCCTTCGTATCCGGAGCAACCTTAACACTTCCGCCGCCCTTTATACCGGGGACTTTATCCATATTAAGGCTCGTAACCTGTACTCCTCCGATCCAAATATCATACGCCTTTCCTTTATCATCGGTTACCTTTACTTCAGTTGCCTCTGTAACACCATCTAAAGAGGCAATATATCTGCCGTTATTGCTGATCTTGCCACCGGCAGGCGTAACGATCGTGTGACCTTCTGTGACCGTAATGTCGGTTGTCGCAATAACGGCTGCTCCCGATTTGCATTTTGCGCTGAGTGATATTGCATCGACACTTATCTTATCTGCTGTCACTACGGTCTTATTGCTGCTCAGATCCATCTCACCCTGTATAGTGAGCTTACCCGAAGCCCCTATCACATGATCCACTGTGACATCGGAGATGACCGCATCACCCGTAACCGTGAGGTCTCCCTCACAATATATCTTGTATGATTCACCTGATACTGTATGCGCCCCTGTAACTCCTTTAACACTCACAAACTCAAGTGTGTGGGTCTCGGGATCATATTTGACCCCACCCCAGTCTCCTTCATCTACAATGATTCCCTCAGTAATAAAGCTATAGTTTTCACTATTGACCTGCTCATTACCGACCCAAACCGGATACCATTCCGGATGGGTTACAGCAACTCTAAAACTGAGCAAACCGTCTCGTGTTAAAATATCAGTTCCTTTTTCATTCAGTCCTTGCCCATTCCATAAATACGCTTTATCATCAATGATTATCCCTTTGTCACTATGAACTGCTGAATAAGTACCCTTGGGGCATTCTGCAACCAGATAACCTCCGGTTATTCTTATGTTTTTTTCTGTTCCGGATACAACCGCCTGACCGCTTACCGTCGATTGATAATTACATTCTGCACGAACCTCTCCTTCATTGATGCAGATATCACCACCCTTTATAGCTGTTGCATCCTTCCCGCTGACGCTTACTTTAGTCTCTCCTCCATTTATTTCTACTTCAGTATCGGAATATATACCACGAGCATTTTTACCTTCTGCAGTTACTGTAGTCTTTCCTCCATTTATCTCTACTTTAGTAGCGGAATGTATACCAATGGCATTATCGGCATATGCAGTTACTGTAGTCTTTCCTCCATTTATCTCTACTTTAGTTTCGGAATATATACCATGAGCATTATCGGCATTTATTTCTACAGTAAGATTTCCATTGATCTCCAAGGTTCCTCTTGTCGACACCGCATTGACCACTTGCTTCCGCACAAATATTTTCGCGTCTTTGTCTATGGTCAGGTTTTCCTGGCTGCGAACGTAAATGCCGTAATTACATGTACCGGACGAAGGCGGATAAAGACTAGCGGTACCCTTTATCGTTATATCATTCCCGGCATTAAAGATTAACACCAAAGAAGAGAATTTATCACCCTGGGCTGTGTATATATCTTTTACTCCGATGAAATTCGTAAAGGTAAGTGTGCCTGTTTCAGGAGAATACTCCGCATATCCTTCTCCATAACTGTCATAAATTTTTGGTTTTTCATCAGTAAACTGTTCCGATCCAATCCATATCCCGTATTCAGTTCCATCACCTGTCAACTCGATATCCTTATCCTGCTTACTATCTTTGATCTCTTCTTCAGTCGTTTCATCAGTAAGCTCTTCGGATGCAGCGTCAGTCTCATTCTCGGTAAGAGACTCCTCATCACTTACCGACTCTGAAGTATTCTCTTCGATACTCTCAGATTCTTCCACAGATCCGTCCTCCGATGACTCAACTACCGTATTTGCTGCAGACTCATCGTCTTCTTCTGCAGCAGTATCAGTCTCAGATTTCTCAGAGAGCTCATAGCTGTCACCTCCCGGTATCGGTTCTGCAGCCATTGCCGGCATTACGCTGCCTGCACACAATACCATCGTCAAGATCAGTGCCACTATCTTTCTCATTTTCTACCTCCATTGCATGTTGTATCTATATGTCTGCTTTCCATGTTCTCGATGATATTCGATCACACAGTATTATCCATATCACACACCGGATGACCCTCGTCAGATCATATTCCGGCACATTAAGACATTTTATCATCCATCCATTTTTTCCGTTACCGCCAAATGGCGGTAATTTTAAAAAAAATCCTCCTTACCGGATGTCCGGTAGGGAGGATACATATCAATCACCAATGTGTGTCTGCTTTTAGTTATTTGCCTGCGGGATTTATCCGGCCGATCGAATTTCGACTAATTCTGTATGCCTTCGGTTATATTCCGGGCCCAGACGCCTGAGCGGTATATGATGAACCCAACGGTCACTTTGATAAGGTCTACGGCCTGACAGAGCGTAAACATCGGGCTTATACTGATATCCGTATAATGCGCCAGGAAGTATGCAAACGGAAATGCGATGACCCACAGATAGACGCTGTCAAACAGGAATGTGACCACCGTCTTGCCGCCGCTTCTTATGGCAAAATAGAGAGCATGTAAAAGCGCATGGATCGGCATAAAGCACGCCGTGATCCGTATCACGGAACCTGCTATGGCTCTTACTTCTGACGTGGTATTGTATACCATTGGGAACAGATCAGAGATCGCAAACATCAACAGTCCGCCCAGTGCAGCGAAAGCTACGGCCATTACGGTTATCTTAGTCGCGGTATCTTTTGCCTCATCTATATGACCTGCACCGAGCTGCTGGCCCACGATGATAGCGATCGCATCGCCCATGGCAATGTACATGATATTGAATATGTTGTATATCGTGGACTGGATGTTGATCGCAGCGACCACAGACAGACCGCGGTATGAATAGCATGTATTGACTGCAGCGACACCCGCTGACCAAAGAGTCTCGTTGAGCATAAGCGGCAGGGTGAGGATGCACACCTTGGCAAACATTGACCATGAAATGGTGAAGTGTCTGTATACTCCCTCCGCATACGGCGCCTTGACAGTGTGCGTGTGTGTCCATATCACGACGTAGATCATCTGGATATACCTGGATATTACGGTGGCTATGGCTGCACCGATCACGCCCAGTGCAGGAAATCCGAACTTGCCGAATATCAGAATATAGTTGAAGATCAGATTGACGAACACGGCTGCGACGGATGCTTTCATCGGCACACCGGTCTCTCCGGATTCACGCAAAGTGGACGAATAACTCATCTCTACAGCCATCGGAGGAAGTCCGACCAGCATGACTCTGAGATAATCCCTGCCGTACTTAAGCGTGGCTGCCAGATCACCGGCTTCAGAACCCTCATGCAGATACAGTGAGATCAGAGTATCATCCATAAATAAGAAGATAGCTGTTGCGATGAGAAGAGTGCCTGTCGCCATGATCAGCTTGATCCTTAAGACATCCCTCACTCCGGGCATATTCTTCTGTCCGAAGTACTGTGCGCCGAGAATACCGGCTCCTGATACAACACCGAACATACACAGGATGAACACAAAGATAAGCTGATTGACTATGGATACGCCGCTCATCTGCTCAGTCCCGACCCGACCGATCATTATATTATCCAAAAGGCTCACGAAGTTGCTGATGCCGTTTTGGACCATTATGGGGAAGGCTATGATCATAACCTTCTTGTAAAAATCCTTAGTTGCTATGTATTTTCTCATTGCCTCAGTCTGTCATCATTGTGCTTGGCATAGATCCAC
>JAEEGL015416397.1_pt1 | contig 13694 bp, 11 predicted proteins | sample 9134231 | NCBI WGS metagenome assembly JAEEGL01 (sample SAMN16246548, study PRJNA631951) | gut metagenome | biome: gut microbiome; feature: rumen; material: fiber-attached | host: Bos | place: Iran: Karaj | collected 2018-10
GCAGTCGCGCCTTTAGGACGGCCATGGCCTTTTCCTTGTTGCGGTGCTGGCTTCGCTCGTCCTGGCACTGTGCGACGAGGCCCGGTGGAAGGTGTGTGATGCGGACGGCCGAGTAGGTCGTGTTGACGCCCTGTCCTCCATGGCCTCCGGCGCAGAAGATGTCGATGCGGAGTTCGTCTTCGGGAATGTCGATGTCGTCGTCCTCGTCGACTTCCGGGAGGACGAGGACCGTTGCGGCGGATGTGTGGATGCGTCCCTGGGCCTCCGTGACCGGAACGCGCTGGACGCGATGGGTGCCGCTTTCGAAGCGCAGCGTACCGTAGACGCCCTCGCCGGTGACGGTGGCGATGATTTCCTTGTATCCGCCGGCCTCTCCCGGATTGTCGTTCATCACGGCGACCTTCCAGCCGCGCGACTCGCAGTAGCGGCTGTACATGCGGAAGAGGTCGCCGGCGAAGAGGGCCGCCTCATCGCCGCCCGTGCCGGCGCGGACTTCGAGGAGGACATTGCGGTCGTCTGTCGGATCCGGTGGAAGGAGCGCGAAAAGGACCGCCTTCTCCGCCGCCTCCACCGTTTCCTTCAGGGAGGGAATCTCCTCCCGGGCCATTTCCCGGAGGTCCGCATCGGTTTCGGGATCGTCGATCAGCGCCTGGTCGTCCGTCAGCTGATTCAAGGCCGAGGTGTACTTCTTGACATCGGCTTCAAGCCTCTTTAACGCCGCATGCTCGCGGACCACCTCCTTCAGGCGCTTTGGGTTCGCCAAGGTGTCGGGGTCCCCGAGCAGGCGTTCGAGGTCTTCAAGCCGATCGAGCACTCTCGCGATGCGCTTCTGATCGATCATTGAAGAGGGAGGGTGGGGGATTACTTCTTGATGAAGTTGCCGTAGCGCTTGCGGAACTGGTCAATGCGGCCTTCCGTATCGACAAGGGTCTGCTGCCCCGTGAAATAGGGGTGGCAGGCCGCGCAGGTGTTGACGCTCATCGCCTTGACGGTGGAGCGGGTCTTGATGACGTTGCCGCAGGCGCAGGTGATCGTCGCCTCGGTGTACTTCGGATGAATGTTCTTCTTCATTGGGAAGCCTTTCTTCGCAAAAATCAACGTTATAGTGTACCAAAAAGCCCCCATGTGGCGCAAGCCGTATTTTTCCCGACGCGGCATTCGCATTTAAGATTCTTGCAAATTGCCCTATTAAAGGCTAGAATAGTTATGCTTTTTCCCGTCGTGGGCGGCACGGCGTTTCGCCGTGCCGGCGTCGGGAGACGACAATGGAAGATCATCATGCCAGAACAGACCCCACAGCTCAACCCCGCCCAGCAGAAACGGTTCCAGAACCTCTTCAACAAAGGCTTTGCGGCCTTTGAACGAGGCGGCCTCGACATGGCCATCGAACTTCTCTACCAGTGCCTTGAAATCGACCCCGGGAACATTCGCGCCCGCAAGTTCCTGCGCATGGCCTCCCTCCAGCGCTACACCAAGAAGAAATCCGGATCATTCGCGGCGAGTCTCGCCGAACTCGGCGGTCTCGGCGCGAGCATGAAGGCCGCCTCGGCGCTTAAGGCCGGCAAGTATGCCGAAGCGATTCTCGCGGCCGAGAAGGCCCTTCTCGCGGCCCCTCTCTCGGTGAAGTACGAGACGCTTGCCGCGCAGTGCTGCGCCGCCGCCGGCTTCCACGACTCCGCCGCCCTCATTCTCGAGACCGGTCTCCAGGTCGACATGCAGAACGAGGCCCTCATGATGGCGCTGATTGATTCGTACAGCAACAGCGGCGAGTGGAAGAAGGCGCGCGAGATTCTCGTGGTCCTCGTCAATAAGCACCCGCAGGACGGCACGCTCGTTGCGCGCCTCAAGGACGCCGAGGCGCGCATGACGATGGATGAGGGCTGGAACGACGTCGTCAACTCCGACGAGAAGGAAGGCTACCGCAAGCTCATCAAGAACAAGGACCAGGCCGCCAAGCTCGACATGGCGAACAAGGCCGTCGCCGCCGGCGACGACGCCGAGACGCTCATCGAGGAGCAGAAGGCCAAAATCGCCAAGGAGCCGCGCAACCTTAACTACTACAAAGGCCTCGCCCGCATCTACCAGCAGCTCAAGCGCTATGACGACGCCGTCGGCATCCTCGAGAAAGCCCGCGAGCTCAACCCCGCCGATCCCGAACTCGACCGCCACCTCACTATGGCCAAGACGCAGTCCTATGACGCACGCATCGACGCCCTTCAGGCGGCGGGCGACGCCGAGGGCGCCCAGGCCCTCTCCGATGAGCGCAACCAGTTCGTCTTCGACGACCTCGTCTCCCGCGTCGAGCGCTACCCCAACGACCTGCATCTCCGCTACGAACTCGGCATGCAGTACCTCATGTACGAGGCCTACGATGACGCCATCCAGCAGTTCCAGCTCTCGCAGCGCGCCCCGAAGGAGCGCACGGCTTCGCTTTACGGCCTCGCCAGCTGCTTCCGCAAGAAGGGTCAGCGCGACATGGCCGTCATGCAGCTCGAAACGGCGCTCGACCAGCTCCCCGTCATGGACGACATGAAGAAGGCGGTTCTCTTCGACCTCGGCGAAATCGCCGAGGAGACCGGCGACGTCGAGCGCGCCTTCCAGCTCTACAAGGAAGTCTACGGTTCGGACATCTCCTACAAGGACATTGAAAAGAAGATGGAGCGCATCTACAAGCTCCGCCAGGAACAGCAGAACCAGAGCAAGGCCTAGCCTGCCATGAACATTCACCCCACTGCCATCGTCCACCCGGGCGCCCGTCTCGACGAGACCGTCGAGGTCGGCCCCTACGCCATCGTAGGCGAACACGTCGAAATCGGCGAGGGCACAGTCGTCCAGGCCCACGCCTTCATCGACGGGCACACGAAGATCGGGAAGAACTGCAAGATCTTCCCCTTTGCCTGCGTCGGCATGCCTACGCAGGACCTCAAGTACGACGGCGGCACGACATACGCCGAGATCGGCGACGGGACGACGTTGCGCGAGTTCTCGACCATCCACTGCGGCACGCGCGACGGCGAGGTGACGAAGGTCGGCAGCAACTGCCTTGTCATGGCCTACTGCCACATTGCCCACGGCTGCGTCGTCGGCGACGAGGTGATCATGTCCAACTCCGCGATGCTCGCCGGCGAGGTGATCGTCGAGGACAAGGCCGTCATCTCCGGCCTCGTCGGGGTTCACCAGTTCGTGCGCATCGGCACGATGTCCATGGTCGGCGCCTCGCGCGTCACGAAGGACGTCCCCCCTTACATGCTTGTCGCCCGCGAACCACCGGAAGTCGTCAGCCCGAACCTCGTCGGCCTCCAGCGGCGCGGCCTCTCCCCCGAGGCGATTTCCGCCCTCAAGCACGCCTTCCGCCTCATTTGGAAGAGCGACTTCAACCACCAGCAGGCCATCGAAAAGATCCGCGCCGAACTCCCGGACCTCCCCGAGGTCCGCCATCTCTGCGAATTCATTGAGCAGTCGCAGCGCGGAACGCTGTAGCGGGCTGGGGCCACTCTCCCAATCGTAAGGTGGAATTAGATGAAAGCCAAGTTTAAAAACAACCCCGCGCGTACCGGCCTTGCCATAGCCCTTGCGTTGGTCGCGACCGCCTTCGCGGCGGACGTCAAGATCGCCCCGCTCTCCGGCGGGTCGGTCGCCACCTTCGCGCAGATCCTCTCGAACGCGACGGGCCGCCCCTTCGCCGTCGCCGGCGACGTCGACAACGCGACCTTCTCGGTCCTTCTGCCGAACGACGTGCCGCTGGACCTCCCGGCGGACGACGCCTACGCCTTCGGCCTCTCCGTCCTCACCTCCGCCGGCCTCTCGGTCATCGAGGAGGGCAACGCCTGCCGCATCGTCCGCCTCCCGGAGGGCGGCGGCCTCTCGGTCGGTGCCTCGGCGGCCGCGACAAACGACGTCCATGGCCTTGTCACGCGCGTCTTCCGCCTGAAGCACGTCGCGGCCGATGATGTCCGCCGCATCCTTGAGGGCGGCTCGGGCAAGAAGGGCTGGATCGCCGTCCTTGAGACGAGCAACCACCTCGTCGTCACGGACACCGCCCGGACGCTCGAGCGCGTCGCGAGCCTCGTCGACGAAATCGACCAGCCCGGCCTCTCGCGCAAGACGGAAATTGTGAAGCTCGCCTACGCCGACGCCGAATCGCTCGCCGCTCAGCTCAACGCGATTGCGGAGCAGTCGCTTCAGAGCGAGGGCGCGCGGCTTGCGCAGCGTCTTAGCAGCGCCAGCGGTTCGGTCGTTCCGCCTTCCCTCCTCCGCGCAGGCATCGCCGTCCCGGCGCCGCGCGCGAACAGCCTCATTCTCGTCGGACAGGAGTCCCAAATCGCCGAGTTCAAGGACCTCATCGCGCGCCTCGACATCGACGTTCCAACCGGCTACGGCAACCTCAACTCCATCCCGCTCCAGTACCTCCGGGCCGAGGACACCGCGAAGATGCTCACCTCTCTCCTCGACAAGACGGCCGCCAAGTCGGCCGACGGCAAGGGCGTGCGCCGCATCGCCGTCGAGGCGAGCGCGGTGAACAACGCGCTCATCGTCGACGCCGCCCCCAACGACTTCCAGGTCGTAAAGCAGCTCGTTGAGAACCTCGACAAGGTTCCCGGCCAGGTTCATGTGAGCCTCCTCATCGCCGAGGTCACGGCCGGCAACGGCTTTACCTGGAACCCCAGCTTCACCGTCCTCGACATCGCCAGCAAGAAGGGCGACACGGGCGTGAGTGGCGGCTCGCGCATGGTCGGCGACACGACGAGCCTCATCGGGGGCGCCGCCTCCGGCATGCTCCCGCAGGGACTGACGGCCGCCGTCTCGCACGACGCCGTCACCTTCGACGCCAACGGAAACCTTACGGGCGGCTCCTTCCCCGGCATTGTCTCCATCGAGGCGCTGAAGTCCGACAGCAACATGAAGATCATTTCCGAGACGGCCCTCCAGGCGCAGAACAACATCGAGGCCGAGGTCAAGATCGTCGACGACATCCCCTACCTCAAGTCATCCGTCGAGGGGTCCGGTTCCGACCGCGACTACATCCAGAACGTCGACCGCATGGAGGTCGGCGTCACGCTCAAGTTTACGCCCTACATCGTGCCTGGAAACTCCGTCCGCATGATGCTGCAGCCGACAATCGCCTCCGTCGTCGGGACGTCGTCCGACTCGCTCAACCCGACGATCGCCAAGCGCTCGGCCAACACGACCGTCACAGTCCCCGACGGGAACACGATCGTCATCGCAGGCCTCACGCGCACGTCGACGAAGAAGGTCGAACACCGCATCCCGATTTTAGGCTCAATTCCTTTGATCGGCTGGCTCTTCCGCTACAAGAGCGACGTCGAGGAGACGACGAACCTGCTCATCTTCGTCACGCCGACAATCGTCGCCACTCCGGCCGATGCTGCCGCGCCGACGCTGAAGTGGCAGGAAAAAACGGGCATAGACCCTTCTGCGGCGGATGCCGCGGAAGAGACAGTCGACCCCCATGAATAGGGAAGAAACTGGAAATGCGGCGCGTGTCGCCGAATGGGAGGCATCGCGCGCCGCGGTGCGCAAGTGGTTCGTCGAAAACTTCTACGGGCGCCCTCCGATTGGCCGCCCGGATGACATGGTCTTCGGAGAACGGGATGTTTCCTTCGCGGGCGGGCGCATCGTCATGCACCTCCAGGTGAAACTGCCGGCGGACGCGTCTCCGGCGCATCCCGCTCCGGTCTTCGTCTTCGGCGACCACGCGCGGCTCAAGCGCGGCGAATTCTATCCCGGCGTTCCCGAGGAGGAAATCGCGGCCCGCGGCTACGCCTTCATCCGCTACGACTTCAACGAAATCGCGCCGGACCGCAACGTGTTCGAAGAGAGCCGCATCGATGGCGTCTTCAAGGAGTACGGCGGCTGGGACAAACCTGACGGCTGGGGGCGCATCGGTGCGTGGGCCTGGGGCTTTTCACGCGTCCTCGACTGGATTGCGACGCGTCCCGAACTCGATGCCGCGCATGTGGCCGTCGTCGGCCACAGCCGGGGTGGCAAGACGGCTCTTTGGGCCGCCGCCTGCGACGACCGCATCGCCCTTGCCGTCTCAAACGGCTCGGGTACGGGCGGTGCGCACCTCAACGCCATCGTGACGCCGGGAAGCGAACAGGTCGTCGCCTTTGAAAGGGTCGGAAGCTGGAACTTCTTCTGCCCCAACTTCCTCAAGCTCTCCGGTCGCGAGACGCAGCTTGAACACGACGCCGACGACCTCCTCCGCCTCATCGCGCCGCGTCTCGTCTACGTCGCCAGCGGGTCAGAGGACCGTGGCGCGGGGCCGGAGGGGGAATTCGAGGCGGCGCGCCGCGCAGGCGAACTCTGGCAGGCCTACGGTTTCAAGGGACTTTCGCTGACTGCCTACCCTGAACCCGGCGCCATCGACCATGGCGGCCGCATCGGCTACTTCCAGCGTCCCGGCGGCCACATCCTCGCCACTGACAGCTGGATGCGCTTTCTCGACTTCACCGACCGTCACGGCTGGCGCTCATAGAGCGGTCGCGTCTCCTGGCGGAGGCGTTCAATTCGCGGTCGCGGCTCGGCCGCCCTACGCCTCTTCGCGTTCGGCACGGCGGCGCGCCTGGCGTGTCATGTGCTCGGGCTCGACGGTAATTGTCGCGGCGTCGGCCTTCTGCCGGAAGCGGCGCTGGCGCCAGAGCTGCACGATGGCGAGAATCTGGCTCACGCTCCAGTAGAGGACGAGGGCCGAGGGCATCTGATAGAACATGATGAGCATCATGAGCGGCATCATCACCATCATCATCCGCTGCTGCGAGGGATCGCCCATTGAGGGCGTCAGTCGGCTCTGGAGGAACATGGTGGCGGCCATGATGACTGGCAGGATGTTAATCGGGATCGGCAGCAGGCCGGGGAGGAGGTTCTCCTGCTCGCTGAGGTCGGAAATCCAGAGGAAGGGGGCGAAGCGGAGCTCGACGGCGCTGCGGAGCACGAAGAAAATCGCGATGAAGAAGGGAATCTGGATGAGCATCGGCAGACAGCTGGCCATCGGGTTGACCTTGTGCTCGCGGTAGATTGCCTGCTGCTCCTGCATGAGCTTCTGCGGGTCGTCCTTGAACTTTGTCTGAATCTCCTTCAGAAGGGGCTGGATCTCCTGCATCTTCTTCATGCTCTCGTTGCTCTTGCGGGTGAGAGGCCAGAAGGCGAGGCGGACGAGGAGCGTAATCGCGATGATTGCGATGCCGTAGTTGCGGCAGATGCCGTAGAGCGCGTTGAGGAGCCAGAGGACGGCGATGCAGATGTACTTCCAGGTGCCGAAGTCCATGATGTCGCCCGATTTGGGGCCGAAGCGGCGCAGGACGGAGAACTTCTTCGGTCCGATGTAGAGATTGTATGTGCGATCAATCGTCTTGCCAGGCTGGAGGACTGTGGAGGGGAAGAGCATTGCGCCGTTCACGGATACCAGTTGCAGCGGTCCCGGAGTTGTGGCGCGGCGGACGCCGATTCTGTAGCCGGCGTTGGTCGAGGCGGAGGTGAAGACCTGTGCGAAGAAGCGGGACTTGAGTGCGACCCACACTTGCGGTTCGGGGATGGTGACAGAAGCCTCCTCGGGCAGCAGTGCGGCATTCGGCGCTCCCGAACAGCCTCCGCTTTCGCGTCCCGTGAGAATGGCGGCAACGCGCCCTTTCTTCTCCCAGTGGTCGACCTTTGCGTAGCGGCCGCGCTGGTCGGGAATGGCCGAGAGGGCGTCGACGGCGAGCTGGTTGAGCTTGTTCTTTTCGACGCGGTGGAATTCGCCCATGGAGACGGCTTGGCCTTCCAGGGCGAGGGGGGTTTCGGATTCGTTGGCAAGGGTGTCCGTGACGGCGACCCGATAGCTGGGAAGGAGGCGGATAGTCCGGCGCACGGAGAGGCCCGATGCAGCTTTTGACGTGAAGACGGCTTCGGTATCGGAAGAAGAGACAAGGGCGAAGTCGGCGCGGGCGCCGAGGCCGGGGACGCCCTCCAGCGCGAGAATCGGCGCGCCGGACGAGTCGAGGACGATGTCCGGGCTGTCCTTGTCAACCGTCTGGCGGTAGCCGGCGAGAGTGGTGCGGAGAATCGTGCCACCCTTGCTGGAGAGGGTCATTTCGACCTCGTCGTCATGCAGGGCAAAGGTTTTCTCGGGAACACCGGTCTCTTCCTCGAGGGCGGGTGCGGTTGCCGTCGCAGCGGCGGGGGCGTTCGTGGTGGCGGCCGGGTTGGAGAGGGTGGCCGCGGCTGCGGCTTCGGTGGAGAGTGCCGCCGGGGTGGAGACGGCTCTTGCCACATCGTTGGTTGCGGCGGCCATGGCCATCTGGCGTTGGCGCTCGATGAGGGCGGCGCGTTGCTTTTTCGTCTGCCCGTTCTGGTAGAAGAACCATGCCCCGAGAAGGGCGACGAGAAGCACGACAATCAATTTGTCCTGGTTGTTCATAGCGAGTCAGTTCCTATTTTCGTGTACGAGGGGGCGGGACGGGGTCGTCGCCGCTTGGCCCGAAGGGCCGGCATCTGAGAAGTCTTCGGAAGGTGAGCCAAGAGCCGTAAAAGGGACCGTGTACGCGGATGGCCTCGATGCAGTAGTTCGAGCAGGTGGGCCGAAAACGACAGCAGGGTCCGATGATGGGGGAAAGCGTCATTTGGTAAATGCGGACGCAGCCGATCAGAATGGCCGAAAGCAGGCGGGAGATCACTGGGCATCGCTCCAAATGCCCGCCTTCCGGCAGGTACGCCTGAACTCCTCCGTGACTTCACGGGATGTGGCCTGGAGAATTCGGCGGCGCCCAAGAAGGATGAGCTGGACGCCGGGTTGGAGATGGACTCGCTGCGTTCGGTAGGCCTCGCGCAGGAGGCGGCGGGCGCGGTTTCGTTGGACGGCATCGTGGAAGGTGCGTTTGGAAGCGACGGTTCCCACCCGTCCGACGCCATCCCCCTGAAGACGGAGAATCCACATTGCGAAAAGGCGTGATGCCAAGGACTTGCCGTTTTCGAATGTGGATCGGAAGCCTGCGGAATCAAGGCGCAACGCCTTAGGAAGGCGCTGTCCGGCCGCGGCGGGAACGGGCGGCTGCGGTACTGGATCGTGCCCGTTCATGGATCGGCGGCGGCCAACGGCTAGACGGCGGTCAGGCGGACGCGTCCCTTCTGGCGGCGACGGGCAAGGACTTGGCGGCCGCCGCGGGTGGCCATGCGGGCGCGGAAGCCCAGTTTGCGGACGCGCTTGATCTTAGAGGGTTGCCAAAGTTGCTTCATGGTAGTTTCTCCTAAAAAATGAACATTTATGATACCAAAAGGGCGGGGGATTCGTCAATTCCCAAATCAGGCGCGGAAGAATATGCTATACTATTTATTCTCAAGAGGAGATTTCATGGAACCAGTCGTCATAGGCCTATTGTCCGCTCTCGCCGGCCTGCTCGTCGGATACGGACTGCGTCTCCTGCTCAGTCGCTGGCAGGCGGATTCGATTGAAAAGCAGGCGGCCGAAAAACTGCGGTCCGCCGACGGCGAAGTCACGCGCCGCCTCAGGGAGGCGGACATTCAGGCACGAGCCGAGGTCGTGCAGGCGCGCGAGGCATTCGAACAATCCACGAAGGCGCGCCGCAAGGAGCTTGAGGATTTCGACAACCGCCTCGCGCTCCGCGAGGAGAATATCGAGAAGAAGCTGAAGGTCGTGGAGGACAAGGAACAGGCCGCCAAGGCGAAGCATGACGATCTGCAAAAGATCAGCGAACGGCTCGACTCCCGTCGACTCTCCCTGGATGTCAAGCACCGCGACGCCGACCGGGCCTTGGAACGCCTCGCCGGCATGACGCATGAGGAAGCCAAGGCCGAAATCCGCAAGAAGGTCGAGGATGACGTTCGGGCCGAAACCGGTTCGCTTATCAGACGTCTCCAGGAGGAGGCCCGGGAGACGGCGGAGAAGGAGGCGGTGATGCTTGTCGCCAACGCCATCGAACGGTATGCCGCGCCCCATGCCAGTGCCTCAATGACCTCCACGGTTTTCCTTCCCAATGACGAAATCAAGGGACGCATTATTGGCCGCGAGGGACGCAACGTCCGCGCAATCGAGGCAGCCACGGGCATGACGCTCATCGTCGACGGCACTCCCGAAGCGGTCGTCATCTCAGGCTTCGACCCCATTCGTCGCGAAATCGCCCGCCAAGCGCTCGAGGCGCTCGTCGCGGACGGTCGCATTCATCCCGCGAGCATTGAGGAGGCCGTGGCGAAGGCGGAGGAGAACATGGAGGCGACCATTCTACAGGCCGGACGAGAAGCCGCCTACGCCGCGCATCAGCAGAATGTCGATACCGAGGTGTTGCGTCACCTCGGCCGTCTGAAGTTCCGCACCAGCTACTCGCAAAACGTTTTGGAGCATTCCCTTGAGGTTTCTCGCCTCATGGGCGAGCTGGCCGGCGAATTGGGGCTCGACACGCAGCTGGCGCGCCGCATCGGCCTCTTCCACGACATCGGCAAGGCGCTTAGTCAGGAGGCCGAGGGCGGCCACGCCAAGATTGGCGCCGACCTGCTGCGCAAATGCCACGAGGATCCAGTGCTGGTGAATGCAGTCGCCTCCCACCACGGCGAAACGGAGCAGACGAGCGTCTATGCCGTCCTCTGCACCGCCGCCGACGCGATTTCCTCTGCGCGTCCCGGTGCCCGAAACGAGAGCACGGAAATCTATGTCGAACGCATCGAGAAGCTCGAGAAGATTGCCAAGGCGCGCAAGGGCGTGAAGTCGGCCTTCGCCATCCAGGCGGGCCGCGAACTGCGGGTCATCGTCGACCCGGATGTGCTGAACGACAATGACGCCATGCTTCTCGCCCAGGAAATCTGCAAGGCCATCGAGGCGGAATTGCGCTACCCCGGGCAGATTCGGATTGTCGTCATCCGCGAACAGCGCTGCCTCGAATACGCGCGATGATTGATGTGTCGCAGGGCGGAAGTCGGAGGTCAAAATGACGCGTCGCGGTTTTTTGAATTCAATCAAGACTGACCCGTCCTGGGCCTTTTTCCTTGCCTTCGTCTTTCTTGGCATGGTTTCGCTGCCGCTTTCCCGCGCGGCACTTGTCCTGTCGCTGGTCTTTTCCCTCGCCGATCGCGCCGTTCGTCGCCGCTTCCGCCTCACGCCCCCTGGTTTTGGCTGGCTCGCGTACTTCATTCTCGCATTCGTGGTGTCCGGTGCAATGGCCCTCGCCAACACGGACTGGGGTGTGGCACATGGCCTCATGCCGTCCGTCGACCCCTACATCGAACCCGCGCGAGGCTTCCGCAAGCTCACCAAGCTCCTGTGGTTCCTCGCCATTCCGGTCGCGGCCGTCCAAGTCCGCGACCCCGTGCGGTTCCGCGCCGCTCTTCGCGCCTGGATCATCGGCGGAGTCGTGCTGGCCCTGTCCGTCATCCTCCTCCATCCGCCTCTCGCTTGGCTGCAGGTGCACTGCCATGCGGGGCCGGCTTGGTTCTGCCGCTGGCTCTCCAGTCCCGCTTGGGCGCCTTGGGGCGGACGTCCGCCAAATTTCCAGCTCGCCTTTTCGGCGCTTGGGACGATGCATGACGCCCAACGGCTTATGGTGGCCCTCATCGCCTCCGTCTGCGCTTGCACCGCGACAAAGAACAGCCGTTGGACCGATTGGATTGCAATGGCCCTTGTTGCGGTCGGCATGGTCATGACATGCAAGCGCGGCCCCCTTCTGGTCGGTCTTCTGGTCTCCGCCATCGTTCTCGCCCGTCGCATTCGGTGGTGGAAGATCCTCGTCCTTGTCGCCCTTGTCGTCCTCGCCGCCTTCATCCAGCCTCAGTCCCGCGCGCGGCTACTCGACCTGCCAAACGAATTCACCCTCGACAACCACCTTCTCGTCAAGCGAGGCGGACGCATGCTGATGTGGACCCGCATCGTTCCCGCCCTTCATGCGGAATATCCGCGCGGCCTAGGCTTCCGCTCCCTCACGGCAATCAAGATGCACAACATCGAGTGGCACGTGGAGCGCAACCGGACGCATGTCCACAGCGTTCCGCTTCAGGCCTTCGTGGACTTCGGCTGGGCCGGTCCTGCAGTCTGGCTCCTCTGGATGGTTCTCGCCTTCCGCTCTGCCGTGCTGTTGAGGCGCAAGGGGCCGGAAGTCGGTCTAGAAAACTCAGAGGCGCTTCTTCCACTCGCCTCGCTGGCGGCGCTTGTCCTCTTCGGCTTTGTAGAGTACAATCTCGTCGATGCCGCCGTTGTCCCGCTCTACTCCCTCGCCATGGGACTCGCCTGCATGCATCTTTTGGATTGAACAGGTTGGGCGTATCATTTATAATAGTTAGCCAACAACATCAAGGAGAAACCCATGAACGTATCGAAGAATCTGTTCCTTTGCGCGCTTTGTGCGACCGCTTCAGTGCTCGTTGCCGGATGCGGGGACAAGACCAAGAATCAAGCCGCGGAAGCCGGGGGAACGGCCGCCGAAGCCACCTCGGAGAATGCCGAAATCTCGGACGAGACAGTCGTCGCCGAAGTCAATGGCGAGACGCTGACCTACGGCGAAGCGATGAAGACCGTCAAACGTATGCTCAGCGCCCAGGGCGCCCCCGCCGAGCAGGTGGAGATGATCGCCAAGCAGGTTGCCCCGAACGCGCTGCCGCAGATCGCCGAGCAGTTCGTCTCGACGGCCCTTCTCAAGGTCGAGGCCGCCAAGCGCGGTTTCAAGGCCACCGCGACCGACATCGATGAGGCCATCAGCAATGTCGTCGCCCGCCTTCCCGAGAACACGACCTTCGCCGACGTCCTCGAAAAGATGGGCATTACGTTGGACGAGGCGCGCAAGGAGATGTCCGACGGTTTGGCAATCAATAAGTTGATTGACGAAGTCACCAAGGACCTCAAGGCTGGCGAGGAGGCCATTGCAAAGTTCTACGAAGAGAACGCCCGCTACTTTGAAAAGCCCGAGCAGATCGAGGCCAGCCACATCCTCATCAAGCTCGACGAGGCCGACGCCACCAACGAGACCGCCAAAGCCGCGGCAAAGGCGAAGGCGGAAAGCCTCCGTGCGCAGATTCTCGCCGGCACCAACTTCGCCGAGCTCGCCGCAGCCCATTCCGACTGCCCGAGCAAGGCGCAGGGCGGCAGCCTCGGTTCCTTCGGGCGCGGCCAGATGGTCAAGCCCTTCGAGGACGCGGCCTTCGCCCTTGGCACGAACGAGGTAAGCGAGGTTGTCGAGACCCAGTTCGGCTTCCACGTCATCAAGGTCACCGGCAAGACGCCTGCAGGCAAGACGCCGCTTGAAGAAGTTCGCGACCAGATTTCGGAGCATCTCTCCGGTCAGGACAAGGGCAAGAGGGTCGAGGAGTTGATTGAAAGCCTCAAGGCCAAGGCCAAGGTCTTCATCAACAAGGCCGTCGCCCAGCCGGCCGCGCCCGAACTCTCCGAAGAGGATCTCAATGCCGCAATGGAGGCCGTCCCCGCCTCCGAGCCCGTTGCCATCGAGTCGGCCCCCGTGGAAGTCAAGTCTGCGGAGGCTCCAGCCGCCGAGGAGAAGCCAGCCGAGGCCGCCCCGGCTCCAGAGGCTTCCGCGCCAGAGGCCAAATAGTTTTCAGCTAGGGGCTTCGCCGAGGCGAAGCCCCTCTTAGTTTCAGCCCGAGTTCAGACATGTCTTACGACAAGATTGCACGGCCCGCATTCGGGGCCGACATCCGCATGGGCCAGGACGGACGCCTCCAGGTCCCCGACATACCCATCA
>JAEEGL015524157.1_pt1 | contig 13694 bp, 9 predicted proteins | sample 9134231 | NCBI WGS metagenome assembly JAEEGL01 (sample SAMN16246548, study PRJNA631951) | gut metagenome | biome: gut microbiome; feature: rumen; material: fiber-attached | host: Bos | place: Iran: Karaj | collected 2018-10
AAAATGATTTCAATTCTCCTGGCAGTTTCTCTTGTGATGCCTGCATTTGCCGGTTGTAAGAATACAGAGGAGACAACAACGACCGCGGGTCCTGAAATGTCAACTCCGCCTACGTCTGCTGTAATTGAACCTGATGATGACACCGTTCCTTATGAGGAATCGTTGAAGATAACAAACAACGAGATGTATGACGGTGAGAGGCAGGAACCGCCGATTGACACTTTATATGCGACTATCGACGGCGTTGAGATTTGGGGTCAGGGAAAACTGGATTATTATGTTCAATCTGAAGGTATACTTCTCAGGACATTTATTGCAAAAAACACGAATGACGAACCTGTTGAACTGTTCGTGTACAGTCCTGAAGAATCTGATATCGTAGGTGATCTAAACGAGGTTACAGGTTATCAGTTTGCTGTTCACCCTAACGGATGGAATGGTTATATAGGAGCAGGAGAAGAATACACGCTTCATTACGATGTGTCTATTGAAAATGTGGTCGGAAATGAACACCTTGAAGGCGACCTGGATTTCAATGTGAGTATGCAGGTAAGTAAAGGTGATAATCCTCCGGTAAAAGAAAGCTTTGTAGTAAGTCAGTATTTCACTTTCTATTCGCAGACGGAATTTGCTGAAGAAAAGATGCGCCAGGGAGAAATAAACGGCGTTATTAAAGATGAAAAAGGCAATCCGATCGAGGGCGCAGTTGTAAGAGGGAATTGTGTTTACAATATCGGAAAAGATTATGCCCTTACTGATTCAAATGGTGAGTTTAGTCTTAAGGTAGCCGCATTTAAGAAAACTTATGACAACGGTTGGAAGGAATGCTGCCTTAGTGTTATTAAGGACGGATATAATTCAAGATCAATCATTGTTTATCCCAAAACGGATAAAGCAGTAACTGTTGAGATGAATCTCTATCCCCAGAACCAGCTGTTAAAATATGAAGACAACGGAGTAGTCGATCTGGGACTTCAGGGTTATGAGAATGATACGGATAATTCTTCCATAGCTGTATTTGTTCCTTTTCATACAGGAATGCAGTCTTCTGATCTTGGCGACAGATTAAAACTTACAGCTGTTGATTTCGACGGTAACAAGCTCTTTGATTATCCGCTTCAGGAACAGCTGCCTTATGTACAGGTGTCAAAAGACGGACAGTACATTGTCACGATTCAGAATTCCGGAGATGACTATACTCATTCTGACGGCTGGAAAACGGTTATCCTGGACAGAACAGGCAAAGAAGTTTATTCCAGAGATTATTATCCTACGGAGCAGGTTCCGGACGGGTATTCTGAAGAGGAAGCAAACAAAACTATTTCCAGATGTGCCAATATCTCGAATGATAACAAGTATCTGGTCGTAGGCAGCTGTCTTGGATACGTCTATGTAATTGACTGGCAGAAGGATGAAGTCGTCTGGCAGGATTATACTTATGGTCAGGTCAGAACGATCGATTTCTCTGAAGATGACCAGTTAATCTATATCTCCAGCGGTGACGGTTATTACAGATGCTATACGGCAGATGGAAAACTGGTTTGGAAGACGTTTGTAAATACCTGGGTCACTAAGGTCCATCTTACTGAAGATTCCATTGTCATGACTACCAAGTGCGGTTCGGATACACTCAAAGTTTTAGACAGGGAAACCGGTGAGATCCGCTGGATGTATCCGACCATGCAGGCTTCTTTGTCAGTTGCTGTATCTCCTGACGGCAAGTATCTCTGGTATGGCGGACACAGCTCTTCAGGATATAGTGTTATCAGCGACTCTGTTTTCGATATGTATACGGGAGAGATAGTATATTCACTCGGATTCAGGAATGCTGTTTCCGGTGCTTTCTCGGGCGACGGAACAAAGCTTGTCGTATCAGACAGAAAGACCATATTTGTTTATAATGCTGCTGACGGTTCTTATCTGTGGTCCAAAGATATAACAGCAACTGATGATATGAGTTTCAGTTTCTCCTTGTGCGTTAATTATGATGCAAGCAAGATCATCGTTACAAAGAATACGGATACTTCTGAGTATTATTATGGTCAGGCATATTTCTTTGAATATGCGGGTCCTGATGACAATCCCGAAAAGAATCCGAACAATATTGATAAGAATGAAGATCCCCATCTGGCTGCACTGTTTCCTAAGGATCCTCAGGATGACAACTCCGGTCCCGGAAACACCCAGGATCTTCCTTATGGCGGACCGAGGGATGAGAGTGGCAATCCGCTGAAGAACGAGGAACTCAGGGAGGCTATGCTTTCCAACACGGACTTTACTCTTACGGAAAACACCTGGGTCGATGTTACCGGTGTAACTATAACCGATGATTTCTATATTTATTGCGAGAATAACACTTTGCATCTGGAAGGTGAGATCACAGCAGACGGCGGCAGGTTGATAATCGTGGGTTCTGTGGGAGTTGATATGTCGAGACTGACGTTTAAAGTGGGAGAGAATCTCGGCGATGGCGATATGGTTATTGAAGTTGAAGGTAGTGTGCCGGTAAGTTATCCGGAAGGGGTGAATGAAAACGCTCCGGGTCCCGGAAAGAATTTCTATTACATGCATAAGAGCGATAAATACCAGATTTTCTATACCAGTAAATGATCTGGTGAATTCCGAACGGGATTTTTAGGGTCTTATATGATGTTTTTGGAGAATTTCCGCTCATTGAGTGGAAATTCTCTGACTTTACTTACTGAGAATTTCCGAATTATAGCAATAAGGTATGAAGTTTTGTGCCTAATCATATAATTAGGCATTTTCTTTTAGTGTATAATATGTCCCGAATATCTTTTTGATTTTCGGAGGAATTATTATGGGCAGACTTCTTTACGATGAGAACAACCTTCCTGAGATAAACTCTTTGAAGGCTGCTAACTACGATACTATAGATAAGAGCACTGTTGAGCCGGTTAAGCGCGTAGGCGTTCTTACGAGCGGCGGCGATGCGCCCGGAATGAATGCTGCGATCAGATCCGTTGTAAGAGCAGGCATCAATGCCGGCTTTGAGATGTACGGTGTAACCAGAGGTTATCACGGACTTTGGAAGGGCGAGATAAAGCAGCTCGACGGCAGATCTGTTTCAGAGACACTCCAGCGCGGCGGTACATTCCTCATGACAGCAAGATAAAAGTCCTTCATGACTGATCAGGGCGTTCTTCAGGGTGCGCGAATGATGGAAGCTTATGAGCTTGATGCACTTATCGTAATCGGCGGTGACGGTTCTTATAAGGGTGCAAGAGCTCTTGCAAGGATCGGTATGCCCGTTATCGGTATGCCGGGTACGATAGACAACGATATCGCTTCAACTGAATATACGATCGGTTACGATACGGCAATGAATACAGCAATGCAGTGCATCGATAAGTTAAGAGATACGGCTTCTTCACACGAGCGCTGCTCCGTTATCGAGGTAATGGGCAGAAACGCAGGCTGGATCGCACTTAACGTAGGCATTGCTACAGGTGCCGAGAGCATCCTCATTCCTGAAGTTCCTTACGACTTCAACAGAGACGTTTTGAGAGTTATTCTCGACGGAAGAAATACAGGCAAGAAGCATTACATCGTTATCGTTGCTGAGGGTGTCTGCAAAGCTGAAGAGATCGCAAAGCAGATCGAAGAAGCAACAGGCATTGAGGCACGTCCTACGATCCTCGGCCACCTCCAGAGAGGCGGTTCGCCGACATTAAGAGACAGAACGATCGCAAGCCTCATGGGCATCAAGGCCATCGACTGCCTCGTTGAGAAGAGATTTAACAGGCTTGTTTGCATGCAGCACGGTGAGATCACTGATGTTGATATCGAGACCGGTCTCGAGATGACAAAGACGATAACTCCCGAAGCTATTGCAAACGTTAAGAGACTTGGCTGATAGCCAGGGTAATACATAGGATAAAACAACCATGTACGAATATATGAGCTTTGAAGACAGCCTTGAGCGGAAGAAGATCCGCGGGCGTGTCTTGAATACGCTTGAATTTAATAAGATCAGGGAGACGGTAACATCAAAGGCCAGAACAGCTTACGGACGTGAGCTCGTAGAGAACATGGCGCCGTGCTGCGACCTTGAATATGTCACTCAGGAACTCTCATGCACAAGGCAGGCAATGGATCACATAATGAGATTCGGCATGCTTCCTTTGAGCGGAATGAGAGATCTCCGCGAGTCGCTTTTATATGCAAAGGCAGACGGCACTCTCACATGCGGACAGCTTCTGGAAGTTGCATCTTTTTTAAGGGCTTCCGACGAGATCAGGAAAGCTGTTACAAAGGCAAGATCTGCAGGCTCCCCGCTCGTTGACGAGACGGAGCCTGATATCTGCGGTTTTGTAGACAGCCTTGAAGTCTGCCCGAGCCTTCTTGAGAAGATCGAGATGTCCATCTTAGGTCAGGATGAAGTATCCGACAGGGCAAGCAAGGAACTGTCTTCGATCAGAAGAGAGCGTAAAAATGTGGCAGGCGGTATAAGATCACTTTTAGACCGCGTTATTTCCAATCACGCAGACATGCTCCAGGAGAGTATCGTAACTTTAAGGGAAGGCAGATACTGCATTCCCGTTAAGGCTGATTTCAACGGCAGGATCGAAGGTATCGTTCACGGTGCTTCGTCTTCAGGCCAGACACTCTTCATTGAGCCTATGAGTGTCGTTGAAGCAAACAATAAGATCGCAGAACTCAACTTTGCCGAGCAGGCTGAGATACAGAGGATACTTAAGAACTTTACCAATGAAGTCGTATCTGAAAGGCATCTTTTCGAAAACAACATCGAGATCGCATCAAGACTCGATTATATTTTCGCGAAGGCCGAATACGGCGTGGAGAACGATTCTTTCTGTCCCGTGCTCAATACTGAGGGCAGGATTGCTCTTAAGGGTGCAAGACATCCCCTGATCCCCAGAGAGAGCGTTGTGCCCGTAGATATCAATATCGGCGACAAATACGATTCTTTGATCGTAACAGGTCCTAATACGGGCGGTAAGACGGTATCCCTTAAGACATGTGGACTTCTTGTTCTCATGACGATGTCGGGACTCCCGATCCCTGCAGAGAGCGGATCTGAAGTATGTGTTTTCGACAGGGTGCTTGCAGACATCGGTGACGAGCAGAGCATTGAAGAGAGCCTTTCCACATTCTCTGCGCACATGTCCAATATCGTATTCATCTTAAAGAATATCAGGGGCAAGTCTCTGGTGCTTTTAGATGAGCTCGGTTCGGGTACTGACCCTGCAGAGGGTGCGGCACTTGCGATATCCATTATCGAAGAGCTCAGGAAGAAGGGCTGCATCGTCATGGCGACGACGCACTACAGGGAGCTCAAGGGTTATGCCGAGATCACTGAAGGCGTAATGAACGCTTCATGCGAGTTCGATACTGAGACTCTGGCGCCTACATATAAGCTGATTACGGGAAGACCCGGTTCGTCCAATGCTTTTGTCATCTCGAGCAAATTGGGACTTGCAAAGCATATCCTTGAAAATGCAAAGACAAGAATGTCTTCTGATGAGCTCAACTATGAGGCTCTCCTTGCAAAGGCCGAGGAGGAATCCAAGAGGGCAGAAGATCTTGCCAGGGAAAACGACAGGCTCAATGTTGAGCTTAAGGCCGAGAAGGCCCGCCTTGAAGAAGAAAACAACAAGCTCAAGCAGTCGAAGACAAAGATCTTAAATGACATGCGTGCTGAGCAGAAGAAGCTTCTCGAAGAGCAGGAAAAGGAATTAAGCGACGAACTCCGCGCACTCAGAAAAGGGTCCAAGGATATGGACAGGGCAGAGCGCGAGAAGGAACTTGATAAGATCAGAAGAAAGCTCAGAGCCGGCATCAACGATCTTGAAGATGACGATGAAGCAGTTGAGTCTGTTGCATTAAGCGGAGAGCCAGTTAAGGAAGTCATCAAGGGCGAGTGCTACTATGTGCCGTCTTTGGGTCAGACGGGTATTGCAGAGTCCGACCTCTCGAAGAGCGGATCGGTCAACATCCTCTGCGGCAGCATGAAAATCGCAGTTAAGAAGAACCAGCTGATGATGCCCACGAAGGCTCAGCGTGACGAGTTCATGAGGACCAGGAACGGCAGGGCGGCTTCAAAGGCAAAGGGCAGAACCGTTAAGAGCAGCGGCGAGGATCTTTCAAAGGTCAAGTTCAACAGCGCTTCATCGACGATGTCAGAACTCATGCTGATAGGTATGACGACTGCAGAAGCCGAGTCGAGCCTTAGCAGATATCTTGAAGACTGCGTGCTTGCGGGAATCAAGGATGCTAGAATAGTTCATGGTAAGGGAACGGGTGCTTTAAGGGCATGCGTTCAGGATATGCTTATAAAGGATGACCGTGTCGAATCCTTCCGTGCCGGTGCGCAGGGCGAGGGAGATGCGGGCGTAACGATCGTTAAGTTCAGATAAGCGGGGTATTGGATATGAGTGAGAATAACGTGGTCCAGGAACAGAATGCAGGTGCACCTGTAAATCCGGAAGCACCTAAGAAGATAAGGATAGGATTGGTCTTCCTTTCACTTGTGCCAATGGCGATACTGATGATGGTCCAGACCATGGCGCAGATCCCGTTCCTCATTCTTGCTGTCATTAATGCGATGGATGAGGCACAGACGATGCCTGATCTTGACGTTTATACAGAGATGATGAACATCTTCTCCGACAAATATGCGATATACGCATATCTGATCTATGCGGTTATCGGACTGGTGATCTTTTCGCTCTGGTATTACAAGGGCTTTGTAAAGAAGAACCCCAAGGTTAAGCTGGGCGATGCTTTCACCGTCAAGTCGGTTATCTCGAGCATCCTCATAGTCGGAGCCCTTTATTTCTTCATTACGGCCTTCATGACGCTTGCCGAACTGTTGCTTCCGCAGGCGATGGAACTGTACAAGGAGATGGTAGAGGCAGCAGGCATCGTATCAGATCCAATTCTTACGATCGTCTATGCGATAATCTTAGGACCAATACTTGAGGAACTCGTTTTCAGAGGCGTAACATACGGACTTCTCGAGAAGGCAGGCCTTAAGCCCGGACTTATAATCCTTATCTCCAGCCTTCTTTTCGGTGCGATCCACCTTATCCTCGTACAGGTATTGTATGCGGCATTCTTCGGTATGTTCCTCGGATTCTTAAGATATAAGTACCGTTCGATCAAGATAACGATAGTTACTCATATCCTGTTCAATTTCACGGGTACATATATAAGCTCATTTATTGAACAGTACTCTCCGGGCAATGCGGTCATTTATATTCTCGGCGGTATTTCAATGTTTGTGCTCGTAGGTGCGATCCTGCTCATCAACAGCGATAAGAAGGCATTCAAGCCCGCCAAGTAATCAGAACTCCCCAACTTTTTAATTGCGGGTATGGTTTACTTTATCAAATATTTGATATAATTATTTTGTATATCAAATCATAAGGGAGAGATTGTTTTGCTGAGCGAAGAAGAACAGATGTCAGAGGCCCTGGTCAGGATCTTTGAAAATGTTGTTTTGACAGAAGAGAAATCTCTTCAGGCAGGTTACTTCAAGGACCTGTCTATTGCAGAGATGCACACCCTTACGGCAATCGGACCCTACGACGCGCGCACAATGACTAACACGGCAGAAGACCTTGGTATTACCACGGGTACTCTGACTGTTGCCATCGACAGGCTCGTCAAGAAGGGATATGTCCACAGAGAACGTGATAAGCGCGACAAGCGCATAGTAAGGATCAGCCTTACACATACCGGTAAGCTTGCATGCAGAATGAACAGCAAGTTCCACAGAGTATTGGCTAAGCATATCCTTGCCGGATACGATGCGGACGACAGAAAACACCTGCTCGATCTCGTAAACGAGGTCGACCAGTATGTTGAGCAGCAGCTTAGAAGGTATGACAGCAGCGAGAATGTAAGAGCAACCGCAAGACAGGTTGCTAAAGATACCACTAAGGAGAAAAAACAAGATGGCTGACTCTGACAACCTGAGAGCGAAGGTTAAAGAGGACGTGATCCGCATCATGTCCGAGACGCTCGAGATATCTCCTGAAGAGATATCGTCTGAACTTCAGTTCAATACTGATCTGCCCTTTGATTCTCTGCAACTCTATGAGTTTGTAATCGACGTGGAGGAAACTTACAACATCCGTCTTCCCGATGAGCTTCTCGATGAAGTGAAGACCGTGGATGACATGATCGACGTGGTTGTAAAGCTTTCGGCGCAGAAATGATCTGAAGGTACATGAGAAAACTATTTATCGTAAACAGCAGAGCTGACTCTAAAGCTCTGGCACGCTTTAAGACGGCATATTCACAATACTCAGGCGAGCATGAAGGTGAATCGGAGGTTATCTATACCGAGTTCGCGGGCCATGCGAGCGAAGTCGCAGCCAAGGCGGCAACGCAGGATGACCTTCTGGTCATTGCGTGCGGCGGAGACGGCACGATTCACGAAGTCGCTAATGCACTTGCCGAATCCAAAACGCCCATGGCGGTTATCCCTTTAGGAACCGGTAACGATTTCACCAGATCGATAATGGACGAGAACCACAGGAGCAACTGTGAGATCTGCGTCAAAGAGATCTTTGAGGACAGTTTTAAGGTCAAGAATTCTGATCTCGTAAAGGTCACATCATATGACGTAAACGGCAATAAGATCGATGCAAGCTCTGCATGGTGTCTTAACGTCGCATCCATAGGACTTGATACGGAAGTCCAGTTAAGAGCCAAGGGAAAGGTTTTGGCTCACCCGAATTCCGGACTTGTTAGGAGCACGGCTTATCTGACGTCGGCTCTTGAATGCATCTTCGGAAACAGAAAGTTCGATTTCAGATACAAGGCTTTAAGAGGCGACGGAAAGCCCGCCGAATCTGTTGATACATGCTTTACGCTCCTTGCCGTATGCAATGCTTCTTACTACGGAGACGGTTTCTGCCCGGCACCTCACGCGCTTATAGATGACGGACTCATCAACTGCTGTGCGATCGACGCGGTTAATCTCCCCAAAGCCCTTTTCCTGCTTACAAAATACAAGAACGGCAAGCATGAAGGCTATAAGGAAGTTGATACTTTCGTTACAACCAAGCTTACTGTTGAAGCTACCGGTTCAAGGGATCTGAACGGCAATTACGACGGAGAGGACTTCTCGGGCCATAAGGTGTCTTTCGAGTGTTATCCGGGAGCTATTAAGCTCGCTCTTTATATTTAATTAATTATGCTATAATCAAAAGTTATGGAAAGCATAATTAAGAAAAGTATCGAAAATTACAGAAAATACGGGGTCAGTGATAAGGCCATAGAGGCTGCGGTTAAGGCAGAAGAGGCTCTTGCTGACGTATACGCACGCATTGACGACATCGTCACATATAACGAACTCAAGGTCCTGGACGCATTCAGGAGCGAGAAGTTCTCAGATACGCACATGGGATCCACTTCCGGCTACGGCTACGATGACGCAGGCAGGGAGAAGATCGAGAATATCTTTGCAAAGGTGTTCGGAGCTGAGCAAGCCTATGTAAGATGGCAGATCAGCACAGGCTCCCAGGCTATTTCAGCGATGCTCTACGGCTGCTTAAGACCGGGAGACATCATGCTTTCCGTTACGGGCAGACCTTACGATACGCTCATGGCTACCATAGGCCTTTCATCAGGTGACAACGCTCTGTCTCTTAAGTCATACGGAATCGGATATGAGGAAGTAGAGCTTAAAGAGGACGGTACACCTGACCTTAATGCCATCTGGGCAGCAATAAAGCCCCAGACAAAGATGGTATTCATCCAGAAATCCAGAGGATATACAGGAAGAAGAGCCCTTCTTTGCGAAGACATCCAGAAGATCGCTGAGCTCGTTCATTCCGTAAGAGAAGACATTATCGTCGCAGTCGATAACTGCTACGGCGAATTCACCGAGAAGAGAGAACCTCTTGAGGTCGGCGCCGATGTTATCGCAGGATCCCTCATTAAGAATCCCGGCGGCGGAATCGCCAGAACAGGCGGATATATTGCAGGCAGAGCAGATCTCGTAGAAAATGCCGCAAGACATCTTACGACACCCGGTTTGGGAAGCGAAGTCGGCCCCACACTCGGCGCAAACCAGATGATCGCAAGAGGCCTTTTCACAGCGCCTGCATGCGTAGGCGAATGCCTTAAGGGAGCTGTTTTCGCAGCAGAGATCTTAGGCGCTGAAGGATATAAGACAAGCCCTTCTTCAACAGAAACAAGAGGAGATATCGTACAGACTGTCGAATTCGGCGATCCGGATAAGATGACAAAGTTCTGCACGGCCATCCAGTCCTGCTCTCCTGTTGATTCTTTTGTTACGCCTGTGCCGTGGGACATGCCCGGTTATGACAACCAGGTCATCATGGCTGCAGGTGCTTTTGTTCAGGGCGCTACTACGGAACTTTCATGTGACGGCCCCATGAAGCCGCCTTACATTGCATATATGCAGGGAAGCCTTGCCAAAGAACAGGCTAAGCTTGCGTGCATGCTCGCTATCGGGAGCTGACAGATATGGCAGACGGCAAACAGTGGTACAACAATCCGGAAAACGGACAGCCTAAAAAGCCTGCGGGAAAACCTGCCGGTAGCGCAGGCAAGTCCGGAAAACCCGGCATGAAGCCGTCCGGAAACAGACCCGTTTCCAAGCAAGGCAAGCCTATGGGAAAGAATCCACAGGCTGCTAAATATGGTTCAAAGCCCGCAAGCGGCGGAAAGCCTTCTGCAAAAGGCACCGGCAGACCTGTATCCAAGATGCAGCAGAAGCATAAGGGCGCTCCGGTAAATGAAGATAATTCAAGCAAGAGCATCATTCCCCAGATGAATCCGGTCAAGACCGGAGCTGAAAAGAAGAATGCTCAGGGCAAGTCTTTCTCAAAGCCCGTAAAGCACGGTGCAAAGCCTGCTTCAAAGCCTCAGGCAAAAAGACCCATGACCGCTGCCGAGAAGGCAAGAGCAAAGGAACTGGCAAGGGCCAGAGAGCAGCAGAAGATCCTTGAGCAGGCAAAGCGCAAGGAAGAGGCTAAGATCAGGGAACAGGAAAAGATCGAGAAGAACGAGTATAAGCGTAAGAACCCTTCACAGAAGAGTGCCGAAGGACGTGCCATCAGAAACGGCATCCTTGGTGCTGTTGCGGTTGCATCAGCGCTTTTCGTCCTTGTTTTCGTTGTTCACCACTTATACGACTATATCGCAGAGAAGCCTAACTTCTCATTCGTTACGACAGGTTCGGTAGAGCATACGATCGGCGCCAGAGCGCTCGTTGTAAGAGATGAAGATGTTATCGAGTCCGTTAACGGCGGAGAGCTCGTAACGCAGATCACAGAGGGTTCCAGAGTCGCAAAGGGACAGGAACTCGCGATCGTTGTTCCCGAGGACATGAAGTCCACCGTACAGGACTTAAGAAACGTCCAGTCACAGATATCAGACGTTCAGCAGGAGATCATCATGTCAGGCAGCGTTGCCGAAGCAGATGTCATCTACAGGAACTATAACAAGAATCTTTCTTCGATCTTAGACTCTGTAAGATACGATTCCATGAGCGGCAACCTGACAAACATGTCATCTTACAGTTCATCCGTAAACGTTATCCTTGATGAGCGTGAAGACGAGATGAGTAAGATCAATTTCGACGACGAGAGAATATCAGTCTTAAGAAATGACGAATCCGTATATGAGGCGCAGGTCGAGAAATATGCGTCCGTCGTTACGGCGCACAGACCGGGTATCGTATCCTTCAGACTTGACGGCAAAGAGGATGTCCTCGATTACGAGCAGTTCCTCACGATGCCCATGACTGAGGTTAAGAACCATATCAACAACTCCGTCGGTGCGATCTCATCTGACCTTACGGTTGAGGAAAAGACGCCTGTTGTCAGGATCGCACAGAACGAGAGCCAGTATCTTGCGGTATACCTTTCATTGAACGATGCCGGCGTATCAGACTTCGCTGTCGGAACTTTGCATGACATCAACATCCGTACGGAAGGTGTTGCCATAGATAACTGCAGGGTTGTCCGCTGCGAGAGCGACTCTTCGGGAATGCTCATTACATTCGAGACATCAAGATGCGTTGAAGCGCTCCTTGACTTAAGAACAGTCGATATCGAGATCGTTATTACTGAGACTGACGGTATGAGAGTATCCGTACCGAGCCTTGTAAACGAGTCTTATGCGCCTAAGGGCAATCCCTGCTACTGCGTATATCTCGCACCCGGATCAAACGTAGGACCTGACACATTCACTCAGGATGCGATCTTTAACGTAACGATTATTCCTAATGCCGTTACGGACGAGGAAGGCAATGCAGTCGAAATGAAGAATACGTCTGTCGGAGGCTGTACGGTAGTTTATACGGAAGCTCTGGAAGACGGCGGATATCTCGTCGCATTCTCGACGCCGAACGATTTTGCAAATCTCAAGAAGCTCAACAGGCTCTATCCTGAAGGCTACATGGCATCCTTTGTCGATACGGCAACTGGTCTCGGCATGACTGCTGAAAAGATCGTGGTAACCGACTTCTCCGGTATCGCATCCGTTTATACGAACAACCAGGGCTTCGTTGAAGAGATCAGGGTTATCGTTCTCGATAACGATAGAGAGTTTGCCATCATCGACCAGGTCGGTAAATCATCCGTACCTAATCTTAATACTGTAATCATTACTAACCCTAAAACCGTTAAGCCGGGAGATAAAGTTGACTGATATGGAATACGATTTCACGGAAGATCTTAAGAAGAGAATTTCAGATAATATTCAGGCCGTAAGAGAATCGATAGATGAAGCTGTGGCTGCCTCAGGAAGAGAGAAGGGCAGTGTAACCCTCATAGGTGTCACGAAGGTGTTCCCTGTGGAGTATGCCGAGTCTGCAGCCGTAAGCGGTCTTATTGATTTGGGTGAGAACCGTGTTCAGGAACTTGTTCCCAAGGTTGAGAGGTTTTCGAGCCTGGGGCTTGATGTCAACTGGCATCTTATAGGTACATTACAAAAGAATAAAGTAAAGTACATTATAGGAAAGACGCATCTTATTCACTCCGTAAACAGCGTTGAACTTGCTGAGGAGATCTCGAAAAGGTCGGCGGGTAACAATGTTACTTCGAGGATTTTGTTACAGGCAAATGTATCAGGTGAAGAGAGCAAGCACGGTTTTGCTCCGCATGAGTTAAAGCCTGCAATAGACAAGATCATGGACATGCCTTCTATTGAGATCTGCGGCCTTATGACAATGGCTCCCATCGAGACATATGAAGGTCAGGCAAGGGAAGTATTCGCTAAGACAAGAGTAATATTCGAAGACCTTAAGTCATATACGGGTCTTGATAGCTGGAATGTACTGTCCATGGGCATGAGCCAGGACTATAAAAGCGCTATTTACGAGGGTTCCACGCATATCAGAATCGGTACTGCAATATTCGGAAACCGCGCGGAATATAAGCCTTTGTAACATTGTTCGATCAAAAAACGTTAATTTTTGTTACATTTTGTAATAAAACCCCGTTTTAAGTTACCTTCTTGTGTCATATCGCCCAAAACTATTGAGGCGAAAATCAAAATTCGTTAATATCCGAAGTATCTTATATGAATGTCCTTGGTCGGGCGAATTTTTAAGGAGGAAAATACAAATGGGCAGTTTTAACGTTAAGAATTTCTTCGGCAGCATGTTCACACCTGTAGAAGATGAGATGGAAGAAAACTATTACGGTGAGGAAGAGGGCTACATT
>JAEEGL015771071.1_pt1 | contig 13694 bp, 12 predicted proteins | sample 9134231 | NCBI WGS metagenome assembly JAEEGL01 (sample SAMN16246548, study PRJNA631951) | gut metagenome | biome: gut microbiome; feature: rumen; material: fiber-attached | host: Bos | place: Iran: Karaj | collected 2018-10
CGGACGAGGGCCGGGCGGAAAGCCTGCTTTTGCCGCTTGACTCCCTGTTTTCCGCGCTCCCGGCCCGGACCCTTACCGCCGCGGAGGAGAAGAGGATTCGCTGCGGCAATCCTGTTTCGCAGGACGGGGCGGAGTACGGACGCTGCCGCGTCTATGCGCGGGACGGCGCCTTCCTTGCCCTGGGCGAGGTGAGCGGTGGAGAACTGCGGACGATTAAAAGCTTTTTTGAGGTTTAGAGGATATGCCGGAGATTAGAAGAGCAATCGCACTGGGTTTTTTTGACGGAGTGCATTTGGGCCACGCCGCCCTTCTGAACCGGACCAAAGAGCGGGCCCGGCAGGAGGGAGCGGTTCCTTCGGTTATGAGCTTCGACGTGCATCCGGACAGCCTCGTCTTTGGCAAAGAAGTGCCGCTGATCAACAGCGCCATTGGCAGGGAGGACATCATCCGGCGGGAATTCGGAATCGACAATGTGGTTTTTCTGCACTTCAATCAGCACCTGATGCACATGTCCTGGCAGGAATTTCTGGATTCCGTCTTGACGGAGCTGAATGTCTGCTGGATTGTTGTGGGGCATGATTTCCGTTTCGGTTATAAAGGAGAGGGCACGCCGGAGAAGCTGCTTGCCTACTGTGCCGGGCACGGGATCGGCTGTGATGTGATCCCGCCTGTCATGCTGGATGGCCGTCTGGTCAGCTCCACCTATATCCGAAAGCTGATCGAAGATGGGGACATGGAGCAGGCTAACCGCTATCTTGGACATCCGCACACCTTGTCGGACACGGTGCATTCCGGCTATCATCTGGGCACGAAGCTGGGAACGCCAACCATCAACATGTATTTCCCGGATCAGGTACTTGTGCCTCGCCACGGCGTATATGCCACAAAGGTCTATCTGGAACACGGCAGCTGCCATGTCGCGGTGACCAATGTGGGGGTTCGGCCTACGGTGAGCGATGGAGATAAGGTCAGTGTGGAGAGCCATCTGCTGGATTATGCAGGCAATCTCTACGGACGCCATGTCCGGCTGGAATTCTATCATTTCATGCGCGGCGAGCAGAGATTTGAGAGTTTCGAGGACCTGAGTGCGCAGATCCGACGCGACGCGGTTGCCGCAAAAGCCTATTTTTCGGCCTGTGAAGGTTGAAGGAAAAGGGAAGGAATGTCGAAAGCAAGCGGCTGCCGCTTGCTTTCCGGCTTTGTTTTCTCTATAATAGGTTTTGCTGCATCATAACGAGGTATACAGACAATGAAAAAGCTGAGACCGATTCTGTTTGCGATCCTGTTGCTGGCAGTTTTGGGGATACTGGCTCTGCGTTTCCGGCATGAGGATCAGGAGAGCCTTTCTGTGACGGAACAGGTCGAACCAAGCGATACACCGGAGCTGACGCCGTCCCCAACGCCCAGGCCGACCCCGAAACCGACGCCGTCTCCCACGCCCACACCGGAGCCGACGCCGGACATGAGCCCTCTGCCGGCCGAGTGGTTTGACGACAGCGTTTTCCTTGGAGATTCCGTTACCGTCGCCCTTGAGAAGTACTGCGATAAGACAGAGACCCTCGGCGGCGCGCTGTTTCTCTGTGAGTTTTCCTATTCGGTGCGAAACGCGGTGAGCGGCGAGGTGGACATCTGGTATCAGGGCAATCCTTACCGCCCGGAGGATGTGATTCCGTTGACGGGGGCGAGCAAGGTTTTTGCCATGCTGGGCACCAATGACATAGCGCGCAGCGGCGGAATTGACAGGACGATTGAGCTTTGGACAGAGATGCTGGATAAGATCCGTGAGAAGAGCCCGGATGTGACCTTCTTTCTGGAGTCCTGTCTTCCCATGCACTATGCCGGGCAGCTGGTGGATCTGAACAACAAAAAGCTGGATGAATACAATGAGCGCCTGCGCGCCTACTGTGAGGAAAACGGGATCGTCTTTGTGGACATCGCGGCGTACTTCAAGGACGACCGCAATTCCCTGCGCGACGATTTCAGCGATGATCAGTATGTCCATGTGACGGAGAGCGCAGCCAGACTCTGGGCGGTGCTTCTCAAGGATCCCGCCAATTATTCGATAAATCCGAGGTATCTTGGAAATGAAGATGAGGAATAGGCTTGCGGCCATCTGCCTGCTTCTGGCCATGCTGACGGGCCTGTGCTCCTGTGGGGGGCAGAAGAGCGAAGCAAAGGCAATGGATATGCAGGCGATATATGACAGCATAGCCCGACAGTTTGAACTGCCGGAGATGATGGAGCTGTCCGAAAAGCGCATGCAAAAATACTACGGGATCGACGCCTCGGCCTGTCCTCAGGCTGTCGTAATGGTCAACGAGGCGGGCCTGAGCGTGGATGAGATTTGGCTGATCGAGGCGAAGGACGAGGAAGAGGCCAAGCACATCGAGAGCGTGGCGGAGTCCCGGATTGCACAGCTGTGTGCGGAAACGGAGAAGTATTCGGCAGAGCTTTATGCTGTTTCCAAGGCGGGTCAGGTGCTCCGCCGGGGCGTGAATGTCGCGCTGTTTATCTCACCCGATGCGGCGGCGATGGCGGAGGTTTTTCAAAACGCAGCGAAATAAAAGCATTCTGCGCCGGAGCGGCGTGTAAGCCGCTTCGGCTTTTTAGTGGATAAGGAGTTTTGCCTTGGTCTTTTCCAGCAATGTATTCCTGTTTCTGTATTTGCCGATCGTTCTTGCCCTGTACTATGCGGTGCCGGGGAAATACCGGAACCTGGTGCTGTTTCTGGTCAGCCTGTTTTTCTATGGCTGGGGCGAGCCGGCCTATCTTGCGATCATGGTCTTTACCATTCTCCTCAACTATGTCTGCGGCGCGCGGATTGCTGCGAGGCAGCGGCAGGGGAAGTCGGCAAAGGCCGTATTGGTGCTGTCTGTTGTTCTGAATCTGGGGACTCTTGCCTGCTTTAAGTACGCCGCTTTTCTGGCGCGGATTTTGCGGCGGCTGCCGTTTCTGGGCGGCTTGCCTGTGCCGGAGATTGGGCTGCCGATCGGCATCTCTTTTTATATCTTCCAGTCCATGAGCTACACCATTGATGTCTATCGGCAGGAGGCGCGCCCGGCAAAGAGCCTTCTGCGCTTCGGCACCTATGTGTCCATGTTCCCCCAGCTGATCGCAGGGCCCATCGTGCGCTACCGGGACATCGCCGACCAGATCGACCGGCGGCGGGAGACTGCGTCTCAATTTGCAGGAGGGGTTGAATTGTTTGTCATCGGGCTCGCCAAAAAGGTGCTGCTGGCCAACCAGGCAGGCGCCCTGTGGGAGGCGATGATCGGTTCAACCGGCATGCTCGGCGCCTGGGTCGGCCTGTTTGCCTATTCGCTGCAGATATACTTTGACTTTTCCGGCTACTCGGATATGGCGCTGGGACTTGGAAAAATGCTGGGCTTTACGCTCCGGAAGAATTTTGACTACCCCTATATTGCCCAAAGCGTGACGGAATTCTGGCGCCGCTGGCACATCTCCCTGGCAACCTGGTTTCGGGAATACGTGTATATCCCGCTGGGCGGGAACCGCGTTGGCCTCAGGCGTCAGATCCTCAACATTTTTATAGTCTGGTCACTCACCGGCCTGTGGCACGGCGCCAGCTGGAATTTCGTGCTCTGGGGGCTCTATTACGGGCTTTTCATTGCGGCCGATCACCTCTTTCTCAACAGGCTGACCGCCGTCTGGCCTGCCTGGTGCCGGCATCTGGCCACGCTGCTGGTAGTTGATCTGGGCTGGATGCTGTTCTATTTTGAAGACATCCGGGCCGGCATCGTGTTTATCGGGCGCTTGTTCAGCCCGCTTGCGACGGATCTCCACAGTCTGCATCTGATCCTTGCCTATCTGCCCATTCTGTTGATTTCGGCGCTCGCCGCGACGCCGCTCCCCGCCCGGCTCTGCCGCAGGGCAGGTGACGGCACGGCGGTGAAGCTGTGCAGGATCCTGGGTTTAGGCCTGCTGTTTCTGCTCTGCACGGCGGCGCTTGCCACACAGAGCTACAATCCCTTTATTTATTTTCGGTTCTGAGTATGGAAAAAACCTTGTATGACAAGTTTATATGTCTGCTGTTCTGCGGATTTCTGGCGGGCTTTCTGCTGCTGTTTCTGCTGCTGCCGAAGGAGGGCTTTTCCGAAAACGAAAAGCGCTATCTGGCGGAGGCTCCGGCCCCGAGTTGGGAAAACGTGATCTCCGGACGCTTTGGCAAGGAGGCGGAACGCTACACCGCCGACCATCTGCCCGGGCGCAGTTTTCTCGTGGGACTCAACGCCGAGTACGATCTTCTCTCCGGCAGACAGGTGACAAAGGAAATCTACCGGGGCAAGAGCGGACGGCTCTATGAGGCGCCCGCGCAGGCGAGTGCCGGACAGATTGAACGGAATCTTGAGGCCGTCAACAGCTTTGCTGCCGTGTCAGACTGCCCGGTTGACCTGATGTTGGTTCCTTCCGCGGGCTGCGTGCTGTGGGAGGATCTGCCGGTTTTGGCGGATCCCTATCCGGATGCAGAGGTACTTGCCGCCGCCCGGGAACAGGCGGACAGCGGCGTGCGGATTGTCGATCTCCTGCCGCTGTTTACGGAGAGCGGAGACAGACAGGGCCTGTACTACCGGACAGACCACCATTGGACGGCCCGCGGTGCCTGGCTGGCCTGTGCGGACTATCTGCGGCAGAAGGGGCGGACGCCCCTGAGCGAGGAGGAATATAAGGTGACGGCCGTTGAGGGCTTTACCGGCACCGCATATTCCCGCTCCGCACTCTGGAATACGCCGGCGGAGAGTCTTGAACTCTGGGACAGCGGCGGCAGCTTCCGGGTAGAAAACCTGGACCATGAGGGCGTGCACGACGGTCTGTTTTACCCCGAGCACCTGGAGGAAAGCGATAAATACCCTGTCTATCTGGACGGGAATCACTCTCTGGTACGGATACAAAACCCGGCGGGCTGCGGGAGGATTCTGGTGATTCGGGACTCCTTTGCCAACTGTATGGGCTGTTTCCTGGCGGACAGCTATGCAGAGGTCGTTCTGGTGGATCTGCGCTATTACCGCGCCCCGGTTTCGGCGTTCCTGCAGGAGGGCTTTGATGATGTGCTGATCCTCTACGGCGTCAACAACTTTTTGACGGATACCAATCTGATGCGCCTGGAATAGAATTCGTATTCAAATAAGAAAACAGCACCCTAGAGGGTGCTGTTTTCTTCTGACAGCCCGGGCTGCTTGCTTGCCGGGCGATTCTTTCGCGAAAAGTGGCCGCGTCCGCGGCGGCGAACCTGCGTGGCTTTGGCCTTGTAGAACCCCTGCTGCTCGGCGTCCGCCTCATAGACGAGCTTGCTGACCGACCAGCTGTTGTCATCGGTATTCTTACGGAATTTCACCCGGACAAGGAATTTTCCGTGCTCTTCGCAGTCGAAAATGTTCATATAGCGTTGATCGCCCTGATTGACCCAACGCAGGCCGGAAAGCGGCTTGCCGCAGGATGGGCAGCAGACGCCGTCCACGCGGCTGTCGGCAAATGCGGAGGCCTTGCTCTCAAAGCCGGAATAGCTCTCATGGGCCAGAACGTCCGGTCCCTCGCTTTCTGCGGAGGGCTTATAGTTGGGCATGCGTTCCGCGAGGATGCGGCCCGCCTCCGGGTACAGGCGCAGCCCCTCCTCCATATCCAGATGAGTGCTGACGAGGGCGGTGTTGTAGGCGTCGCCCAGTGCGTCATGGGCGGTGCGGGTCTGCTCAATGCCAAAGTGTTCCATGGCGCTGGCCAGGGATTTCTGGTTTTTGTCGCCGCCGGTCTGGAGATTGTAAATCAACTGCAGATTGATCCACCCGGCGATCCAGTCCCAGTCCAGATCGTGGATGATGATGTTTTGCTCCATGATCCCCTGATCGTCACAGCCCCAGGTCAGGAAGGTCGCGCCGTCGCCGCACCAGCTGCGAAACTGCTCCAGCGCGTCGGCAAAGCTCACGCCGCGGGAGAGGCGATCCTTGTCAAAGCCGGTGATCTTTTTGACCTTGTAATGCATACGCTTGAAGTATATGGGCTTGACGTCGATGGTGAACTCCTCGCCGATGCTCATATCCTCATTCAGCTTGACCGCCCCGATCTCGATGATTTCACCGCGCAGATGGATTGGCAGCTTGTTGAAGACGGAGGATTTGGAGTTCATCGCCTGATTCCACTCCAGATCCATCACGATATAATTCATACGATGTTCCTCTTTATTGTAATGCCGCAGCTGCGGCAATTCTCAGCATAACAAAATTAGTATAGCACACTCTCGCGCCATATGCACGACTTTTTTAACGGATCGGAAGGAAATATCTTTTGCATAACAGGGGGCGGTATGCTATACTTCATCTGTGGAGGCGGAAGCAATGTACAGATTTACCATCAATGACGCGGCGCAAGCCTGCGGCTGCAGGCTCAACTGCGATTCCTGTCCGGATATTGAGCTGCGGGAGATCGTGATCGACAGCCGCAAGGTTCAGCCGGGAGACCTCTTTGTCGCCTACCGGGGCGAGCGCGTGGACGGCCATGCCTACATCCGGGCCGCTCTGGATCGAGGGGCGGCCTGCTGCCTGGCAGAGGACCTGCCGGAGGGGGAGACCCGCCCCGTGCTGCTGGTGCCGGATGTCCAGCAAGCAATTGAGGAGATTGCCGCGGCCTATCGCCGGCGGCTGACGCTGCCCATAGTGGGCATCACCGGCAGCGTGGGCAAAACCACCGCCAAGGAAATGATCGCGGCGGTTTTGGGGAGTAAGTTCTCGGTTCTCAAGACCGACGGGAACCTCAACAACCAGATCGGCGTTCCCATGACGCTCTCCCGCATCACACCGGCACATGAGGCGGCGGTTGTGGAGATGGGCATCTCCGGCTTCGGGGAGATGACGCGCCTTGCGCAGATGGTCAGACCGTCCATCGGCGTGTTTACCGTTATCGGCCATGCGCATTTGGAGTTTCTGCACGATCTTGACGGGGTGCTTCGCGCCAAAACCGAGATGCTCCGCTTCCTGCCGGACGATGCGCCCATCGTGGTGAACGGGGATGACCCGCTGCTGCGAAAGCTCCGGTGTGCGCAGCGCAAGTTCAGCATCGGCCTGCAGGCGGACAACGATCTGTACGCCGAGGAGATTCGCGCGGATGCCGAGGGGGGAACCCGATGCTGCCTTGTCTATGGCGAGCGGCGAATCCCTGTCTGGATTCCGGCTTTTGGACGGCACGTGGTCTACGGCGCGCTGGAGGGCGCCGCCGTCGGCCTTCTGATGGGGCTGGATGAGGAGCAGATTATCCGCGGCATTCGGAATTTCCGCAATGTGGAGCACCGTGCGGCCGTACAGGATACCGGTTATCTGACTCTGATTGATGACAGCTATAACGCCAATCCCGATTCGGTGAAGTGCGGGATCGATTCGCTCCTGCAGCTGCCCGGGCGGCATATCTGCATTTTGGGCGATATGCTTGAGCTGGGAGAGCACTCCCGGGAGATGCATTTTGACGTGGGGCGCTACGCCGCGGACAAAGGGGCGGACGAGGTCTGGTCCTATGGCGCGCTGGGCGAAGCCTACTGTGCCGGCGCCGGCAAGGCCGGCGTTCTGTTCTCCGACCGGGAGGCGCTGTTGGCGGCGCTGGCAGACCTGAAGCAGGGGGACGCGGTGCTTGTCAAGGCGTCCAAAGGGATGCGCTATTGGGAAATCGCCGACGAGATCCGCAAGCTGCACGCCTGATACGATGGGAGAGACGCGATGAACGCAAACGACGCGCCGACTGTTTTTCTGGACATCGACGATACGATTCTGGATTTTCACAAGGCGGAGGCGTGCGCACTGAGCAAGGCGCTGTGCGAGCTGGGGATTGATCCGACGCCGGAGATACTGCGGCGGTACAGCGAGATTAACCGCAGCCAGTGGGAGCTGCTGGAGGATGGCCTGCTGACCCGACAGCAGGTTCTGCTCCGACGATTTGAGATCCTGTTCGGGGAGCTGGGGATCACGGCTTCGGCCGAACAGATCCGGGATCTCTATGAAAACTACCTCTCCGTGGGGCACTATTTCATGCCCGGCGCACCGGAGCTTCTGGAGGCGCTCTACGGTCGGTATCGGCTGTACGTCGTGTCCAACGGCACGGGCTCCGTTCAGGCCGGACGGATTGCCAGCGCCGGCATCGCCCGCTATTTCGACGGCATTTTCATCTCGGAGAAGATCGGGTATGAAAAGCCGGATCGGGCCTTCTTCGAGGCCTGCTTTTCCCGGATTCCGCACTTTGTGCCGGAGCGGGCAATCATTGTGGGCGACAGCCTCACCTCGGATATCCGCGGCGGCATCCATGCGGGAATTCGCAGCTGCTGGTATAACCCGGGCGAAAAGGCCGGCCGCGCCGATATTCGCCCGGATTATGAGATTCGGGCCCTGTCGGAGCTGCCCGCCCTGCTGGAAAAGGTGTTCCGGGAATAAAAGCCTGCCGCATCGGTTTGCGGCAGGCTTCCGTTTTGTTCAGAACAGCAGATGGATCAAAACCAGGAGAATGACGCCCGGCACACCGAGAAAGCCGGCGACCAGGGCATTGACAAGGTTGATTCCCAGGCTGATCCCGACGAAATCGCCGAAAAAGTTGACAATGAAGAGGATCACAAAGCCCAGCGCGGCGTTGATGGCCAGCTTGAAAAGCAGGCGGATCGGCGCGGCGAGAACCTTGACGAGTACAACAATCAGTACAAGCGCGGCGGCCAGAAGAAGGATGGCAGAGATGGTGTCCATGACAAAATGTGACCTTTCGCAAAGTGTACAGCGGAAAAAGCTTCCGGCGTAATGTGCCGGGTTCGGCGCATACTATCTCCCGGACGGCCTTTCAGGCGGCGAGAGAAAGAGAGCCGCGGATGTGACGCATATAGTCGTACTATATGAATACATCCAAAATGAAAGAATGTCAAGCGGACGGAGAGGTTTCCCGCACGGGAAAATATCTGCCGCGGGGCGGACTGCACTTGCGGTTCGCCCTTTGATTTTATGCTGCGTTCCCCGGGAAGTATACGGTGGGCTTCAACAAACGGTCGGCTGTAACTCTTTTGAAACGGCAATGATGCGCCCTTGTTCTTGCTTTATGATTCCGCAAATGATATACTAAATCGATTATAAACGGCAAGACAGGACACAAGATATAGTGAAAGGGCAGTTTTATGAGCAAGACCACCGTTCAGTACGGCAATGACAGTATTTCCCAGTTGAAGGGCGCAGACCGGGTGCGGAAGCGGCCGGGCGTTATCTTTGGCTCCGATGGACTGGAGGGCTGTGAGCATGCCGTATTTGAAATCCTATCCAACGCAATCGATGAGGCGCGTGAGGGCCACGGCGATCTGATTACCCTCACGTATTTTGAGGACAAGTCCATCGAGGTGGAGGACTTTGGCCGCGGCTGCCCCATGGATTGGAACCCGACGGAAAAGCGCTACAACTGGGAGCTGGTGTTCTGCGAGCTCTACGCCGGCGGCAAATACAAAAACGACAGCGGCGGCGACTATGAGTACTCTCTCGGTCTGAACGGTTTGGGCTCCTGCGCCACCCAGTATGCCTCCGCGTATATGGATGTGACGGTATGGCGCGACGGGAACAAATACAGTCTGCATTTCAAAAAGGGTAAGGTGACCGGCAAAAAAGGCGAGGAGCTGAAGGTGGAACCGGCGGATCGGAAAAAGACCGGGACCACCATCCGCTGGCTACCGGATCTGGATGTCTTTACGGATATCGATATTCCGACAGAATACTTTGACGATGTGCTCCACCGGCAGGCTGTGGTCAATGCCGGGGTGACTTTCCGGCTGCGCATCCAGAAGGGGAGCCGGTTTGAGACGCGGGAGTACCGCTATGAGAACGGGATTATGGACTACGTGGCGGAGCTGGCCGGAGAAGGGACGCTGACGGCGCCTGTTTTCCTCACGGCGGAGCGCAAAGGACGCGACCGGGAGGATAAACCCGAGTACAAGGTGAAGATTTCCGCCGCGTTCTGCTTCACCAACAGAGCGTCGGTGCTGGAATACTATCACAACTCCTCCTGGCTGGAAAACGGCGGCGCACCGGACAGAGCGGTCAAAAGCGCCTTTGTTTCCGCTGTCGACAGCTATATCAAGCGGCTGGGCAAATACCAAAAAAACGAGAGCGCGATCAAGTTCCAGGATATTCAGGACTGTCTTGTGCTGGTGACAAACTGTTTTTCCACCCAGACCTCCTATGAGAACCAGACCAAAAAGGCAATCAACAACCGCTTCATCCAGACGGCCATGACGGAGTTTTTCAAGGCCCAGCTGGAGGTCTACTTCATTGAGAACAAGCCGGAGGCGGATCGGATTGCCGAGCAGGTGCTGATCAACAAGCGCAGCCGCGAAACGGCGGAGCGGGCGCGTCTGGGCATGAAAAAGAAGCTCTCCGGCAGTATCGATATCGCCAACCGCGTGCAGAAGTTTGTGGATTGCCGCAGCCGGGATCCGGAGCAGCGGGAGATCTACATTGTGGAGGGCGACTCGGCGCTGGGCGCCTGCAAGCTGTCGCGTGACGCGGAGTTTCAGGGCATCATGCCGGTGCGCGGGAAGATTCTCAACTGTCTCAAGGCGGACTATGTGCGCATCTTCAAGAGCGACGTAATCACCGATCTGATGAAGGTTCTGGGCTGCGGCGTAGAGGTCCGGGACAAGCACACCAAGGATTTGAGCAGCTTTGACCTGAACAGCCTGCGCTGGAACAAGATTATCATTTGTACCGACGCGGACGTGGACGGCTTCCAGATTCGTACGCTGATTCTCACAATGCTCTACCGCCTTGTGCCTACGCTGATCCGGGAGGGCTATGTGTACATCGCGGAATCTCCCCTGTATGAGATCGAGAGCAAGGGGAAGACCTATTTTGCCTATTCCGAGCGGGAGAAAGCGGAAATTCTGGAAAGCCTGAAGGGCGCCAGGGCCAGTATCAACCGCAGCAAGGGATTGGGCGAAAACGATCCGGATATGATGTGGATGACCACCATGAATCCGGAGACCCGGCGGCTGATCAAGGTGATGCCGGAGGATGCGGAGCGCATGGCCGAGGTGTTTGATTTGCTCCTGGGGGACAATCTGGAGGGGCGTAAAACCCATATTGCGGAGTTCGGCGCCCAGTATCTGGATCTGGCCGATATTTCCTGACGGATGGGGGAAGTGCGATGAAGGCGAAATATGAGAGTTCCTTTGAATATGGGCGAAAGCTGGCGAGGTATTTCCTGGCGGCGGCCATTTTGCTGGATATTGGCGCCATTCTGTTCTTCGCGGACAAGTCGGTCTATCAGATCGTTGGGATTCTGTGCTCCTTTGGCTGCCTGATTGCCGCGGTTGTCATGGCATATCGGCATTGCCGCTGCCCATATTGCGGAAAACGGATTGTGCTTGGCGTGCTGGCAGCTAGTAACTGCCCGGCCTGCCACAGGAATCTGATCACGGGAAAGAAAGTCAAGAGATAAGATGGCAAAGAAAAAAGTACAGGAAAAGAAAAAATATGATAATCCGGACGTTGTCGGGCTGAAAGCGGAGATTCTGGAGCAGCCCATTACCGAGACGCTGGAGACCAACTACATGCCCTATGCGATGAGCGTGATTGTCTCCCGCGCCATCCCGGAAATCGACGGCTTCAAGCCGTCCCATCGAAAGCTTCTGTACACCATGTTCAAGATGGGGCTCCTGAGCGGAAGCCGCACCAAGAGCGCCAACATCGTCGGGCAGACCATGAAGCTCAATCCCCACGGCGACGCGGCCATTTATGAGACGATGGTGCGCCTGTCTGCCGGCTATCAGGCGCTGCTGCTGCCCTTTGTGGACTCCAAGGGGAATTTCGGCAAGGTCTATTCCCGTGACATGTCCTACGCGGCGTCCCGCTATACCGAGGCCAAGCTCTCCGCGATCTGCGGCGAGGTTTTCCGGGACATCGACAAGGACACGGTTGATTTCACGGACAACTATGACGGCAGCATGAAGGAGCCGACCTTGCTGCCGACGGCGTTCCCCAATGTGCTGGTGTCCGCAAATTCGGGAATTGCCGTGGGCATGGCCAGCCAGATCTGCGGGTTCAACCTCAATGAGGTCTGCGAGACCACCATCAATTATTTGCGCGACAGCGGTCATGATCTGCTCTCCACCATGCCTGCGCCGGATTTTCCCACCGGCGGCGAGATCATTTATGACCGGACTGAGATGGAGAACATATACCGGACCGGCCGCGGCAGCGTCAAGCTGCGGGCTTGCTGGCGGTTTTTACCCAAGGAAAACATTATTGAGATCTATGAGATCCCCTATACCACCACCGCGGAGGCCGTGATCGATAAGGTCGCGGAATTGATCAAAGCCGGCAAGGTTCGTGAGATCAATGATATGCGTGATGAGACAGATCTGGGCGGGCTGCGTCTGGCGATCGACCTGAAACGCGGCGCGGATCCGGAAAAGCTCATGCAGAAGCTGTTCAAAATGACGCCGCTGCAGGACGCGTTTCCCTGCAACTTCAATATCCTGGTGGCCGGCAACCCCAAGGTCATGGGCGTGCGGGAGATTCTGGATGAGTGGAGCGCCTGGCGTATGGAGTGTATCCGCCGCCGCGTCTATTACGAATTGAGCAGGAAGAAGGAAAAGCTGCATCTGCTCAAGGGCCTGGAACGAATCCTGCTGGACGTCGACAAGGCGATCGCCATTATCCGCAATACTGAACTGGAAGCGGAGGTCGTGCCGAATCTGATGATGGGCTTCGGCATTGATCAGCTTCAGGCCGAGTTCGTGGCGGAGATCCGGCTGCGCAACATCAACCGGGAGTATATCCTGAAGCGCACGGCGGAGACGGAGGATCTGGAGCGGGATATCGCCGATCTGGAGGCCACGCTCAACAACCGACGGCGTATCCGCAGCATTATTATTGACGAGCTCAAGCAGATCAACAAGAAATATGTTACACCGCGCCGAACCGGCATCGTCTATGCAGATGAGGTAGAGGACTTCGACGAGAGCGAACAGATTGAGGATTATCCCGTGACGCTCTTCCTGTCCAGAGAAGGCTACTTCAAAAAGATTACCGCCCAGTCGCTGCGCATGAGCGGGGAGCAGAAGTACAAGGAGGGGGATGGGCTGCTGTTGAGTCTGGAGTCCTCCAACCGGCAGGAGCTTCTGATTTTTACCGACCGGCAGCAGCTCTACAAGGCGCGGGTATATGATTTTGAGGACAGCAAAGCCTCATCGCTGGGCGTGTATCTGCCCACCAAGCTGCAGATGGACGAGGGCGAGAGCGTACTGACGATGATCGATCCGGGGGATTACAGCAGACAGGTGCTGCTTGTCTTTGAGAACGGCAAGGCCGCAAGGCTCTCGCTGGCGGCTTATGAGACCAAGACCAACCGCCGCAAGCTGATCAACGCCTACTCGGACAAGAGCCCGCTCAGGGCTGTGATTCCACTGGCAGAAGAGACGGAAATTGTGTGCTATTCCAGCGACGACAGGGCGCTGATCTTTAACAGCGCCTTGCTCCAGACCAAGACCAGCCGCACAACCCAGGGCGTCAATGTCATGGCGCTGAAGCCCAAACGCCGGCTGACCGGCGCTGTCCCGCTCAGCGGGACGCAGATCCAGAATCTGAGCCGTTACCGTGCGCGGTCTCTGCCGGCGGCAGGAGCCCTGCTGAAGCCGGAGGATCGGGGCGAAGAGCAGCTTTCCCTGCTTCAGGATTGAA